>Ga0163217_1088954_pt1 | contig 15676 bp, 14 predicted proteins | sample SynspAceP_FD_185933 | JGI IMG/M metagenome (GOLD analysis project Ga0163217, IMG submission 185933) | Saline lake microbial communities from Ace Lake in Antarctica - Synechococcus sp. Ace-P (PacBio error correction) | ecosystem: Environmental > Aquatic > Non-marine Saline and Alkaline > Saline ...
AGTAGAGATCATCCAACACCGAATCAACCCACTCCAACTCCTTCCAGGTGTTTCGTAAAGTTTTTCGAATGAAGTTGGGGGGAAGCCGAACGGTTGTGGGCCTCTATCGGGTCACACGATCGAGCCAAACCCAGTGTTGCCATCCTGGCGGGAACATTAAATCACTGCGAAAGTAACGTTCGATTTCCTCCGGGCGGTAGAAGTTGGGGGAAAGAAACGCCCTCAGTTTTTCGAATGTAAACGACTTCCACAGCCACGGTTCCGGTGAAATCGAATCTCAGATCTCGAATTCAACATTCAAACCTCGATCACCTCTTGGCCCCGTCGCTTGCGAACAGGTTGCCGGAACTGCCTTCGCAATCTGCGTCCCGCCCCTTGAGTTTGCCGCCCACTGGTTGACGTCGTGATGAAACACGCAATAAAGTCGAAATACAATTACCCGCAACCCCTTTGCGCGTCACCTGGTGTTGAACGTTTCTACAACTCCTTGCAACCGCGGAATCTCGTACTCTGCTTCTCCAGTTCCGAGCGTCAGTCCCACGAATGCGTTGCAGCATGATATGAGCAGAAAACAGAGTGAGTAACGAATCACCATTTGCATTGGCCCGATTGTTAAGGAGGTCGACGAGGAATTAAATTTGGAACGCTCGGAAGCGAAACACGCCCAAGCGGATCATGAATTACGTATCAAGGGGCAGCTCACCAGTTCCATCGTAATACTCAACGGATCGGAAGGCACTTTGTTAAATCCATTTGCGCTTGCCAAGAGCTTTCATTTCCGCGGAAGCGTTTTCGATCCGTCCATGGAATGCATGACGCTCTGAGAGTGGGGGTTTTTATTTCGGTTTTTCCCCAAAAAATCCGGCGGCACGTCTTCCGTCGGATGACCTAAATCGCTCGCTTTCGTGATCCTCTTTTGGGATGACCCGTGTGTAAACTCGTTTCAACCGAATGCCCTGTGTAATCGCAACATTTGCCCGTGGGAAATTGCATCTTTCAACACACGGAGCAAGGACGGCGTCGTAGGGTCCGAAACGCTTTCAACTTCGCACTTTCTGCGAACCTGACAAGGGCCAGATTATGACCTGCCGGAGCAACAAGTGGGTGTTTCGGTTTTGTCGCTCGGCTCTTTGAGTCGTAGGCGACAGGAGACTATAAGCACGGCTGAATGGGAAGTGGACGGGTTACGAGTCGATTTTTTTTGGAAAATATGCGACTCGTACCATCGTCACAATTGATTCGGTGGAACCACGGTAGGCAGCGTCTCTCTGAGACGCCTGGAAATTGAGATCGCAGAGAAGACTCGCCGCGTGAGGTTCTGAGATCCTTTTCCCCTGATGTGATGAAGCATCGCCTTAGCTTTCTATTCATGTCGCTGTGCGCTAAACGAGTAACCTCCGACGCTTGGGGTTCAGAACGGCGAATTCCTCGGCTGGGGTGCTTACGCGCGCTGGCAAGGATGCCAGGTCACGCCGCAGGATGCGCAGGTCGAACTGCTCGGCAGGAATGACGCCCTGCACGGAAGCAATTCGATTAAGTTCAACGATCGTGCGATCGTCTCGCATGTAAGGCGAGAAAAAAGCTCAACTTCTCAGTTGAGCTAAAAACGCCTGTCTTCGGATGATCGTGCGTTGAAGTTTGTCGAGCCGGTGTGCCCTGGAGCACAGTGGCTTGGAACTCAACCGCCAGCGACTAGAAGATTGTTCTCGTAAACCGAGATGCGGTCGTGAGACAGGCTAGAAAGAGCTGCTGGGCAGTACGGTCGAGTCCGGCGAAAGTTCCTTTGCATCCTTCTACCCCCGTTTCCGGCATCCCTCGCCCCCTAGCGGATATCCCGTCACAAATGGATCGCCCATGAACCAGGTGATGATCCGGCCGCTGAAGGCGCGGCGTACAACAGATGGGCAGTTGGACTCTCACTGCACAGAATTGCCGTCGGCACAAACATTGGTTTGGGAGTCACTTCAATAGCGTTTAGAGAAGTGGCTCTCGCAGTGAACGACACGTGATCGCTGGCTTCTCGGCAGCGGATGGTTACGGCAAGATAATTGGGAGCTTCTCTTCGGGTCGTTGGTAAGTTCACCCCGATCGATCCCGCTTGCTTGGACCAACAACTCTTCGCAGGGGCGACATGTAGGCACCACACGATTGTTTGCTCATCCGCCGAAGTAGCGAGTTTTGGTCAGCTGCTCGGTGAATGGTGCTGGCACCAGCGTTTTGATAAATTCCTCGATCCCAAGCGTGATCGGAACCTGCTGATTTCGCCGGCCGTGACTTTGCCATCGCGAGCCATGAAAGTGACTGCCTTCACGTCAGCCGCGACGATGCGGTAGTCACTGATCGGGCCGCCGGTCCAGGTAAAGTGTCCAAAGCTAGTTCACGCCACTGCATGCGCACCGCTAGTGGCGTGGTGGCGGTTTGGATATACGCACCACGTCTTCGACTCCAGATCCTGATGAACGCACGCAGTTATCGTCATCGCCGAGAGACCGAGAACTTGCGCCCCACTTGAGTTTCCCCGACGTTCGAAGGTCGCATCAACTTGCTGTCGCTTGCTTTGCGAAAACGCTTTCAATCGCTTCCGTGTGATCAGTGGTTAGCCATCGGAGTTCTTGCTGCCGGCGGTGCAGTTGCTTTTTTCCAATTGAATCGTCGCCGGAGGTCCTTCCACCGGGAACCATACAGGTGGACAGCACATGAGCTTGCAACTTCTGATTCAAGTGTGCGGACGGCAGATCGCCGGTAGCGGGTCATCAGCCCTGTTCTTCTTGATGTTTCGCGACACGAATTCCTAGCGAACTGACAAGCAAGTCTTGGCCATTCTTTTGGATTGCAGGCGAGTTTCGGACAGTTCACTCGGCAGCGTGCAGAGACTTGGTAATACGTAAGCCTGAAAAGCAATAGCTTGGAACTTTTCTCGTTTGAAATCACTTCGCTTCGGAACCGCTGCATAGCGGGCAGTGTCGATCACCGCAAGAGTTGTAGCGTACTGATCTCGCGAGTCGTCGCATCTGGTATTCGCCGCCCATCGCACGTGAGTGCGGCACACTGACAGTTTGGCAGCACGCTTTGCCGGTCGCGGACATCGGGCGTTGGCGGATCTTTTGCCAGCACCGAAGACGAAGATTCAGACGAGGCTTAGCAATTTTGTGGGTTTCTGCGGCGCTCCGTTCTCCGGCGATGGTTCGTAGATCGCAGTTGCCTGACCGGTACCAGTCCAGCGACCGGTGTGTTGATAAGCTGCTTCTTGGCGACAGTTGCAGATGAACATTGTCGTTATAAAACTCTGTGACCGAGCAACTGGCTGATCGTTCCCGCACGTCGACTCCCGCTTCGAGTAGACCTGGCGCGTAAAATGTCGCGTCACGGTGAGGGTAGACATTCTTCTTGATGCCCTGCTTCCAACGCTGCGGACTTGATCGCTTTTGCGAATCGTGAGGTGTGGCGTAAGTCTTTGTCCGGTCTGCTTGCCGGGGAACAGCCAGAACGTCGGCCGATACTGAATCCAGTTAGACCCTGAGCTCTTTCAAGAGTCTGGTGAAAGCGGCACCGTGCTCCTTGGCCTTCCGTGGGCGAACAGTGAATCTGAGCATCCTTGAGAGTCGATGTCCCTGAATCCTCCAGGTGCGAAGGCTTCGCTGAACTCAAGCCCCGCTGATACAGGGTCATGAGAAGTTCCGATGCATTGAGGTTTGCGGTCTTCGGGAGCCGTTTGTGTGTGGAAAAGCGTTTTTTTGTAAGGGCTGTCAATGGTGGTCAGTTTCTTGGATCCAGACGTGTGGAAACTGGTTTACGAAAGAGCAAGCACGAACCAGACCGTGGATCCGAAATGTCAAAAGGCAACCTTACCAATCGTTTTTTAATCGGACTTTCGAAGAAATAGTCCATTGGGTAACGTTCTGATCCTCGGACCCGGATCGAACCGACCTGCCTCAGGTCCGGGAATGGCAAGACCGCCAGACAGACCATTCAGGTTCACCGAGAGAAGGATGCACCTCAATCAGACAAGCCATCGGCGAAGGCGGATGAGTGAAAATGTAGAAGTTGCCAAGAAGAATGCGTCGCAAACAGGACGGCAGAAAACCGAAGCACGCACCACGGCTCGATTAAGTTCAACGGCGAAGGTCACCGGAAATGCCGGACAAATCGGAAAAGTTCAAAATTCGATAAAAGCTGATGACCCGAGAAAGTCGGCTTGCCGCATGAGCAGTCATTCTCCGGTGCCCGCATTGTTCCGTAGCGCACCTGGATCATGCGCGTATGAACTACGCCAACACGGTTAGGTGATGGGTCGTATGATAATGAGCCACCAAGCAAGACGCAAGCATTTTCAGGCGTTGGACTCCAGGCGTCGATTCAGGCTTGGAAATGGCGGGCGTTCGGATTCAGGCGTCGGAGATCACAGGCTTGGATTTCGGCGTCGGAAGTCTCGGTGCGCCGGAAATCCGCGTCCGGAGATCGTGGGCATTGGAGTCTGGCGTGGGCATGGCCGTGCGAGATTCAGTGCGATCATTTACGTTACGCGAACGTTGGCCGTCCAGGTACGGCCGATTGATTTTCTTTGTAAGCCTGAAAATGCCGACTCCGTTCACGGCATGGTTATCGCCGTTGTGATTCTAGCACGAAGTCGAGCCGGTTGTTGAGGATCAACTGGAACACGGTCTTCCGGAGCCGCGTCAAGCCGTTGCTTGCGCTGCTTCTTCCTGCTGAAATCTCGGGATACTGTTTCGTCGTTTGTTGGTTTCTTCGGATCTTCGGATATGAATCACTTTCCACGCCCCATCCCGCGTTTTTTTGTAACGTGTCGAATCAGTTGCGGATTTTAGCTCCCGCCTGTCGAACCACGTAGCGGAAAATCGGCTAAAGTCATACTCGATCATAGGTATGTCGTTTTCGAATCACCCAGTCAGTTTTCTTCTTGTCGACGGCGTGCGTGACTCTGATTCTCAACAAAGTCGGCGAGCGTTCTTTGGGTCCATAATACGTCGGGGATGAATGAGTCGACCTCTCGTTCAAGTTGAAAACTGTGTCGAAGTTTGGCGTGTCATGGGCTTTCACGAGATGTTTCGCGTTCGGTGTAGCGCCCTCGACAAGACATTTGCATCTTGAGAACTGAAGTTCAGGCAGGCAAAAGACGTTTGTGTTCGGCGAGGATGTCTTTTCGCCATTAGATGGATTTGCGTTTCATAGCCGCCCACAAGTCGAACCACGATAGTGGTGCAAAGTAGGCCGCTTTGAGGTCGCTGGTGCGATTGAAGCGATGCCCGGATGCAGGACAGACGCAGTTGCATTCCGAGACGCGTGACACCGTGTTCTGCTGTGACGAGCTCACCGTTTGTGTAATTCGTAAGGGTTATTCATTCAGGGGTCTTCGTCGATAACGTGAGGTCAACGGAATGCGGGACCGAAATCGAAAGAGTGGGATCGCGATGACATAATGACGCGCGGGCAAGTTTGAATTCGCGCCGAGCAGCATTCTCCGGTGCACCGCCGTTGTTTTTCGTAGCGTACCCTGGATTATAGCGTGTAACGACACGTCAACACGTGATCCGTTGGCAATGACCGCAATCGTATTGAATCTCGAATCCAGAACGCAGCAATTTTCAGGCGGTGGGAAATCAGCCAGCTTGGATGCGGCGTCGGGAAATGTGCGGGCACTGGAATCAGTACGCCAAAAATTCGGGCGTTGGACGCATGCAGCTTGCGGTTCAGTCTCGGTCACACAGGGTCTACGAACGTTGGCGATCAGCGGGCGCGGGAGTTGATTCTCCATCACAAACGTCGCCACCGCCGCTCCGTGCATCGCATGGTCGTCGTCAACGCGCAGTCGGCGAGGGGTAGCGATATCATCTCGGTAGTCACCTTCGGATTGTCGTTTCGAAGATCTGCCACAATTCGGTGAATATGTTGTCGAACTTTGCAGCTAAGGCGCGTTTTTTTTTTTTTTTTGTGGGCAAGATTTTCGTCGTTGGGATCAGGAATCCTCTTCGTCGCCTCAGTTGTTCCGGAGTGCAATATTCACGGAAGGAACAAAGCCAGTCATCACGACATGGCTCGCCGCGATCTGGGATTGCAGATGTGGATTGAAGAATGTGTTTGAAGTTCCACGTCCAATAATTGGGTACAGCCGATTGGTCGCAGCCAGGGCGATATGCAACGCATCACGAGTTCGAGGCTGGCACGGCAACTGAGCGACCAGTTGATTGCAAGCAGATTCTGCTAAAGCGAATCGCAACCACGGATTCCGACGCAATATTCGGAATCGCATCGGATGCTGCGTGGGTCACATCGCCACATTCGTCGATTGTGAGGCCGTGGAAACAATCGGTATCGTGAACGCGCGGTCGGCACACTCTCGCGTGAATCGCTTGATGCGAGGCAGTATCGGGAATTCGGTGCGGTCTTGCCATGCGATAATGGGCGATTTACGGTGGTTTCAACGTATACGATATCCATCGTAGACACTCTAACCATCGACGAACGTTGGGGATGAGCGGGTGGCGGGAGTTGACATTGAAAATGCTCAGCCAAAAACGCACACACGCCACTCCGTTAACATTCCCTGTTCTGGTCGCATTGTCCGCCAAGTCAGCGTAACCCAGAGTCAATCAGTGTAGCCAAGCGTAAAATCGATTGGATTGACGAACGAAGGATTTCGGGAATCTGATCCAAGAGATGGTGGACTATGTTTCAGAGACAGGCCGACGTCGGACCAATCAAGGGAGCAGAATACGAATGCCAACCAAGGTAGTGGGTTGCGTGCGGCAGAATCGAAGGAGCAACGCATTGCTGAGTGCGTTTGCCAGATCGGCAAGGCTTGGGGGTGGATGATGAATGTTGCGATTGCGTCGAAGACCAACATCAATCCGGACGACGGTTGCAATCAGGCAAACGGTGCAGGAGCACGAAGGCGGACGGCTACCGGGTCAATCAGCGAGTTCGCACGAGTTTGTGGTGCATGCGACCGATGCATGTCCGGCTTGGTAGGATTTGAATCCATTATTTCAAGCGTCATCCACCGTTTTGTTCTGCGACAGAACGTTGTCATGGTTCACCGGGTCCGCCGGCGGAAGATATTATTCAAAAGCCGCGGCGACCCGCGACTCCGGTGCACATTTTTGTAATCCGAACGTTTTGGAGCTACTAGTAGTTCTTCTTCGCATTGCTGAAGTAATTGGGAGCAGCAGTGAAAGTTGCGGTTCGCAATTAGATCGTGCAACAGATTTTGCAAGCGTGTAGTCGCCCAAGGAGTTGACGGGATTCTATTGACAGCGCATTGTATTGGACTGGATGGTTTAGTCCATCGATGTCCGATGAACTACGGCTCCCAATCCATTCGTCAATGTGTTTTCCACATATTTGCGGCGGCATTGATTAATTTTGGCGAAAGAATGCCCACCATGAGTGATTGGCCTGAAGTTTAACGCATCGTTTGGTAGATGTTGTGCCAGGCACGCACGACGGTGAGGTTAACGCTGCGCGCGACCAGCCTATTCGAAACGTCTTTCGGCATCGTCCAATGCGCCAAACCGTCTGGATTTCCTATTGAGGCCTTAATCTCGGACGACGCAATTCGTTCCATTCGCGTCGTCAAGAAGCTCGAAAAGGTCTCTGAATGAATGGGAAAGTTGTCCATGGTGGTAATTTTTTTTTTCCGTGCCTTGGTTACGCTAAGAGACATCGCTACTCTGAATTAGTTCAGATCTGATTCGGGATAAAGCTAGCGGTAACCGTGGCCGGATCCATACGTGTGAATTGAGTCGTAAGCGAAGTTTTAAGGCCTGACATCTGCGACGTTTCACCGATTGTTCCGCGTATTCCTGCTGTTGATGTTTTTTGGGATTATGTGCAGGCGTCGATTTGTCGTACGGCGACCGAGGAATCAATCGAGCCTGCTGACATGGTTTGTGATTCATTGTGACCGGAAAATTGTGGTTATTGTGGCGCTGATTGTTTGATTGGGATTCATGGTTTCAGCAAGCCCAGACCGGCGCACTTAATCTGCACGCTTTTGGTTGATTCAAGACTAGCAATGGAAATGCGAACCAACAGGCCGGCACGACGATCGATCCGCTGCATATTCCGCTGGATTCAGCTTGCGCGTGAAAGTTTTTGAATCCGCGTGCCGGCTTTGCGAGCGGAATCGGCAGATCAGAGGGTGGGCGGGAGTTGACATTGATTTCAAAAAAATGCTGGCCACCTGCCACTCGGTGCAGTGGCATGGTTTTCGCACTCTCATGTGCGTCACGAGTTGATTCGAATTTGGTAGCAGATTGATTGCGATTAAATGTCAGGATTCCGCGCCGATCATCTAACTGGCCAAGTAAGTCAGTGAAAAGCGTGGAGAGAGCCAAGTTCGTGTTCATGCAAAAGAAGGGCCACCAATTCCCTGCGAGGCGGTGATGAGGTTCGCAGCTGAATTGTGTGGGTTTCCGCTGGCGATTTCGCATTCGATTCCTGCCTCGCTCCGTCGGCGCCGGCACAGCTCTTGGAAAGCAGGCGATCGCAGCGCAGCGGTGACCTGCGGCCATCCCTGATGTTCGGTATCTGGCAATGAAAGCGAGTCGCTTTTAGTCCGAAGACGGCGAGCGGATTTCTCTCCGGGCGCACAACCAGCCCTGTCCGCAGCGGATCGTCTGAGGCGAGACTCTCGGGCGTGCTGGGCTCGCTTGAGACATCCCGCCGACTTACGCACCACGTACACAGCCATGCCAGGAGGAATTCGAGCCCGACCCGGCTCAGGATCGTGCCAAGTGGCTCGGGATACTTGCCCACTTTGTCCTTGTTGCAGCATTGGCGGCCCGTCAATACAGGCGCTCCAGATAACGGGCTAACGAACTGCGAGAATCTTATGGAATCCTTGGCGCGTCGACCGGAAGTCTTTCCAAACAGGGGCCGTACCGCGTCGTGCTGTTCGTCAATTTCGATCGGCATCAACGCTCTGCGCGATCGGCGACTCCGCTCCCAGCGTGCGTGCTGGGCCGGGTCGATCCTCTCGTCACCGAGTCGTCGAAATGGATCTTTCGCCCGGTGTAGTCGCTGGTGCTCGGGGTTTCGCGATCGCGCACGAATGCGGAGTTGAGGTCAAGCGTAGGCGGCACAGGCCAGCAGGCCTGGCTTCATCGAGTAAAATTTTGAAGTTTAAAAACGCCCTTTCCCAAAATCTGCGTGCATCTCGTCTTCACGGTTGCCGTTCGGACATGTTTTTCAGCCACGCAACGCATCCACGCTCTTCACAGTCGCTCAGATCCCGCCGGCGTCTTCTCCAAGCCCTCGGATGAATTGGACGATCAGATGTCGATTCAGCTGCGTCGGTTCTTCGGGCGCCCCGTCGTCTTTTCTTGCGGTACGGGAACAGTCTCAGCCATCGCCGGGCGATACCTGCTCGTACGCTCCACTGGGCACGCACATCAAACTGTCAACCGTGTTCTCAGGACCAAATGCATGTGTTATTAGCACAGTATGTAGGTCAGGCAGTCGATTGGTCGAGAGATCATGCAGATACTCTCAGGCGACTGCGAATTCAGCCTCTGCGATGCCATAAGATGCCCGAATAGTGGAATTCTTCCAGCAAAGCAGGCCGAGCCACGCATCGCTGAACCAATGAAAAACTCCACGAGTTGGGGTCGGTAATTTTCGCCATCTTGGCTGTTCGTTGGCCTGATCCGCCTCCTTCATGGGGGGTGAACTGAGCGAATTTTCGTGTCAAGTAAGCCATCATCGCAGCTGCTTCGCAAATAGATGGGTGGCCCAACTTTGCCTATCGGTTGCTCATGCTCCGCTACGCGTTGCTAGGAGCGGTAAGGCGGCATCGGTGCCTTTCTGTGTTAGCTCGGCATCGCTGCCTCGGTTCCTGCGCGTCGTTTTGGCATCGTGGCGAAAGCCGTCTCCGCTCACGCGGCCCCGGGTCCCGCTCGGTCGCTCCGGTGCGGTCTCGTTCGTCGCTTTTTCCCAAGGCTCCTCAACTTGCCTTCCCTACGCTCGTCCGCTGCGCCCGGCGAACGCTGGCGTCGGCTTGGACGGCTGCGCGTTCGCTTTCCATGACGCGTTTACGCCGGGTGGCATCCTGCAGGCTTAGTGCCATGCGCGACATCCATGGTCGCCGCTTGCTCAGTGGCTCTATCCGACCTGGCGGGATCGTGCTCGAAGAATTGCGGACGACATCCTGTCGTCGCTTCGCTCTCCTGTCAAACCAAAAATGCGGAAGATGGCGGCATCCAGCCGTAAGAGCGTCGTGGGCATACAGCCCAACAACGAAGAAGGCCCCTTGCGGTGGCTCGTAGAGGGTCACTTCACTCCGGTGCAGGTGTCTAGTTTTTCACATCATAGAGGCTGACCCATTTTGATGGTTGCAAGGTCATTGACTATGAAAAGTCTTACGAGCTCAACAGTGCCATTTCACCTCGCCTTTGATCGAGCGCCCATCCAATGTTTCCTTGCCCACTTGGTTGATCGTCATGCGTTTCCCAATTGCGACAATACCAAGCATGGCATGCATCAATCGTTTGAGAAAAAGCTGATCGAAACTCACGTGAGAACAAAGGTGGAATGCGAGGGACCAATGCCACACAGAACCCTGCACCTCCAAAACCTTGCCCACAGCCGAATTTCGCTTGTTTAACGTTTGTGTGAATGAAGCGAAATCCATTTAGTAAGAGCCAAGGAATCGGGTGCATTAAACCCTTTCCAAATGGATGAAGCGTTGTTTTAACTCAACATTCAACGACCAAAGGTCAAGGTTGACGCTGCTGGAGCATATATAGCTGACTCGAGCGTAATCATTTGCGTCACGAAAGTAGACTTGATGCGATTGGGGTACGGATCATGGGCAATGAATAGCAGTACAAACCAGTTCGTCCTCACTTTTAAAAATGGCCAATAGTACGTCCACGATCAACGATACATCCCGCAATCCGTTTGCAGAATCACTCGGTCATTCAGCTACTTAAACAAATCTCGGTTAAGTTACTAATATCGCTTCCGTCATCGGAACACCACGCACTCGTGACGTCCGCAAGAACTTGGACAACTGTCGTGTACGTCGATGTGTATCTCACGGCACTGTAACTTGTATACCACATACGGTGCATCAGATGCGCGCGTGATGGACAATGTCTGCAAAACTCTACCGGTAAACAGGAGGCAACCGGACGGCCTTTGAGGTAATCTCGGATATTTGTCGGATGATAGTCGGCCACGGGGAATCGGGTGAATGAGTGGCCGTCCGTTGTAGGAGGACTGCCAGGTGCTACGACGTTTCAAGGCCCAAGCGGTCAACGGCTGACAATGCCCATCCTGTAACGTAATTCGTAAGACCGTAACATGTATCACTATACCAATCGGGATCTCTGGAGCAGAAACCTGCCAACAGCTTGAAAGGTCGTACATGCGGTGCCCGGTAGTGAATTCGTCCAACGCTTCGTCAAATTCACCGATCCTGTGTTACCGAGTAGCGGTTGCTCTCGGCCTCGTCGTGCGTGGTTTCGGCGCGTTTGGTGATCGAAAGGTGTTCCGTATGGCCGAGTTAGGCGTAGCGTTCTTGAATGGCTCCGCTACCGTTGGTCAGTGCCGACGAACACTGTAGTTGGTTGCGGTGGTAAGTAACGCTTTGCCTTTGCGCTTCCGCGTCACAATCGAGCCGGGTTTTCATGGCACTTGCGACGTTCCGACACGACGCAAGTATGCGACAGGATTTTTAAATGTGCGCGACACGGGCGTGCTTTCCGGTTCCCGCGCGGAGGCGCGCGGGGGAGCTGTTGCGGGTTGGATTGCTGGATCTGAACATGTCGTCAGTTTACAGAATTCAGCGATGTCGGGGTCAGTGCGGTCGGCTTTCGTCCGGTTTTGGCGGGTGCGGTTTTGTCGTGGATATTCACGGAGACGCTGATCGTCACGTGAGGTGCTTTGCGTCGTGTTGAGGTGCGTGACCCAACAAGCGTTTGCAAAGTGATCGTAAGTCCGCGCCGCCGCTCGAGGATCAACTGTCGCCGTCGTGTGACGGATGCATGGGCAGGACGCGCCGGTCGGGTGAATTCCCGCAAGCGGTGAAGTAACCGCGGCACCAACTGGAGTCAACGTTACAGGGATGGAACGAATATGCCTTGGACGGTGTAGGTACGAATCGTCCGCAGTGGGATGGATCAAGGCCAGGCGTGCGTGTGGCGGTACTTGTCGAGCCAGTCCATCGCTCGACGGCCGATCGGACGACGCGGTCCTTGCGGCCTGCCTTGACGGATCCTTGATGCAATCGCGCTCGCTGTCGATGTCGTCGAGTTGCAACCCGATCAACTTCGCCCGCGCATGCCGTCGAAGTAATAAAGTTCGAAGATGCTGCGGTCGCGGACGCCCGTGGCCCCGCCGTGAGGTCGATCAAGTTCGAAACCATTTCGATCTCCTGATCGTTTTGATAGTGACGCCGGAGTCGCGGTTTTCAGTTTTGTGGTTGTTTTTAAGTTGGCGTCGGATTCTCGGGATCCTCCGCCGTCGACGCACCACTTGACCAGTGGCGGATGCGTTGAGGTGCGAAAGCTGCGTGGAGAAGCTGAGCGCTTGGTTCGTCACGCTCGCGTGATCCGGTGGTAAAGATAACGCTGGTAACCATCGCGGACATCTTCGGTGATCTCATCCGATCGTGGTCGATCCCGCGCTCGTTGAGCCAAGCGATGAACAGATTAATCGAACACTGATAGACGATCGATAATCTGGGCGACCAGGTTCTGAATTCGCAACTCGGTGAATGGGAGACCGCTGTCGCGTGGGTCAGGCTCGGGTTTCGGGTTTCGTGATTTGATCAAAACCGGAAACCCGAGCCTGACCCGCGGCGAGCTTCGAGTCCCGTTACTATGGTCCAACGCATTCAGCAGAAAACTTCGATGGATTCCAATGCCATCGGTTGCAAGAGATTTCGTGCGGTGCAGACACCGAGCCCAAGTTGCATGGGCAAGTGTGAACCGTTTACGCTTTTCGAGAAAAGAGGCAACCTAACTTCACGCACGCGGGTCGCATCCGTGCGGTGCCCGCGCGGCAACCGCTGCGATTTCACGATTCAACATGAGGGCCACCCCATTCTGGAAACAAGGGGCAAACAAGGGGCCACCCACATTCCTGCAGAAAGAAGGGGCACCCACATTCTGCGGGGAGCTGGTGATTCGGTCGCAGCTGAATTGTGTGTGTCCCCTGCGATTTCCGAGTCGATTCCTGCGTCGCCTCCGTCGGACCCGCCCAGAGCTCTTGAAACAGGCGACGCAAGCGCAGGGTGCTCGGCCACTTCCCCTGATTTCGCTATCGGCAATGAAAGCGAGTCGCTTAGTCCCGAAGGACAGGCCGTAGCGGCATTCTCTCCGGGCGCACAACAAGCCTGTCGCAGCGGATGCTCCTGAAGCGAGACTCTCGGGCGTGCTGCGGCTCGCTTGAACGCCGCCCGAACTTACGCACGCACGTCACATCCAGCCAGGAGGAATCGAGCCCGATCCGGCCACAAGGATCGGTGCTAAGTGCTGGGATCTTGGCCGCACTTTGTCTTGTTGCAATGGCGGCCCGTCTCAATAGCAACTCTCAGATAACGGGCTAACGAAAACTGCGAAGAAATCTTTGGAACTTGCGCGTCGACCGGAGTCTTCCAAACAGGTGCCGACGGCATCGTGCTGTTTCGTCAATTTGATCGGCTTCATTCCAGACCGCCTCTTGCGGATGACGGCGACTGCCGCTCCCAAGCGTGCTGCTGGGCCGCGTTGGATCTCTCGCTCACAAGGTCATCGATTCGATCCTTCGCCCGGTGGTACTCGCTGTCTCGGGGGTTTCCGCGATCGCCGCAGAACAGGATGAGGTCAACGTAGCGCACAAGGCCCGGCAGGCTGGCTTCATCGGTAAAATTTGAAGTTAAAACGCCTTTACCCGCAAAAATCTGCCGGTGCAGTCGCTTCACGGTTAACGCGCGGGCGGGTGTTTTCGGCCGCAAAACGCATCCACGCTCTCACATCGCCTCAGCGCCGACGTCTCTCGTAGGCCTCGGGCTGATTCACGATCATGTCGATTTCAGGCTGCGTCGGCCTTCGGGCGTCTGTCGTCCTTTGCGGTACGGAACGCCCTCAGCCATCGCCGGGCGGACTTTTTCCTCATCGCTCACTGGGCAACCACATTCGCTGACGTGTTTCTCAGGACTAAATGCTGGGTTACTTTAGCACAGTATAGGTCAGGCAGTCGATAGCGAAAGATTGATATGCCAGAAACTGCCAGGCGGACTGCGAACCAGCCGTCTGCGACGCTCAGAAGACTGCCCGAGTGGATCTTCCCCGCAAAGCCTAGGCCGACGCACGGCATCGATGACCAAATGAAAAACTCTGCACGGAGTGGGGGTCGGTAACTTGCATCTTGCTTTGTGGATGATAGCCCCTTCATGGGGGGTGCCTGGGCCTAAGTTTTCGTCGAGATAGCACATGCGCCGTGCGTTCGCCAATAGGTGGGTGGCCCAAACTTTGCCAACTTTCCCCGCACTTGCCGCGTGATCATCAGCATGTGCGGCATCGGCGAAGTAGCGACGGGACATCCTGTCGTCGCTTCGCTCTCCGGTTGCGATCGAAGATCGATGTGTCGGCTCCAGCCGTAAGAGCATGCGGGGCATCCTGCCCACCATCAGGGCGATTGCGCCACACTGGGTAATCTGCGAGACTAAGGGGAGGTTTCGCATCTGAAGCTTTGAATTGCAAAAGTTAGACGGATTTACTCGCTTAGGAATCTTTTGCAATGGAACGTCGTACATCGCCTGGCTATGATCATCTTGGAAAAATACTGATCCTCGGTTCGGGTGAGCCGGTTTACCATGGTCAATGATGGTTCATGATGATACTGTTGGAGTGATCGCGGGAGCAGATGATTTTGTGGCAATTACTAAATTTGCTAATACTAAGAAGGAATGGTTTTGCAAAATTTTGCAATGGTCCTGCTGTGTCCCTTCGCATGATCGCTTAACGCAATCCTCAACGCGATAAGCCTGAATGAGTCGAGCAATCTTGTTCGCCGTGGATTGACTGAGTTGAATAAGATCACTGATGGCCAGGTGCCTGCCCATCGACGTGAAAAAACATTCGACGAAGTTATGACCATGCACCGGCAAAGCGCATACACATAGGTCAGGTGCCTGGGCAACGGACAATCATATCAGCCTCGGCCAATCGGTCGTTGATGCGGAAGAGCGAACGAGATCCATCGGCGATACCCAAATTGGCTTGAAATACGAGGTTTTCTGGTGGTTTGGTCCATATTGACGCCTATGGGATGTCAGACCGAGATTGCAGCAAGATCGTTTGTGAAGGTGCGGATTTACGGCTTGGCTGTGAAGGGAATCAAGACACACAGCTTTCACGAGGAATCAAAGGATTTTCTTGATGCATCTGGGATGACTTTGCACGAACGAAGTGTTTGAGCATCACACCAACGAAGCCGACATCGGTCGCATCGACGAGCGAGTTTATTACCTTGTTGAAGTCCCGAGATGATCTTCCCGACGGGGCACGCTGGAAAGTTTATGTCGATCGATGTCGACAATAACATACAGCGTCGAAAAAGGAAACGAGATTGCTGTGCGATACTACACTGTGAGCAAAGTTCTCACAGGTGAGGGATTTTGCAGGTGCTGTCGTGGCCAATTGGGGCATCGAAAAACAATTGTCACTGCAAT
>Ga0163217_1016912_pt1 | contig 15674 bp, 8 predicted proteins | sample SynspAceP_FD_185933 | JGI IMG/M metagenome (GOLD analysis project Ga0163217, IMG submission 185933) | Saline lake microbial communities from Ace Lake in Antarctica - Synechococcus sp. Ace-P (PacBio error correction) | ecosystem: Environmental > Aquatic > Non-marine Saline and Alkaline > Saline ...
TGTACTTGGGTAGATCGGTCTTCTTATTGGCATAATTGATATTAAAATACCCAATGAAGCTTTTCGATTTTCGCGGATCTTCAAACTGGAATTTTTTTCTTGAAGGATTTTTTCAATTCTATCATAAAAAGCCAAGCTGGCGAGCTCCTAAGGGATCGACTGATTATTTCTTGAATTCACAAATCTCAAATTTCGAATCGAATAAAAACAATACCGAAATAGGAAAGTGGGCTAATTGACTCAGTCATCCCCAGGATGACGCCGGGTGGACCAGTCCATTTTAACTAGTGAAAAATTTGGGTTCGGATTCAAGGATTTCGATCAGGCTTTTATCCGCTTTTTTCTGCCATGGCCTTCAGGCCAATTGGGTTGCGGGTTTTCTATTAATCATCCATTACGTAGATTCCTCCCGATTTTCAAACAATGCTAAAGTTTTCAATTCCAATTCGCTGTATTTTCCGGTCCAGTTGCAATTCTTGCAATATGTATTTAAGTTCCTGAAAGAATTCGCCTAGGTAGTTTTTTTTGAATCCAGGTGCCACCGATCTTCCACAAAGAATGCTTATGCGATGATCCAGTCCAAACCACTTCAGAGACCTTCTTGGTCCAATTTCTGATCATTTTATTCGATTGAGACCTTTTAACTGGAGGAGGAATCATCCCATTCCATCAACCATCCAGAGCCAGTGAAAGCCCTATTTCTCTCTGTTTCCTCTATCTTCCTAAGATATATTACCGGAGGTTTACTAACCAACAATTGCTTTAAGTAATGTTCCAATGTAAATATCGGAAGGCCCGGTAAATCCAATCGCCATCACTTTTTCGCTTGAATCAGGGGATATTTATCAAGGGAGTATTTTGGATTTGAGAGTGGTTCATAGGAAATTCCTTAACTAAAAAAAGATTGACAAAAATTTGATTACAAAGATTCGTGGATTGGAGTTTGCGAAAATCCCTTTAAGCTTGGTTTTTTTTGAAAAAAGGGTATTGCTTTTTTTGATTAATTTAAAATGTAATGATTCCAGTTGCCGATAACACAAGCGAAGCGATGAATGTATTTTTCCCCACATTTTCAATATCTGACATTAGGATCATGATGCTTTGATTGAGGAATATTCCCCCAGGGTAAAGCGAATAAGGCTGTCCAGATCAAGGTTCGAAAAAAACTAATAATCAAAAAATCGTTTCGGTGAAGTATTCAAGGTTCTAAAACAAGGGAATTAGCTTCGGAAACCATATAAATAGCGGAAAGTCAATAAAATGATTACATTCTTTTCCTTGGCAATGAATTCTCTGGATTTCGCAACTCTTTGGGAAGATGTGCTGATTTTTGTCAAGCCAATTGGCCCCTTTTTTCTTCCTAAATAGAAAAAAATAGGTCTGCACTGAAGGTGGCAAAAAATCCTAAAATGATGGTTGGTGCCATTTGGTAAATTCTTGGCTGCTCAGCCGCCACAATGGACAGAAACAAATGCAAACCTCACTTCAAAAAAGACCCCAAAAAAAGCCAGTAGATAGATTAAATGGATGAAGAAAGGTGTCAATTGGAATTCATATAAGTTTAGATAGATCACTTTCGTCAAGTTTTGCATTTTATGCAATAATCGGTGGACACTTGGAGCAAATAATACCGACCAGTATCAAAAAAGCGACTCCGCTAAATAGGCATAAAAGGGAAGCAAATAGTTTAAGCTGCATCATTTTGCCATATTTTATTTTGACCTGGGGCCCATTCCCAGTTAAAAATCATCGATGGCGTTAATAAAATGAATCACCCAGCCCTAAAATCCCGCGAAATACAGAAATAGCCAATGGGTAACCTATAGCAATTTGAGAAATCCAATCAAAGCAACGGAAAGAAAAAGCGAATTTGCGTTCCTAAGAAGAAACTGCCTCTTGGGAGCCAGTTGAACTGTTGGATCTCTTTTCGAAACATATTATTTATTTAAGCTAAAGATTGTGAAAGGTAAGAACACAGACCTTGGAATTTTGAGTTGAAGCCAAATAAATATCAAACCTAGACCATTGAAGATAGGCGAAAAAAAATCGCTGCTTGGAATACAGCAGGAATTGAATTAGTAGTATTGGATGGCTTTACGGTTAATAGGTATAACTTCACATAAACCTTCCGTACCAAAGTCTGATCATCCAGCTTCCGATCAAGACTTCTGAAGAAGCATCTGCCCATAGACCTCATCATCTCCATCTTTGGATAGGATTGTTGTGGAGATTCTTAGGGATACTCGGTGGCCACACGGATCGTTTTGAATCACCGGAAAGTTTGAGCGATTCAAAACAAAGGCTTTAACTTCAGCATTTTTAAAAGCTTCTATGAGCATTGAGTCTTCTTAGGGATTTTTTGGTGATTCTGCCTACCTGGAAATAGAGGTTAAAAACTCATGTCCAACCAGCTTCTTGAATGGACTCTAACATTTTTTGGGATCCTCATTTTACTGGCAGTTACAATTCCCGTAAACTCCTGTCTAGCGACGTAGCCACTAATCTCGTGAGATTCACTCCGATAAATCCGATGATATGCTAGGAAGTAGCTGTCTGCAATCAATCCTGTAATCTTTGAATCTTGGCTTTCTTAAGCGCTCAGCAAGATTCTTTGTTTTAAACGATTAGAAGCTTCCAACAGATGAAACTACTATTCATAGACTTTTTCTTCGCAGATTGAATAGACAAAATAGCCTTCGTCGGAAGGGACTTTTCGACTGAGAATTACCCTTCAATTTCAATAAGTGGGATTTTTAAGATGCGTCTTGGGCACAAGCCGCAAAACTTCATAAAAATTAGTAAGGGATGTTAAAGGTCTGTTTTCATAGTATTTATTGTTTGTTTCAAATGTTTGAGTTTCAAAAGTGACGCCAGAAATTTCCTTGAGCCGTCAGAATTAAGAAAGGAGAAGTCTTTAAAAAACCCAAAATACCAATCTTACTTCCATCTAAAGAATTCAATATCGTTCACTCAGGTTCCTCCATAACGTTCTTCGCTGGATCCAGCAACTACATATAATTTTACCTTCAAATAAATTACTGCCTGTACCATGTCTTCCCTGTTCCTAATTCTGGAAGATTGACCATTTCACCGGTTTTGGTATTTATACTTCTACCGTCCGAAGTGAGAGAGTTCTGTGTACTGCTTTCCCCCATTCATGACTACTAAAAACTCATTGTGTGCAATTGAAGAACTTCTCCTCCTCTAAGCTAGCATCCATTTTTTTCGGTATGCCATGGTGCCGGTATTGAAATCATAAAATATCCACTTTCTGAAATTTGTCCAACTCCAGCACTTTATCAATAGCTGCATAGGAAGTTCTCCTCCCGCTACATAAGCTCTATCACCACCAATGCGACGGCCGAAGTGATCTCCGAGGTCTTGGAGCATCCTGGCAACATAACTTTCCAACGTATCGATTTTTTTGATCGTATTCATCAAACCAGCCACAATGCGCATCCCATGTCCATGCTCCTTTGGATTCCACAGACCAGATACGATTTTTTCCGTTTTCTGGAAACTATCTCCTACCGAACCACGAAGTCCCTGTCTGGCAGGAATCTTGGACCTTCAACGCCCAGGTACTGGTTTTTGGCGTTGAAAATCAGGAAGTTTTCATTGGTTTTTTCATGGCGGAATATGCACCTGTTTAAAGCTCCGATCACATAAGATTTCCCCCCTCAAAAGCTAAGGCTTGAAACTGATGGAAATTCACTGGGGAATCTCCCAATTGCCTTCCCAAGTGTTGGTTTTAGCGAATCAACTCCTTCAATAGGGTCGATCAGTACGGCTCCTAGCGCATAGAACTTGCCGTCTAATTCTACCAAAGGAGTTTTTCATGCCTTGGGCTTGCTTCATTGGAAGTTTTTCGAGAACTTCCCACCTCCCTTTTGATCACATGAATTCCCAAAGAGAAAAATGAAAAAATGAGGAGAAAAAGAGTCGATTTCATCGAGAATTATATTTTATTTTAAAGTACAAAAAAACAGTCATTCGCACAAGAAATCATGGGATATTCATGGTTTTTTTGTCCGGACTTTTGGAAATAAACTTTTTTTAAAAAACCTGCCAGTCTATATTTCACATTAGACTCTGACGTCATTTTCCCAAATCCAAAATGTCCCCAATCTTTATTGATTTCGGTTAAATCCGAATACATCGATTGCCTCCGTCCTGTCGGCTACTTTTGCACGTATCTGCCAGGTGGCAATGAACCCATCCAAGGCGGCCCAACATATTGTCTTTATTTTTCAGTGAGAATTGGGAGCCGCACATTGGCAGGACTTGAATTTGGCTAGTCTTACCGTGGAGGCGAAACGCTGAACCTGCCATACTCGAAAATATTTTTTTTGTCGTCTGCCATTTCTTTGCAAATACGGTTTTCCTAACATAAAGGAAGATATATGGGGAAAGATGAGAGACAAAAGCCAATGCGATCATTCCTCTGGGTCCATAAAAACGAAGTTGGAGTTCAAGGCATGCAAAGAGTTTCATAGGCCCTTTTCTTTTCCTTTCAAATGAGGTCGGTTTTCTTCTTCTCGAGTTCACAAAGGATCATCACCTTCAATCCCAAACAGGGTCAGCAAATGCGGGCTTTCTAAGGTCCAGAGTATTCTGTCGCCTGCGGTCGGGTGACATTGCTAGGAAACTGCTTCCGCTTGGGATGATTGTTAGCTAAAATAAACAAAGTTTTCCCTTTCGCTAGATCCAAGGTCAATCACCATATGTTTGCAGGCCGATTTGATCATGTTTTAGTCAATAAATCGCCCCCAAAGTATCTGCTGGGGTAGCTATAAATTATACGATATCGGTAATCGGAGTCTGGGAGTTACTTTGAATCTCAGTAATGATTTCCAAGGCGTTAAAAGGCGTCCTTTTGATTTTGCTCAGAAATGTTCAGAGCCTGTCAGCCTTCAGCTCAGGAAATTTTCTTCTGGCTGATAATCCAAATGAACCTCCCAAAGGCCCAGTCCGATAATGTGTAATTTTTTTCAATAGTCAAATTAAGTTGATTCGATTGATTTGTTCCAGAATCCTTTGAACTCAGGCATGCAAAGTGATTATTCCTGAACATAGCCTGCACCCGCTGGTCCAGATTTTTTACCGGGCGTGATTAAAGATTTTTTTCGTACAAGAGCTCTTCTACAAAGCCTTCGGCAGATTGTCCTGTAGGCATTTTTACACCAACACAAAAGAGTCCAGTAGCATCTTTAAGAATTAGGTCAGACTGAAGTTTTTTTCGGCGAGCTTTTCCAGACTAATTTTCTTCGGTTTTGATAATTTTATACCAAGTCCGAATACCAGTTTCGCCTAAGCTCAAAGCCTGCAATGGCCTTCCTTTTTGTAATCCTAAAACATTCCAGAATCCATATGCTTTTCACTTTTAGAAGTGGGCGGCAACCCATCTTCTCTAACCTGCGAGAAATGCCAACACGCCAACCTAGGCATATTGAAATGTTTTACTCAAGGAATTAATTCCAAAGCAATTTCCATTAATGCTCCAGGAATAGCTAAAATCAATTGGGTCAGGGTTTCAGGATGTGGGAATAGGGGTTGTCATGAAAGGAGCACAATGTCATTTCGGGTTGGCAAAAGCCGACCAAATTCCCTCCATAATCTGGATGCTTCCGGAGCCTCCTGTAGGCATAATGGTGGAATAGTTGATCCACATAATTTTAACCTTGCTCAGGTCTTTTTGGCTCCAAGGTTTCCAGATCAAGGTCTGTCCTTTTTCTGGGTAAGGTCTTAAACCCATAAGAAAACGGGTTTCCGCACCAAGCAAGTTTGGCTACTGCTGCAATAAGTTTCGGGTAGCCCTGGATCTAGGAAATCAGTCACCTGTCCTGGTTTAGAATAGTCATGCTTAGGTGCAGATCCTGATTCTTTAGAGCCGCATCAGTGGGAGGTATTTCTTTGCTGATTGGTGTTTTACTAATATTTCTGTGTCTATTGGATTTTCCGACCATAGGTCGAGTGATCCTAGTATCTGTTCTTAGTGGTGTGAATTTCAAGGACTATGATTTCTTTTCGAGGAGAGCTAAATATTGGATTTGAACTCGTTATTCGAGGTTCTCAGGTGTGTATAGCATAATCGGCAGTCGAAGGTATCATGGAAATACGCACGATGTGGACCTGTATGGGACGAAGAGAGAATGAGCCGACTATATCACGGGACGTATAGTAACTTCTGGACTTCCTATTCCCAAGATTGATGCACTGCTTTTCCTTCTGCGATTCATTTGATTTACTTCTCGGAGCTTTGCCGAAAAATAATATTCTTCTACCGAGTTGATTTCGGATCTGCAATCCTTTCATTGCTTCCCTACTGCATATATTTTCCGAAAATTTTCACCTTTCATCTCAAATAGTTGATGACTTCGCTCCATCGCTCTAAAAAAGGAGGGATAATCTTGAATTTCCGCGCCATCCATTAAAAAAGGCATATTCCCTAGGTTTACAATCACTGTGAATCTGATTGGATTTTACTCAATCCAATCCCTTTTCATAAAGAGCATTGGTCAATTAATTTTAGACAATCCACCAGGTTGATTCTTTATGCTATCTTAAAAATGAAAAGAGCTTTATTTGGAATCTCAGGTGGTGTTTCAGTTTTCATTCTTTTTGAAAGAATGATAAAGCGGGTGTAAATTATCCCTTGATAGGTCTGGAATGTCTTTTTGGCTCCCAATACACTAATTCCTTTCTCTATATATAGAGCACTTTAGTATATGAAGCAAGCAGGGTCTCATCGATGCTTTCGGCAATTGTGGTGTCCTGCTTTCACTAGCACATCACAATGAGAGTAACACGATACGTGAGACACCACAGGAGTTCGTATGAGGCGAGCACTAGAGTCATATGCACAAGGTTATATCGAATAAATCATTCCTTCTCATATAGAGGTCGATCATTCAGAGAGATCTAGCGAAGAGAGAGAATTAGCCTAATTTAGAGAGGTCCATTGAGAAAGCAGAATGTACCGCGCTCGAGGGAGGGCCCACGCATCACCAAAGACACATGAAGATAATTATCGTCTCCATGGATATATGTTCTGTGGCCTCGAATGCTCTAAGAATATCTCGACAAAAGTATATTTTATATAGGAATATCCTAGAAATTTTTTCCTTAGCGTATCTGCATATATTGAGGTTATATAGTTATATATACTACACGCGAACAACTGACATAATATTAATCGAGAGATCTACACAGGCGAGAGAGTACATTCTACACTCGCATAATTTGGAAAGTAAGGCAGCACACGCTTCTCAACATGCGCCCCATCGCCGACAAACCCACTATAGTACACTATATATTACAATGATGCCATTACTCCGAAATCTGGCAAAGTCTCGTATGTGAGTATGGCTCATCTTATGTCATTCGTGAGCGCGACTACCCGCATACTAAAGAGTATTGAGAGAGAACGCGTCGCAAATATCAACTCTCACTCGGAGATCCAAATTATTTTCGCTCTGCATGCAAGCTACCTGATGAAGAGTATTATATGGTAGACACAAGCAAGGGAGTCTCCAACACTTGAATCGGCGTATCTATTACCACGCTCGTAAGGTCGCTCATACTCGATAACCATCGAGAGCCGTGATCTCAAAGATTCAGGAGATCAACTCGAATCGTTGGCGCCATAGGTATAGTTTTAATTAGACGAGTATGCTCAACCCAGTATATCGCGATGAGATTGAGCTATGGTATGCGACCTACTAGCTATGAGTATGAGTGAGTATTGTCGCGTTCTCACCCCACCAATCGTCTTCTGAATTGTCTTGTCTGTCCCATCGGCACTAAAGTTCGCCATGCTACGCAAACCGAACATGAATCCTCTAGCCATGCGCTGACGAGAGCTATCTTCTCCGGCATAGAGATGCGCCAAATTTGCCAATCCTTGAGGTAAGCGTGAGACTCACACTTCTAGGTAAGCTAAAATAAAAATTAAATAACTGAGTATGCCATTCATTAGTCGCTATGATTTATTAACGAGCGCATATTAGCACACATCTTTGAGCTAATTCTGCCCACTAGTGATAAGACGCGCAGATGTGAGTATTACCTGCGCATCTCGTAAGCTCTTCCTTACTCTCATACCACACACTCGATACGCACCTATCTTAGAGTTCTTGTGTACAATTAGTCAGAGAGAAAGATCTGTGAGCATACGCACAGAGAGTTCGCGACAGGTCACAAGAGCGGGAGACTGTTTCTGAGGCTAACATTCATAGTATCAATTACGGAGAATTTAAATGAGATACACACTCTAATATGGCTTCTATAGAGACCCCACTGAACACTCATCTTTCGATTGAAATACTCGTTTTTTTACACTGATCACGCTTGAGTACACCCGTCTACCAACCTCTTATATGTAGGTAAAATTAGGTTGAGAGACATGAGAGTTTCACAGAGACGATCGCTCCTACTGAGTCTTCTCCGACAATTATTCTCACGCACACTGTACACCATACGAGGCTATATAAATCATTAATCGGCACTATAATACTCTATACAGAGAGAATAGAATATCAGTTGTGACCTACAGAGAGTCTGCTTCTACAATCGCCAGCTGAGATAACGCGATAGTAAACATCTGTCGCCGAACACAGTCACTCTTCTCCACACTAAAGCTATAAATCACTCGATACGGAGTGTTGCGAGACTACATTGCACTTGGTGTTCACGAGAGATGTTTGTGTATGTATCTCTATATATGTGTTCTCACTCTCATTGCGCGAATATTCAACAGTAGTGAGTTTTACTTTATATCGAGCCGAATGAGAATAGGAGTCTGCATCAAAGAGTCCCAAGACGTCCATTTTTTCAGTATATGATAGAGATTATCGACTGCCTTGAACTATATTCACGTATCATTTCGTAGCTTACAAGCACAGTCTCTCTGCGATAAGGAGGGCAGAGATTTATGTGTCCATTCAGCATGGGTCTTCGAAAGCTCACATTTGAACTACGAGATACTAAACATTCTTCACACGATAATCCATGAAGTCGGTGCACTGGGAAGTTTTGGAGGTAACGAACTATCTCCTCTTACAAACCATCGCACATATGCACAGACAGAGATCAGTCCGTGCACCAAACTATCTAACGTCACAATCGGAGAAATACATCCTTATAGTCACATCGGAGTCTACGTGATGTGCAGCATTTCAAACACGTACGCCGCATTCTGTAGTAGTCTGTCTTTGTATCCTATTTCAGAGATGGAGGTTCCCACGCTGTCTCTAATCCGTACGCCATGTAGCATTCCTCGCGTTGCGAGAGTCTCTAATTCAACGAAGCTCTATGATCAAAAGACAGTACACACACAGTCATAGAGAAGTGGTACAGAAAGACTGCATACCCCCCAAACACTATCGACGGCACTCAGTCGTGCAGGTTTTCTTTTATCTAGAGAGCATGTACTGATGCTACATTTTTATGTTCCTGGGCGAGATCGACGGCATGCTCTCTATGTAAGGCGCTCAGGTGTCTCTCTAGCCAGATATACAACCGTATTCTCTACCTCTTTATTGTGCAATCTGCATAGATTTTATCATGTCGACGCGCGCGGTGCCTAGATTTTCACGCGCTCTTGAGGCACGCGCGAGGGTCAGTGTGAGACTAAGTGACAGTACAGAAGGTAGTTGAAGTATCTTAGCTTTGTCCGTCACGCAGAGAAGTGCCAACACGGATTTGTCCATGGTACGTTAGGTATTATCTATCACACAAGATTTGCGCATAAGTTGACTAAGTGGCGTATAGGTAATATATTCTTAGAAATCTGTATGGAGCCATGAGAATTCTGGAATTGCGATCACATTTTTCCATGAGAATACTATGAGATCGGAGAGATCAATTTACAGGAATATTCATCTATTAAATCTTACAACTACCATACAAATCGCGACGACAAAAGCATTTGTCTGCAGAGCGTTGTTCCTTATTATTAGCACACTCTGGCAATTTTATTATTGGTGCTTGAGTGAGCGAAAGATCCTACAACACCAGCGATAATCTTCATTTATATAGCGCGTATTAATCCGTCTCATATTCTCTCATCATGCTCAAGACCACTTCGCTCGCACTCGTAGTGAATATCATTTTTGATCAAATTATCAGTGCAGCAGCGGAAGGAGCCCTTCGTATTTCTGAGATGTACCGATCATGCTCATAGCTCACCAAGAGCATTCGCTCCTCTTAACGGCTATTTGCCTCCCCGTGGAGGGCGCAGATCGCTTTGGGCCATCAAAAATAAGTTTTTCAAAAGCATGCCCGATCGCGCTCACTCCGTACTTACTCAAAATTCCAGGCGAATATTATTTGCAATCGAACGAGAGCCAGTCCACTCCTTGCGCGCGTGTCTTTACCCTTATATTGTTTGCCTCACATACGGAACACCTTCACGAGACTACTGCTCCACTCCACACGAGCTGCTTGAATCAACTTTTTTTCCCACATGCGCAAGTTTCCTCCGAGGTTTTGCTTCTGAGTAGATGTTGTTCAAACTTCCGAAATAAGCCTTTGTCCTTTGATAAACCATGACCAGCTAAGCTCTAAAGATAATGCAACTAATATCATCATTATGGATTCAGCACACACAACTACATATATGTTAATTTCTTGAGAGTTTATACTTAGATATTTAAATATTAGTCTATATCATGTGGAGTGATGTAAGTTTCTCTACTCATGCATTTATTTCATGGAGAGTCGATATAGACGCGTATATACACTGAGCTTTCGATGCGTCTCCCATTGAGATATTGAACATACGCTGTATTTAGTGAGGTAATCTCTAATCTCTAAATTTATATCTTTTTTGAGAACATCTATGACTCCTCAGGAGTTTCTCTCTAACGCGTCTTCTACTTCCCTATCGAGTCAGATATCTTACTTCTTGATGGAAGATGAGAGGTGTCGAGATTGTGAATTATTTTGATTAACGTCTCTTGGAAGTATACTCTCTTCAATGTCCAACCTATTTCTTAAGACTCACGCAGGTAGACTTAGCTGACCAAAATTCACTTACCTTTCATTACCGCTCCATATAACTACCATTCGCAAAATATGTGTGGCAGTTGCGACACCCGTTATGTGCCTCTATTTCTGCATCCATGCTTCTTGGGATTCTGCTCAATATCTGCGGCCGACCAGAGACAAGTTTCACATATAACCAGAGGTTATGCGAATGCGCGATTCTATAGATATATTGTGTTCAGCACTCCCTTCCGCGCACCTGAGAGGAGATTATGCTGAGGAAATACATTAAGTGTGAGTCATAGCTTCTCAGATTAAAGGAAAAAGAATGGAAGGCAAAGAATTCAGTGTTGGAGTCACCAATGAAGATTTTTGGAATAGGCTAATTCTGCTAAAAGCGCTTGAAGGTCTTGCCCTTGGGATGGTCTGAAAAAGCGGATTGGATTCACTGGAGAAAAGCGTGTGCGATGAAGGCGAATTTAATTTAAAGAAGCAAAAGGAGAAATAAACATTCTCTTTGCAGGTATCTGACTGCAGTACATGAACTTATTTTTTTGATTGGGGCTAGCTTCGCGAAGTTGTTTTTCTTGACGCTTTCACAGATTCTTCGTGAATACAGTAAAGTTAACTCCTTCATGAATTTTTCGCTTAGGTGCTTATCGATTCCCTCTGAGTTCTGCTTTCCATCACTCTTTCCATCGTCAGATTGAAATACAGTCAAATGATGCTCACCCTTATGGGAACCAAATTTTGATCGATCATTGCCAAAACGCTGCTTGTTAGGATATCTAGCAATTGATCGTCCATGGTGATGCTACCGCTCTTCTCAAATCCTGAGCAGACGTTTCATCAGGCTTCATACTTTCCATTGGTTCTTTGGAAATCAATCGCATTGATCATTTCTTTCAAAGCCGCCTTGGAGTTTCTGCTGTTTTGCATCAACAAGCTTTGTCGGAATCATGAATGGGTCTCATCATCAATCCATCTAAAGCCAAAAAGTTCATCGCACGTCTGAGACGACCCTCAAGTAAGCCATCTCTTTTGCCTACAATATGCGAAGGATCATTGATGACCTCCATTCCAGTCCACATCCGCTGAGCTGAATTGGCATCGACCAGTTTGGCTTTGTTTCTGGAATCTTTTGTCCATAAGCATGGAGAAACCTCTGTGAATCGCAAGCAAGTTTATCAATCCCCACTGCATGGAAATCGCTCCAAGCACCGATCAAAGTTCGAGATCCGATTTCATCGGGTTTTTCACCATTAACAGGGATATCCACTCCTTTCAGTCGCTCAGCAATTTCCTGAAACTGCAAGGGATTCACAGTAGTTCGAGGCGCCTACCCAAAGCACATCAATTTTTTTTGTTTCAAGGCATTTCACGTGAGCGCATTTCCTACTTCAATGGTAATAGGATATTGAAAGGTGATGAACGGACGATTTCACCATTTTAGACCTTCTTCACCAACACCTTCGAAAGGATCCTGGAGAGTTCTAGGGCTTCCAGAATTCCGGCTCTTGAAAAGTTGAGGGACTATGTTCTGTTTCTTCATTTCTTACGATCTGTTCGATTTGGCTCTGGCGTCCTCATGCGGAGCAGGCCTGCAATGATTGCAATGGAGTCGTTTAATCGCGAGACCCCAATCTTTAATTTGTTTGGTGTGATTCATATACTGAGCTTTAAAATAAAAAAAAGCCCGGGTCTTTCGAACCGGGCTTTTTTGGTGTTTTATATTTTCTTTAGTTTTTGCTAGCAATACACAGCTCCGATTCGATTTGACTTCGAAATAAAATAGAAGAACTGTAAAATAGATCGCTGCTGGCAAATAACATTCTTCAAAAATAAGAGGTACTTTTTAAAAACAAAAATTAAATTTTCAGCACTAGGTATCAATTCAATAATTAATTTGAGCTAATTCGTTGATTTTTAGCTATAAAATATTAAAAAAAACAGTTCAAACAGATTTTAAATTTGCACATATCAGTTATTTGTTTTATTTAATTCGCGAGAATAAAAAATGATTTTTTAATTTTTTTTTTAATAAATTTTAATGATGGAAGTATAACAAGAAGAAGAAAATTAATTCTGAACCAAAATTTTTTGTTCTTTCGCTTTGGCTTCACGAAAGAATGGCTTAGGTCCAAAGCAGGTAAATCAGGAAATTCAAAATTTTCAATATTCGCAACAAAACTAAAGCGCAAGCTTGTTTTTTTGATAATCCTTTGACACTTTATTCGCCCCAAATGCCAAGTAAACCCATATTTCCTTTTGAAAATCTGAAGTTAGCCTTTGCTTCCAAGACAGATGCTGACTCCGGAAAGTAATATCGGTTTTTGCGCTGTTGACAATAAGTTCATATCCAATCTCGGGAATTACCCTCAACTAATATTTCCTTCAATAGGTCTTCCGATCAAGGGATTGATGAAGCAAACCATGTTTTGGACTTCTGTGGTGGTGAAACAAATCGCAGAGACGATCGAAGCTTGCAAAAAGCTCGAAGTCTTTTTGGGGATCGAAAAGTATTTCGATCTTTCTGTCCGAGGGAAAAGGAGGATGATGAGAGCTATAATAAGACCACTGCAGAGAATCTATCAAGACGCTGGTGGAATCTGCCAAGACCGATTACATGCCTTTGGAGTGTTCAAGGTGACTGGAACTTGGAGATTACCATATTATTGGAGAAAATCCAAGCTGGTGAGAAGTTGGAATGGCAGATGAGGCTGTAGCAATTTGAGCGACTCAAGCCTCGGTGGATCGACTTTTGCAAAGCTGCTCACGAATCTGGGTTGAAATTTTGGTGGATGCTGAAGAGTCCTTGGTTTCAAAATGTCATTGACGACTTGGCCTACACTGCCATGGAAAAATATAAATAAAATGACGCTGCGTGGTCTATAATACATTTCAGATGTATCCGACATGAACTCTTTGAGAGACTAAAGAAAGCAAACGAAGTGGCGAATGGACAGGGGATATGTCTTGGGGCAAAGCCAAGTTTTCGTGAGCCTACATGGAGAAGGACGTGATCGTGCTGAGGAATGAGTTATCCAATCCAATCCAACCTAATAAAGCTGCAACAGACAGGGTTATGAATTTAGCCTTGGAACTACGCACTGGAAAATGGGCGTGGTTTTTGGTTTCGGAGGGTCCTCCACAATGACAGTAGTATCTTTTGTTGACCCATTGATCAAACCGAAATGGCATTGAATCCAAATTCCGACTCCGGGTGTTTCTTTTTCCCCAACTGTAACGGTAATGAGTGATAATGATTTCAATTCTACCCTTGCAAAATGCTGGTTTTCGAGTGGTGAAATATGTGCCCTATGGCCTGTCCGAAAAAGTAATGCCTTTTTGACTCGAAAAGAGCTGCAGAGAAACTCAGTATTGCAGGTCAAAGTTAGTAGAGAGTTTGAGTTGATCAAGCGGGAAATGAAAAGGAGAAAGCAGTAGGCAGTTGAGTAATAAATAATTGATAATTAGGGGATATTTAGTTATCTCAAAGTTAAAAATATAGAAAATGCAAGTTTTAAGCGAACAGGAAATAGAAGACGGTAAGGATCGGGAGAATCTGATGAGGCTAGGAATCAAAATCCCTATCCAGCGGAGGCTTTCACATCAAACGTGACTTCCGAAGAATATTCACCCGTATTACGAAAACCAAGCAAGACGGATTTTATAAGGATATCAAGATCGGCTGGCCGGATTGATGAGCCGGAGAATCATGGGTTCGGCTTCGTTTGGGAGATTCAAGATGCTAGCGGGAAGACTTCAGTTTTACATTCGTCGGCGAATGACATCTTGTCCGCTGGAGAAGATAAGAAACTTTAATAATACTGTTTTCAAAAAGTATTGGGAATTGGAGATTTTCTAGGCTTAAAGGATATATTTTTCAACACTCAAACCGGTTGAAATCTCACTTCACGTCACAGAAATGACAGTGCTTTCCTAAGTTGTCAAGCCACTTCCGATTTGTAAAGGCGAGACTGAAGAAGGAAATATACATGTACGGTTTTTACAGTCCTGAGATGAGATACCGTCCAGCGCTATGTGGAATTTGACCGTAAATCTGAAGTGAGAAAACATCCTTCGTCACTCGCTCCAAAAATCAATCACGCCAGATGCGACGTACTTCGACGATCATGGCTTGGGCTTGAAGTGGAAACTCCGAATTTTTACAGGCGGTTCATGGTGGGGCAGCAAGCGGCGTCTTCGATACGCATCAACAATACCTTGGATATGCGCTTTTTCCTTACGAATGCGAAATGAATTTGTTACTCAAGAGAACTAATGTAGGTGGTTTTGAATGGCGTCTATGGAGTTTGGGAAAATGTTCCGAACGAAGGCATGGACCGAACGCATAATCCAGAATTCACTTGATGGAATCTACGTAGCCCTCAAGACTACATCTGGAAATGATGGAAATGGTGGGAGGACTGTCGATGCAAGTGACAAGAGAAATCCACGGCAAGACAAAATTCCTGTAGGTGATAAATTGAATCAATTTTGCGGGGTCCTTACGGAAGATTGAAATGTACGATTCCTATCAAGGAATATGCAGGAATCGATGTAAGCGAGTTGGATGAATCCGGACTTCGTGAGGTGTGTAAGAAAACTTGCAATCGCAGTAGATGACACCATGGGCCGAGCAATTGGTTGATGAGATCTTCGGTTCCCAAGTTGAAGCAAATCTT
>Ga0163217_1032947_pt1 | contig 15674 bp, 17 predicted proteins | sample SynspAceP_FD_185933 | JGI IMG/M metagenome (GOLD analysis project Ga0163217, IMG submission 185933) | Saline lake microbial communities from Ace Lake in Antarctica - Synechococcus sp. Ace-P (PacBio error correction) | ecosystem: Environmental > Aquatic > Non-marine Saline and Alkaline > Saline ...
ACCGCGAGGAAAAGAAAAAAAAAAAAAAAAGAAAAAAGTAGGGGAGAGGAAAAAATGGCGGGCCACCGGACAAGGAAAAACGCAAAGCCTTTTTCCCCCGGCACACGGGGAAACCACCTCAAAGGGCCGGATCGGACTGGCCCTTAGGGGAGGTGGTTGGGCGGTCCAGGTTGCACCCACCAGCCCCCGTGCCTGAGACTCTCGGCAACCTCCAAGCGGTATTATATTAAAATACTGGCCGGGAGCCCCTTGCCCGGCCACCCTCAAACGGTGCGCTGGGTTGAGGCGAATTGGCTGCGCCCAGGTGAAGCGGCCCGATCATCCTGCCTCTTTCGAACACCCCCCATCTGGCCTGCGAGGCCACAAGGCCCGGCGACCTCTGCTGGCCTGACCGCCCCGCGAGGCGCGAACCCGCCTGGAGATTGGCCACTCGGCAATATAAGCCCCTTCGAGGTCCGCGTGCAGGTTGGGGGGAACGTCGCGCCGGATCGGGTCCCAGTGCAAAACAACTGCTTCCCTGTTCCCCGGGATCGGAAAGCTGGGTGTCGGCCTGCAGTGGCGGTCGGGCGCCCGCGAGGTGAGTGAGAAGCGAGAGTGGTGGGGGCCGCCTTGAACGCCCTGGCTCAAGTCGCATCCCAGCAGCACGTGACTCGGCGCGATCCCGCTGAAATGCCCGACCTCAGCGGAGGTGGGGCGGCGGTGAGCCAGTATGCCGCCTGGCTGAAGCCGTAGCGCATCGTCGCGGTGCTTAAGCCGCGGCCTGGCCCGCCCCCTGGCGACTAAACGTAACACGAGCAACGAGTCGAACAGGCTGGATCAGGCCAACCTGGGAACCGATGTTGAGAGTCGCCACCGTTGATGCGGATCTGAGCAAAAAAAGCTGGCGCCAAGGAAGCTCAGAGATCCTCTTGAAACGCCCAGGCTTTTGATCCTGAATCAACTCATCGGATAGCTGACAACAGAGCAAATTCGCCGTAGTCCCTGGCAAATGGCTGATAGTCTATTCGATGGAAAGCCTCTGATCGGGATTTGAGTCCACGCTGCCCGATAAGAGAATCGTTCGCCGGCAACAGGGTGCTGCACGGCCTCCGAGCCCGGCAGAATACGGCAGGTCGAATGCCCTGCCTCTTCGGCGCATCCAGAGCACGATACTGGTCGCTCGGACAGCTGAACGCTTTTGCCGTTGTCCCATGGGGTGATCGTTGAAGGAGGCTCATGGCCGGATGCTAACGACGAAGAAGTCGCAGTCCTGGAATACGGAAGGCGACCCTTGGCGCTGGCCTGGGGTAGTGCTGCGGTGCACAAAGGGCTGGGGCCGCTCCCGAGAGAGGTGGCATGAACACGAAGCTCGCGCCCAGTCCCGGGTCGCCGAGTTGCTACACCCCTAGCCGGGGCCCGAGTCAACTCAGAGGCCCCATGGCTCAGTATGAGAGGATAAACGTGGTCAGGGTGCTGTCCCACCGGCGGAAACGACGGAGTCAGGAGCGCGGGTCGCCGCCCTCGCCGGAGACGGTGCGCGCCTGCTCGCACAAGGGCTTATCTGAGGGCGCTGAGAGGAGCGGGCCCGGGCAGTTGGCGGGGCTGGATTCAGCCGACGGCAACGCCTATCCCGCCAAGAAGCGGTGCTGCGGTTGTGCCGAGGGACTGACCCCGAAAGCACTGGAGCCAAGGACCGAGATATGCCCTAGCTGCGTGCAGCCCCCGGCTGCCTGGAATCCGATGCGCGCAAGCGGCGGCCCAGTCGGAGCGGTCTGCGCTCGGGCTGCCCTGCTGCTCGGACCCTGCTCGGAGTCCTACGCCAATCCGTGCCTTGATCGAGCGCGTGAGCGCCGGGCGGCCTCGACCATTGCCCTGCGCGACCTGCCTGCCCCCGCAAACACCGCGCCCAGTCGACGGCGACGTGCTCTCGTCCGCCTAGGCGCCAACACATGCCGCCGGCTATAAGAACCGCCGTGGCTGTGCCGCCGCTCGAACTCGATCGCGCCTTCTCTCCCCCAATGAGTCTGATCCCCCTGGTGAACGCGGCCTCGCACCGTCCACCGCGCCAGAGGTACTGGTGCTGCGGCGCCGGGTTGGCCGGCTTGCAGGCCGTGGCCTTACGCGCCCGCCGCCTCGGCTGCGGTGGTGCAATGTGTTCTGAACGTGCGCGGCGCGGCCGCCAGGGACGCAGGCTGGAATCCCTCTGCGCCCGCTTCAAGACATCGATCCCACCCCGAACGCGATGGTCCCGGTGGAGAGCGGATGGCTGATGCCGCGAGCGCCGTGGCGCTGCCATCCTTCCTGAGAGGCCGAGCAGCGCCAGCAGCTGACCCTGCATGCTGCGAGGCCGGATGCGGTGATCACCTACCGCCCAGGTGCCAGGATCGGCCCCGCCCGCTGATCACGAGCGGAGACCTGCTGGCCGCCCGGCGGCCCGGTGCTGCGCTTGGTGGTGGGACCTCTGCGGTGTCAGCGGTTGGCGGAAGCGGGCGGCTGGCTGGCCAGCGCCGATTGCACCGAGAGTGGAGATCGGCGGGGTGCGGATCATCGGGCGCCCCTCCAACCTGCCCCTCCACCGTTCTCACGCACCCAGTGCCCTCTCACAGGCGCCGGGCGCAAAATCTGGTGGCGCTGCGAAACCCTCCTCGCCGATGACGGCCTGACACTCAACCCCCGAGGATCCCCTTGCTTCGACTCCCTGCCTGATCCACTCCGAGCGCACGGCGGGCTATTCAAAGCAGCAACCAAACCTCATGGCCTATTCGGACTTGAGTAGGTGTAGGACATGAGCTGAATAGAAGATCGGCACTTTCCCAAACGCCCCTCTGGTGCATCGAGTGCTCGCAGCTGACTCGGCCCTGGAGCTGATCGGAACAAGGTCGCCACACGCTGCACTACGGCCGTTGATGTCGGGGGCGAACGAGCGATCAGCGGCATCACCCATCTGGCCGCCCTAGACAGCCGCGCTGAGTCAGACCACTCGCCGCACAGCCCGCCCCGTGCGGGGCGGTGGGTGCCCGTGGCGCTCAGCTATCGCCACTTCCAAGGGCGTGGTCGCCGCGTCCTTGTCACCACTGAGCCGGGATGCTGGCCCATGTCCGACCAAAGAGAGCAGCTGTGGGCTCGAACTGACGATCGAACTGGGCGCCGTGCTGCCTACTGGCCCCTCGGCATAAGGCACGTGTGCAAGAGTCGCGCACCGCCGCGCACGGCCAAGGGCGGTCTGGCGGCCACTGGCCCTGGCCCTGGCGGTTGGTCGGCTTGCTGCCCAGCAGGGGCTGGCGGGCTGGCCCTGGATGCTGCGCCGCCTGCGCGTCGGCGGCGGCCCTCGGATGCCAGACATGCTGGACCTTCCCCGGGTCGCCATGACCTCCATGCCAGAAACCGCGCTCGCCAGCTGTTCAAGCGGCTGCGGCGGCGTCTCCCTTCCTTGCTGGTGCCCGCTCGGCGCCATGCCTAGCTGCCCGGCGCCTCAACTGCTGGGTCCAGGTCCTCGGTGCTGTGTCGGTGCTGGTGGGGCGATCACCTGCAGCGGTTCGCTGGTGGCGGTGGGCAAGCTCAAGGAAGAATGGATCGGCACGCCGCGCTGGACGCTTCGTGCCCAGATGCCATGCCATCAATATCGGCTCGATGGCGGTGGCCCTGCCCGATCGCTGGTGGCTTCGTGGCTCAATGGGATTCCGCTGGCGCTGGTGAGCCCGCTCACCGTTCGTCGTTGCTGCTGGCGCTACGCGCCGGCCTGACCCTGACCGTCGAGCGGTGCCGACATGCGTGGTGATCTCCCTGCTCAACCTCCATATTCGGGCGTGGCCGCCGCCGCCGCCGGTTTCGTGTGGACCGGCCAGTGAACTGCGTGATCAATGGCTGGCGCCATGGCTTGGGCGCGAGCCGCCGGCCTGATCCTCCACCCAGGTGATTGTGTCACGGCGACTGAACCGCTCGCTCACCTCCGTGCTCCCTTCTCGGTGGGCGCCCTCGGAGTGGCCGGCCCCGCCCAGAGCTGGCAGCGAAGGCAAAGAGACCTATACCAAATGTCCCTCCTGCACGCCCGCGAGGAAGTGTGCCTCACCTCGAGGCCGCCGAGCGGTCGTGTCTTCGTGCCGGGCTATGTGCCTGGCGGTCGCGCCCAGGCCCAGCAGAGCAGCCTAAGGAGGCTGGCCCGGCTGCTGGATAACCCAGGGCGGCGTCGCCGTCAAGCATCGTCATCCACTCCGGTGGCGGCCGCGGATGCTCTGGAGCACACCATGACACGCTGCTGGCCAGTGCCGATGTGCCTAACGACAGGCGTGATCGAGATGGTATGTGATCGAGGCGCCGGATCTTCCGACGCACGCGAACGTGGTGATCGTTCGGGCGCAAAACGACGTGGTCACCACCCGCGGCCAAAACAGAATCCGACCAGACCCCCCTGTACGGCATATCCCGGGCTGGAGGCGAGCGCAGGTCCCGCCTCGGTGGTTCGTGGTCAGCGCAGCCATTGGCGAGCTAGCTGCCGCGCATTCCGCAACGACCTGTTTGAGCTGCCCAGACCTCAATGGTGTTCGGACGATGCCAAGGACCATGGAGTGGCCCTGCAGGGCCTGATTATCCCGATACCTGCGCGAACTCGGCGTGGGGCGAAGGGTGCGCCGTGGCCTCTCGGCAAGGGGAGTTACTGGCCCTCAGGAGGTTGTCAGACCGGCCCTGCAGCCGATTTCGCAGCCAGGATGAGGCGTTGCCACTTCTGAGGCTCGGCTGTTGGCATTCGCACATTCGCCAGGACTCTCCCCAGAGCGTTGGCCAGCGCCACGTCGCGGCCACCACTATGCGGGGGGGCTGCCATCGAGCAGCACCACACCATTCCAGCAATCAGCAAACTGCACCCCTTGTGAATGGAGCTTTGAGCGTGGCAGGACGCAGGGCCAGGGGCGAGAAGCACAGATGGCTTTGAGCCGGCGATTAGCCGACGGCGATTAGCCACGTGATGGCTGCCGGTATCCTTCCGTCGGACTCGCTTCGTCCGGCTTGACCACTCCAGTCCTGATGCCGGCAGATTTGTCAGTCAAGAACGCTTTCGTAGGGCGAGCACTGACGGCCGCCGCATTCCACTGAGCCAACAACCGGAAAAACCGCCCCAACGAAACCTCTGCCATCGAGCTAGGTTGGATGGCGCAACGCTTGATCCCACTGCACTGATCAGGGCCCCCTGGGCCCTGAGCCGGCGCCTGGCGCAGGCTGGCCAAGTCCCGTGCTCTTCTGCCAGGGGAGCGCAGAGGGAGGGCGCCAGCTGCGCTCGCCCGCTTCCGGCCTTCGCCCTGAGACGCAGCGCGTTGCTAAGAGGGCGCCGCCATTCATGGCGGTTACCATAACAGCGACGGGAGGGGCGCCTCAGTGACATGATCTCAGTTTCGCCTCACGTAAATGGAGTCTTGCGAGGTTCCGCGATTTCGTTCTGACCACCAGCTCCGGGACAGCAAGCAGACTCGGTAAACGACAGCCGCCCACCGCCGCCCCCGCTCGTCGATTTTTTTCAGCCTTCGCCTCTTGAACCGCTGCTCAAGGCGATCGCCGCCAAGGTTACAACCACCCCGTCGTCCGATTCAGGTCTCAGCCTCGATCGCCGGTGCTCGCCGCGGTCAATGATTCACGGCCCGCCCCAGACAGGCACCGGCAAAAACGGCCGAGGTCACCCTGCCGCCATCTGCTGAGCGGTCCCCGGCAATGGGCCCCATAGCCCCGCAACAACACAGGTGCGCTCACCTGTGGGCTGACCCACATACCCGCAGAACTTGGCGGCCCACCGGCGAAGCGTTGCCGGGAGTACGGCCCAATACCTCGGATCGATCTGCGCCTAAGTGATGGTTGGTGTCGGGCGGTGTCAAGATCAAATCCCGCAGATGCAATGCGGTCTGCGCCGCGAGCCGCCGACGTGCGGTGGCCACCCCCCGGCCGGCTGATGGATGCGCGCTACCAGCCCGAGAGAGCGCTGATCCCGGCTTCGGATCGTGCTGGAAATTCCTGGTCTGCGATGAAGCGGCGATCTGCATGCCTCCGCAACATAGGCCCTTGCAAGGCGCGCGAGAGCGATCCAGAACAATCCCTAGAGCGCTAGAGACTAGCCGTGCCAACTGTTTTTCGGGGTGCCAGAAACCTGCTTTGGGGGTTCCTGACCTTCAACCCCTCCGATCCGCAAGTTGGCCCACCGGGCTGCTCGCAGGCCAAGCCCGTGCAACTGCAGGCCCAGCCACCTGAAAATAACCGCCGCGCGGCGCCGCCGCTGGTGGAGCAGGTAATGCATGACACCCGCTGACATCGCGGCGCGCGCAAAAGCGATCTGATCAGCCATGCGCTGATGCGCGCAGGCGAGACAACGTGGCAGCGGGTGGCTGGCTGTTCTCCACTGGGCGCGCCACCAAACTACTGGAAGCCGAACCGCGCCTCGCGCGTACCGTCTCAGGTCAAGGAAAGGACACGTCAGCCGCCATGGCCATCCAGCAACAGCGAGCCAGGGGGCCCGCACCCGCGCCCTGGCCTGGGCTTCACAACAGGCGAAAACCGCCGCCGTGCTGGTGGCCACGACTCGCCCCCGCCCGCGGCCTCGACATCGAGCAGCTCCCCGCAACGGGGTGGAAGTCTGGACCTCCCAACGGGGGTTTCCCCCCGGCCGAAGTTGAAAGGTGCAGGCCGGAGCGGCCCGACGCGGCCGCGCCGGCCAGAGGGTGCCACGTCCTTCTCGCTGGGTGGGCCTGGCCCGAAGACATCCACCACATAGCTGCGCGGATCGAAAAGGTGACGAGACAATCCCCCTGCGTGCCAGCCAGGAAGACTGCCGGTCTTCGAGCCACCATCCTACTCAGCGTCGCACCCCCTCGATCTCACCGTGTCGGTCGCGGCAGCAGGGCGGCAAGCCTGCGTGGGCACCGGCCCGGTCGTCAGCGGCGGCACGATCATGCCGGAATGGCCTCCGGCGGTCGATGCAGCGTCGCAGCGCGCCTGCTCCCGCAAAACCATTCCCCTCGCGCAGCCAGCCCTCCTCAGGAACCAGCTCGGGGGTCCGCGGGGGCAGGAGCATGAAGGCTGGGACGCGCCAACCCTAGTGGGATTCACCGGGGCTCCGCAACTCGAAGCCCTCCTGTCTCTACACGACAGCCAATCCCGATGAGCGAACTGCCTGAACGCGAGCGCCGATGGTTGACTCCGCAGAGACGATCTAACTCGGTAGCCCCTCTTTTCGAATCACGAACACTCAACACGTCCCGGGCCGCGGAACCCGCCCCATGGCATCGGCAATAAAGTGCCAATCGTCTGCGAGCAACCGTATTCCATATGCAAAAACTGGAGATCTTCTCGCCATCTCCAGACAGGGAGCCAAAAATCCAACAAGTTCGTGGAGCCGCCATCATGCTTCCGGCCAAAAGCGAAATGGCCAATCCGCAAATTTTTTTAAGCATACCGATCCCTCCATTCGGCGCGAAGATCTCTCTCCACAAGATTCTCTCTCTCCAATATTTTCTGTCAAGCAAACCGTGGATGGCAACAGGCACGGATCTGGGAAGGCGCCAATGAGACAAGCTGGCGGGCGATCATGCCCAGGAAAGGACCCTAGATAAGTTGCAAGGCGGGGCATGTCAGAGGAAGCAGAACTTCTCAAAACAGCATCCTCCGCCCAACATTCTCTTCATCTTGAGCAGGAAGAGAGCATCTTTACGATGTCTCTAAACTCTCAGAACAAGGGACTGGGTCGGCCCGCCGCTGCTCATTGGCCTTTGGAGCCTAGGGTGATTGAAGAAAGCTGGCACGATGGAGCAAGAGCGTTTTCGTGCACAATCAAGGCCGGGCTTGATCAGTCGAGGAGGGTTTGCTCCTGAAGAAAGATCAAGATAGAACCCATCCTACTATTCGCACCAAAAGTAATTGGGACTGATTGCGCCACTTTGGCGCGACTGCCAAGTCTGATAGGCAGGGCGCGCAGCCTTCACGGAATTCGCGCGGGGCCCAATAGTACATGCGCCGTCTATGCTGGAGCTGCCCGGCCACGACATCAGTCTCGCCTTGAACATCCTCGGAATCTCGGGGACCGCAAGCAGACCTGGAATTCCCCCCGGGGCTCCCTAGATGCGTATCCCACCATGAGGCCGACCAAACCAACCAGAACCCCCACCGCCGACTTGGTATCCGCGCCTTCCTTAACCTGGAGGGAGGGTGGGCAGAAGAAGACATATAGATCCCGCTGCTTTCACCCAAATGCGCCCCAAATCGACACAGCGCCCTTGGAAATGCCTGATAATGTCGCCTTGAAACCGCATCACAGCCTTGCCGACTGCTGCCGCAGGACCGCCGATTACCGAGAAGCCGTCACGGGGGCAGCCTGTTGATCTCCAGGCTGCGCCCTCTGAGCAGCGAGCCAAGGCGATCAAAGGCGGGAGTGGACTGCCGGGGTGGTGGAGTCTCAGGAGCCGCAACGCCAGGGTCACCGGCCGTGCGACCGTGAGCTTGCTTGGTGTTGGTGCTTTCTCCCCCGCTGCGCTGGCTTCATGCACCGAAGACGATTACCACGCTGTGGGTGTGGCCGGCCACCGCACAGCTTCAGGCCTATGCTCTTCTGGTCTCTGCCGAATTCGTGGCTGGGATACAGACGATGAGTAGCATCACGTTGGGGACCTGCTGTGTGCTGCACAGGTAGCGCGGGCCCAGGACCCCCTGGCTTGTGGCAATTGCCCACAGGTCGAAACCAGCCGCTCGGACCTCGAAAAGGTGCGCCCCTGCGCGGCGCTGTTTGCTAACGGCAACACCTTCGAATTGAGCACCCCCGCGCCGTGCGGATTGATCTCGGCGCAGCCGGGGCCGATTTTATCCCTTGGGCGGTTGTGCGGCGTGGCCCAGCGGCCTCAGAACCACCCCCACAGCGGTGGACTTCCCCCTGCCAGACCTCCTGCGTGAGGTGACGGTCGCGAAGCTTGCCGCAACGACAGGGAACGTGGTGGCGCCTCCAGGTGCCGGGCAACCGATTTCACCGCGCCCCTACTACGAAACCTGTGTCAACTCACCGGGGGGGTGGTTGGGCCCCCGGCGGGACCGCCGCCCGATGCACGCAACAGCAAAACTGTGAGCGGCGAGCCGCCGTGGTGCTCGTTCACCACTCTCTGTGGACCCACGCCAGGAGCTGACGACATCGGCCGGGCCTGTGCAGCTATTGCCACCTCAACGCGCCGCCTGCAAGTGGCCAACCCCGCGCATTGCACGCTGGGTACGGCGATCGTACGCCCTAGGCCCATGCAGCAGCCGGCCCCCGCGAAGCTTGCCAGCACATATCATCCGCAAAAGAGACTACGGCGCCAACCACTCATGCATCCGGCCGCAGACATGGCCGGCCTCTGCAACACTCAATGCGCTAAGTCGTGTGAGTGATTGTCTACGGCCCCTAAACCAGGTCCAGGACTTGCCAGAGACAACGCCCAGCGAACTCGGGTCATGGAAAGACGGACCCTTCCCTCATCTTCGTCTATACCAGAAGAAGAGGGCTGATCGTGAAACAGCCCGACCAATCCCGCCGAGCACTGTGGCGCTGTCTATGTCAAGAACTGAGGGCGCAACCCTTCAGTTTCCCGCAAGATCCTTTGCCCGGGCCGGGGAGGAAATTCCTGAATGGTTCGCCTTCCGCAGCAGAGTGTCGGCGAGGTCGCTTGCGTATGAGCGCCAGCTGATCAGCTCGCGCCGTCGGGGCATCGATCCCTGAGGTCCGTGCGCTCGCGGTGTGCTGCGACGGCCTTGGCCCGGGAATTCGGCCCCGCCATCCTCCGCGCGCCTATGCCCGCGGCGAGACAGTCCTCCCTCGTCTACCTGGCCGCTGCTCGGTCGTCGATGAATCCCAAAGGGCCCTCTGGTCCTCATGCCGCCGACTCTGGCGGTCCAACTGATCACCTGCTTACCGGCCTTGCTAAAAGCTTCCCATTGCAAACCCCTGGACCTGCCCTGAGTGAGAAGGATAACGCCGAAGCCCAGTGCCCGCCGGCCAAGCCGATCGAACTCTGCCGCGAGTGGCGCTCTGGATCCTCGATCCTCTCGACTGGCCAAGCCGGAAGGATTTTCTGCAGGCCAACCCAGGCGAATACGACGTTCCACGCTCGCCTTGATCCACCAAGAGCGTCCCCCGTACACTCAGCGGGTGGTTCCGCTCCCGCTTCCGCAAGCCTGATCTGCCAGCTCTCGGTTCCGGCCGGTGGTCGCTGTCTGATCTCCTCAGCGACTCCCCAGGCCGGTGCGAAGTCGCCGTCATGGGGGAGCGTGCAGCCGGTCCCGCGTCAACAGCCGGCCCACTTGCGGGAGTTGATCCCGGTCATCCAGATCCACGCCACCGTGAATTGAAACTGCGCGCCGTGGGACCTTCTGATGGCTCGCTGGGGTGGCTGCGGGCCTCCGCCCCGCGGCGAGAGTGGGCGGCAAGGTTGGCGCGATCCCCTGCCGGGGCGAAACCGCGATCCCGTATGTCTCGCCTATTCGGGCCGCACCGCCCCAAAGAGATGGGAAGGGCTGGCCCGGGCGGCCGGAAGCGCGTGCTGCTGGCCCAGTGGGGCGCGGGGCCCCTTCCAACCCACGCCGTAAATGGTCCCGCGCCCTTCTCGGCTACCACAACACCCCGCGCGGTGATTTCCGTCAGGCCGGCTTGCCCTGATCCGCCAGCCATGGCGCGCTCACTGCCCGCAAATCTCCTCGTCAGCCGCTGCGGCCCCGCGATGGGCGCGCGGATCGAACCCGGTCATTTCCTGTATAACAGGCGGAACACGCTCTAAGCGCCGAGTCGCGTCAGGGGCGAGCAGTCCGCTCCCTTCTTGATCCATCCGTTTTCACCTGATCCATCCCTTCCCAACTGGACGAGCCATGCCCCACCCCAGTCGAAGAAAGCCACCAACGAGCGTCTGGCAACAGCGCTCGATCAGCGACTCGAGGAGCAGGGCCTCAGCACGGGCCAATCGCAGCGCGATCCTCTGGCCTCACGGCAACTCAATCCCGCAGCGGTAAAACGCCACCCTCGGCGCGAGACGCACTCCAACGCCGAATTGTTCAGTTGATCGGGGGCCAGGGGGGGCCCCTGCCGCAAGGCCTGCCACCTATGTGGCTCGCACTGGCGACACACGTCCGCCACGGCTCTGCCCAGCGCACTGGTTGTCTCGCCGACGCCGATCGGAAGAGAACATTCGCCGCATCGGCGCGAAGTGGCCAAATTGGTTTCTCCGATGCGCCGCCTGATCGTGCTCCCGCCTCGTGTCGCCCTTGGCCCCGCAACCGCTCTGATCGAACGACAAGAGCCCGCCCTGGTGGAAACGTCGGATTTCATCTTCGAGTATTTCCTGCGCACGCCGATCTCGATGTCCTGACGAAAAGCCCGCGGACCCAAGGGCCCTGTATGCCAAGGCCCGCCGCCGGCCACGAAATCAAAGACTTCACGGGCCATCCTCCACCCCTTACGAAGCCCCTGAAATGCCGCCGAACTGCGGGTGCCACCTGGCCTTCAGAGCCTGGAGGAATCCGTTGCCTTCAGGTGAATCGCTTACCTGGAGAAGGCATGCGATTCATTGAAACCGCGGCGAGCTTGCGCCTCTTATATGCATGAGTCTGTATCAATCAGCTGAAACCCAGTGTTTACTGATTTGGCTAGGTGTGTGGGGGTCAAGCCCCTCTGAAGCTGAGTGGGTAACCAGATTGACAAAGGTGTGAGATTCGCCAGGTCCATGAGCTCCCGTTAAGGAGACACCTTCCCTCGGCAGTCTCTGGGAACCTATCGAGAACGGAAGGGATGGGATTACGAATCCCACAGAGTAAAGGTTTCCCCTTCAAATCACATTATTCGAGATCGTTCGCTTCGAGACCACTTCATGCCACCTTCTCCTGTGCGTTCCACTGGCTGACAGCGGCGCCGAGTCGTGACTGCAGCATCTGATGCTGACGAGCCGTCAGCCGGCCGGGGCTACGAGCGCTCCACTGCTAACCACTGGTCTTGCCAAGCCACTGGGTGCATCGGCCAATTCCCTACACTCACGCCAGAGGCTCCGGGGGCGTCCGCCGCTGCTAACGTGCCTGCCGCGCATAGCCGGCCAGGGGCCGTGGACAACCCATGCCACGGTGCGCTCCAGGCCGATGCAGCGCCGCGAATCTCGGCGAGCCGGGACCGCCTCCGGCACACCAGCTGCTGTTATGCACAGTCAGCAACATGACTATCTCGCGATCGGGCAGCAGCAGCCAAGCGGTTGGCTGCCCACCGTTAAAACGTGGGCGTGGCTTGATCCCGGCGTCTTCAACGGCGTGAAGCGCCAGGCCCTGGGCTTCCTCCAACTCGCTGCCCCGGCAGCAGCGCGGCGCTCCGGCCTTCGCTGGCGCCCAGCAACCAGGGGCTTTGTTGCTTGCCAGCAGGCGTGCTCGTCGCTCGCGCACTTGGATACGAGCATGGCAACTCTGCGCCAGGTCTGTGAAGCGGCTGAGGCCGAGGCCCGCTGGCCAACCTGGCGGCGCTGGAGCAGCTGAGGCCCATCGGCGAGCGAAGCGCTGATCGAGGGCGTCCGCGACCCCGGGTGGCGGGCGCTAGGCAGGCAAGATGCGCCCCCACCATTGATGTCACCAAGTAGCGAGCCGGTCGGCCGCCCCAGACGAGAGGTGCGAGCGTCCAGTGGTGAGGCCTCAGGCCAGGCCAGCGCCGCAGCCCGTGCGGCCAGCCGCTTGCCCCTGCAGCTTAGCCAGGCCAGCAGCCCGCCACCACGGGCAAGATGCATCAGCACCCAACCAGGGAATCGGCCGGCCCCACCTGCCACTGGTCCACGGCAAGGCGCAAGCCTGCTGCACAAGCAAGCCAAGGCAGCAGCGCGCACAAAGTGCCCCGCCTCCCAAGCGGCGCAGGCCATAGCAGGGGCGAGCAGCGCCGGCAGGGCACGGCGCAGAGGGCCATCGCCATCGCCCGAGCGTGCGCAGCGGGTCAGCATGCGGTGCCAACCACCGCGAGGTCTTGGCGGGAACGGCATACCAGCGCCGCGGACAACCCCGAAGTCGGAGCAGAGTTGCAGTGGCAAGGTATCCAGAGCGCAGGGGCCGCCGACCCGGCCACCGCCAGGCAGCACCAATCCACAGGCCAGACCCCTCTGCCCAGCCGGCAGCACAGCGGCTGCAAGGGCCCTGCTCCAGGTCGGAGGCGGTGAGGATTCAGAGCCGCCGTGGACGAGCACTGGAGCACCTGAAAGCCCAGGCATCGGCAGCAAGCCAGTTTCGGACGCAACGCAGTCAAAGCAATCACCTAGCACGCTCAGAGCAACACACTCAGGGGCCGGCTGCGGCCACCGCCTCAAAGCACCGCTAAAGGCGACGTCCTCCCCCATCACAGCGACACGGCCCGCAACCACCGATGGGCTGGGCCGCCAGCAAGGAACAGGAGCATGGCGCCGAATTCGACCAGCCGCGCACCGAGGTGCCGCGGCCAGCCTTCGCCCGAGGGCGTCCTCACCTGCCACCCGAGCAGCACTGGGTGAGGGCACTCGGACCCCGAGGCCCTGCGCAGGCGCGTGGCGGCAAGCCCGGCTGGGGATGGGGCCGCTGGCCCCCCCCCCCCCCGCCCGGCCCCCGCGTTTTCGCGCCCGAGAGGCCTTCGCGCACCGTCGGCGGAGCACGGGCAACCACGGCACTCCGCGAGCACGGGCAGCGGCAGCGACGTACCCGACCCTGCCGCGTTTCCGGGCGAGGCCGGAGGCCAGCAGGGCCGCCGCCATCACCCCGCCGCACCTCCGCGAATCGGCGGGGCGGGGCGGCTGCGCAGCCCTGGGGGAATCCTCCAGCCCGCCTTAGCTGGCTCAGATTCTCCCTGGCGGCCAGCCTGCTCGGCCCGGGCCCACTCCACATCAACGGATGGTGGACGCTGTGCCGCCCGGCGGCAAGCCCACACCATCCACCAATCCAGTGTCCGCCAACTCCTCTGAAAGCGGCGGGGCACTGGCGCCAGAGCAGTTCCGTGCGGCCACCGGTCTGCTCAAGCACGCGCTGCAGCCGCCTGATCACCCCGCGGCCTGGGATCGCGACCAAGGTGCCCCGCAATCGCACTTGCTGAGGAAACGTGCAGACATGGGCGCCGGCAGGCAGCAAGCCGCACCGCGGAACTCGGCGGGGCGGGCTGGGGCTGGCGCACCACCACCCCAAGTGAGCACAGGGCCGGCAGCGAGCAGCGAGCAGGCCCAGCCGCGCAGCCAGATCCAATGCCCCAAGCTGCCAATTCCCCGCCACCGGAAGCTTGATACCCCAAGCACCAGCAGGAGGCCAATCACCACACGCAGCCACTGGCCACCTGGCCATGCCTCGCACCCTCCAGAGGACAGCCAACGGGTCCCAGGGCCAGGCCGGGCCAGCGCCAGCGACACCGTCAGAGAAGCATCCCAACGTCCGAAGGGGAAGAGCACCCTTCAGCGTTTCCTCTCACGGCAGCCAAGGCCCACTTCAGCCCAGGAACAACTTCAAACCCAGCCCAAACGCTAGAAAGCCTCGGCAGCCCCAGCAAGCAGATCGCAGAGCTCGGGCGCTGGGCAGTGTCGCGCCACAGCAGCGGGGCCACCAGGACGGCGGCGGACCGCGGCCGCCAGCCGCAAGGGCCAGATCGCACCGACTCGCTTGAGAAGCGGCCCCGGCTCAAAGCGCCATATCCAGCAGCAAAACCATCAGCAGAACGCGTTCAACCCGCCAGCCTTCAAACCCCTTCACCCCCAAGGGGAAGCCGAGACTGGCGACCAAAGCTCTCCCAAAACGCAACCCTCCCGGCCACCTGGCGGAAAGGTGGGACGGAATCTCGGGCGATCGTGTCAGGTGCGCTCCGTCACCCGGAAAATCAACGCCGACGCGGCCTCGAGTCAGGTGAAGGTGTGCACTGCAACTTGAGCCAATCGTAATCGAGGCCGGGCCGCCTGCTAGCCCGCCGCCGCGCAGAATCGCTGGCTCCGCCTCATAAGAGAGCAAACAATTGCTGCTGCAGCCGTTCGAGGGCGAGTTGGAGCCTCGAAGTTGTAGCGCTGCAACCTGGCTCTTCTCTGGAGGCCAGCCAGAGATCGCCGTCTGCGCTCGCCATCCAGCTCAACTCCCAGATACTCTCCACCGCCCTGAGATACATGGCGAGGCGCTCGAGGCCGTAGGTGATTCTCGATCGACACCGGCCGGCTAATCAAGGCCGCCGCACTGGCTGGAAATAGTGGAACTGGGTGACCTCCATGCCATCGAGCCACACCTCCCAGCCCACGCCCCAGGCCGCCGAGGGTGGCGATTCCCAGTTTGTCTTTCCAAAAGCGAAGTCGTGGGTCAGCGCTGCGATGCCAAGGGCTCTGCGAGCGGAGGCCAGAATAAGGTGTCATGGATCACATCCTGGGTGAATGGCGTGATTCAACCACCCCTGGTAAGACTGGGATTGGTAGTGGCTGGGCCACCGTTAGGGATTGATCCGCCCGCGTAACGGCCCGTTCCGGTGGACGCGCGGCAGGGCTCGCGATAGGCAACCGGCCCCAAGGGTTTCCGGTCCGATCGCCCGCAGCACCGTGTGGGGGCTCATCGTGCCGGCGTCGCTTCTTTCGGTGTCATACGGGCTGCAGCAACAGGCATCCCCCTGCTCGGCCCCGGCCCACCGAAAAACACCGTTCAAAAAAAGCTGGCTGATGGTCCTGGAAATGCATCTCTGATCTTCCTCTCAGCCAGAGCGGCTTCAG
>Ga0163217_1055942_pt1 | contig 15674 bp, 25 predicted proteins | sample SynspAceP_FD_185933 | JGI IMG/M metagenome (GOLD analysis project Ga0163217, IMG submission 185933) | Saline lake microbial communities from Ace Lake in Antarctica - Synechococcus sp. Ace-P (PacBio error correction) | ecosystem: Environmental > Aquatic > Non-marine Saline and Alkaline > Saline ...
AGAGGAGAGGGATACAGCCATCACACTATGAATTTTTAAAAAAAAAAAAAACAAAAAAAAAAATTTTATAGGTTAAAAAAATTAAAAACAAAAAAGGTTTCAGGGACAAGCGAAATCCCCAACAGGATTTTTACCTTTGGGGGAATGTTTTGGGGGTTTTTGGTTGAATAACTTATTTCTGACTCTTCTAAAATCAGAGAAAGGGGCAAAAATTGAAATGGACCCATTATGTCACGCAAGTTTCTGGTTTCAATGGTAGCAAGGTTTTTTTGCTTGGAACAATATTTCTTCGGGTATGGGGCCTGACAAAAAGCCGCATTCCCAACATTCAATAACGCATCACCGACCGAAACAGGGAATATAACCTTTCTGCATTCGGGCGGAAAGCGGTATTGGTTCACGATCAGGGCGGCCCTGGTGATATCGACGCAAAGATGGTCCGCAGTCCAGGGAAAGAATTTGGCGGTCCCAAGAAATTTGTGGTTAGGTTCGTTGCGAAAATGGGAAACAAGCGGTCCTTCTATTGCCCCCGCAACGGTCGACTTTGGAGGCCAAGAAATCGAAGCGATTGCAGCTAATCAGAATTTTGAAAGTGGATCGGTGGGAGCCGTGTCATCGGCGAACAAGGCAGGGGCGCTCCATCACCTTATCGATTCGATCTGATACCTTAGGCCCATTACGTTCGTTTAGTATACTCAAACGGGATCCCGCACCACTTCCAAAGGCGCGGGCCATCCGGTCAAGGTGGGTCCTTCCACCAGACCAGCCGCCTGCATGAATGCATAGGGTGATCGTCGGGCCACAAAAACTTGAAACCCTCGCGTTTCAGATTTTTCGACAATTGCACGAAATATCCGTCTGGGCTCGGAACCTCTGCCATACTGGCAAAACGGTTCTGCACGGCACGCCATCCACATGCGCCCAGACCGCCAAGTGGCAAAAGCCCTCCTGCGCCTCGATATCGCTGCAGAAAAAGCGCGAGCATTGGCGATCAATCGCCTCGCTTGCCGCGGTGCCCGATGATTGCGCCGTATCCAGCACCAGTTTGGACAGCCTCTTCCGGCCCCCATCCAGCAATCAACATCGGATCAAACGCTTGAAACGCTTCGCGAAAAACGTCGCGCCGCCTTGAGAATGGTGATCCAGCTCAACCCTGCTTGGAACCTCTTCCAGACACAGAAGTTCCCACAAGCGCGCGGCGTTTTTTTCTCTGGCAAACGCCCCAATTCCAGTGTCGTGGGATAGTTCCAACGCTAGATCTGTCCGGTTCCTGCCCTCCGCAATCTGCCTTCCATCGCGCACGCCTTTCCTGTGGGGAGATCGCAGTTTAATAAAAAGCTCAATTCGCATTAGCTATGCACTCTCCTGAACTGCGATATAACGGAACAGACACGCAGGAGGCGCGCATGGACCATCACGATATCTAGCCTGGCTATCTGAAGATTGAATGATCTTCCCCCGGAACCAGCAATTGCCAACGTTCGGCTGCTGGCTGGTCAAGCCGTCGCTGGAAGCCGTGATCGGACTGCTGGAGGAGCGGATCGGCGAGCGTCGAAGCTGTCCGCATTGTTTGCGACGGGCGGGGCTGTGATCCGAGCGCTCCAACGGTTGAAGCGGTATTTTGGCAAAGATCTGCGGCAAAACTTCAACGCCTGAACTGGGACGCCGTTAGCTCGCGCGACACAAGGATTGCTGGGGACGGAAATTTTGCTGGGTCGTTTAAGCGATGCGACACGGTGAAGACCTCGGCGGCGCGTGCGGGGTGGCCGGCAGCACGGCTTTTCGCTGGCGTCCACCGCTTCCTGCGGGGCTGTGACGTCTGGCGCGATCAAAGCTCGTGGTATCGTCGGAGGCCGACGAGACGTTTTGTCTTGAGCAGTCGTAAAGTGAACGAACTCGATGCAAGCCGCAAGGCGCAGGCCGGCAAGGCGTCAAACGGGGATTGTCCGCATGAACAGGTTCCGGTCCTGATGGCCCGCCGACGCACCGGGCAGCCGTCAGCGCCATATTGCCAGCGGTGTCGGCGCTCATTTGCAAGCGGTTTTGCAAGCCAGGTCCCTTGATCTGGACGCTTTGCTGGTCCACGGACGGCTGCACCAGTTAATCCGCCCTGCGCGCCCGCGATGGGCGTCACCACTGAGGCGCCTGAACCACACGCTGGCGAGCGTGTCCGGGGAGAACTGCACATCCAGACGTCAACAGCCGCCATGAGCGGCTCAAGTCTTCCCTTCGTCGCCATCGCGGCCGTCGCCACCAAAGTGATCTCGACCAGCTATTCAGATGTTTCCATCCTTGCAGTGCTTCCAAGGCCAAACGCCACACCACGACGCCGTCTCGCCGCAGCAGTAAGGAATCTGCCGGTTGGACCATGTGCATAGCTAATGCAATGACCTTAATAAAATTAGACCAAAAAGGGAATATTATCTCTTTGGTAAGTCCTAACCGCGTCCAGTCTGCCAAGACAGGAGGGCAAAGGGCAAAACCATGCGTCACGGCAAAAGCAGATTCGCAGATGTTCCGGGTGGTGCTGTCTCGGCCACTGGAATCATGCTGTTGCAATTCGCGTGACCGCGGACAACGTTTTGTGGCCATGGTGGCTGCTGCACTGGCGGCCACAGGAACACGATGCTTGCCTTCATGCAGTGGGTGCAGTCCGCAACATACCCGGCAAAAAATCGCCTTTAACGAAGGGTTGATCCGCGTTCTGGATGAAACCGGGCGGATCATCCAGCCGCGACTTTATGGACGCGGGTCCGAAGCGACAGAAACGGGCCGCATCTGGATTTGGTGGCGTTGGAAGCGCCGGATTGCGCACGCTGCCAGCGCCAGCCGGATATTCAGGTTGGCGATGTAATATGTCGGCTGCGGTCCATCGGGTTTCCCGCTGACGACGGCAGCCTCAGACAGGGCTTGCAGGGCGATCCGACGCTGGTGAACCAGGCTAATCCTTGAAATCACGAACGCAGCGCGATGACGGTGCCCGAACTGTCGGTACGATTCATGTCCGGACCTTGCCAAATCGCGTGGTATAACCTTCGCGCTGGATGAATTCGGGGCCGGCTACACCTCGCTGCGTTATCTGCGCGATTTTCCCACTTCGACGTGATCAAAGAATTGACGGGGAATTCCATTCGCGGAGGCGTTTCACGGCGATCCGGACAATGCAGGTGCTGACCGCGCGCCATGGTCGATATTGCCCCGCCAGTTTCGACATGATCCCGTGGCGGAAAGCGTTGAACATCCTGGCTGATTCCCCGCTGGCTAACCGGAATAGGGGGTTGATTGCCAGCCAGGGGTAATTCTTTGGCGCACACCACAATCACCCACCATGGAACGGACCCCGCATCAAACGAGGTCAGGCAGGATCGCACAGCATGATGTATCAGAGCGGTTGCCGCGTCATAACGTTGATCCAGTATCACCCAAGGTAAGGTGGGGGCATTCGTGCCCGCAACCTCCGCGTGGCTGCCGATTCTCGATCTGCAAATTGGTGGAAGATATACATGACCAATGTCGTAATCGCCTCGGCGGGCGCGCACCGCTGTCGGTTCTTTCGGGGCGTTTTTGCCAACACGCCCGCTCATGATCTGGGGTCTGCTGTGCTTGAGGCTGTCGTTGCGCCCGCCAGGCACTCGATAAAATCCGAAGTGTCCGAAACTATCCTTGGTCAAGTGCTGACCGCCCGGAACAGGGCCAAGAACGCCCGCCCGTCAGGCCATAATCAAACACGCCGGTCTGCCAATTCGAATCTTCGGCATGGTCCATCAACCAGTCTGCGGGCTCTGGCTGCGCGCTGTGGCGCTGCGCCCAGCACATCCAGCTTGCGATGCAGCGATTGTTCGCGGCAGGTGGTCAAGGAAAACATGACACTCAGCCCCCATGTGCGCATCTTGCGCGCTGGCGTGAAATGGGCGATGTTGCTATATCGTTCCATGATCCGGACGGCCCTTTGGGACGCATTCAACGGCTATCACATGGGCCAGACGGACCGAAAACGTAGCCAGAAAAATGGCAGATCAGCCGCGAGGCCCCCCCCCCCCCCCTCTCAGGATGAAATTCGCCCTGGCAGCCAGAACAAGGCGAGGCCGCTGCAAAGGCGGTTCGTTTCGACGACGAGGTGATCGACTTCATCGTCAAGTCCGCGCAAAGGCGACGTGACCATCACAAGGACGAGTACATCCGCCACGGGGCCACGCTGGGAAGCGCTTGCAAAAGCTTGCGCCCTGCCTTCGCAAAGGACGGCTTCGGGTCACAGCTGCCAACGCCTCTTTGGCCTGAAATGAAACGGCGCGGCGGCGTCCTGGCTGATGACAGCTGGACGAGGCGGAAAAGCGCGCATCAAGGCCGCTGGCGCGGATCGCATCCTATGCGCAGCCGGTCTTGACCCGTCGATCAATGGGCGTGGGCCCGATCACAATGCCAGCCGCAAGGCAGACTCGCGAAGCGGGCCCTGGTCGGCCGAGATCTGGGATCTGGTTTGAAGCAAACGAAGCCTTCCCGCCGCACTAAAGCCTGCGCGTGGAACAAGGAATGGGCTGGGACCCGCCTCGTCAACGTTGAAACGGTGGCGCCATCGCCATCGGACTCCGATCGGGGCCTCGGGCTGGTCGTATCCTGAACACGCTGCTTCGAGAGGCAGCGCCCGCGATGCGAAACGCGGCCTCGCACGGCTGTGCATACGGTGGCGGCATGGGTCGCGATGTTGCCTCGACGGGGCGTGATCCGGCCTGACCTAAAATAGCAGCAGGGGCGCCCAAGTGCGCCTTGCATATCTGCTTGTAAACGATTGATGGTTCCCAGAGTGGAATCTTCGCGCAATAATCTTAGCGTCTAGACGTCAATCAAAATACCAAGTTACCTTAAGGCTAGCCAAATTGGAAGGATATCATGGGCAAAGAACCAGCAAACTCGTCACGGCCGGGGATCACGCGGAATCCGGCGCAGCAATTTCTACTCGCAAAATTGCGCGATGCGGCTACTCCGTCGCGGCCACCTAAATGCCGCGGCAATGACAGGGCGCGCCGCGGCATTCCACCAAGGACACCGAGCATCAAGACCTACAGTGGAAGCGTCGGCAATTACGAGGAATGCGCACGCAGGAATCGCAACCGCGTTCGAGGCCGAGATCGCCCGATCGACTCTTGGTCACAACGCGGGCAATCACCGCGCGACGCGCCTTTCCAACAACAGATGACCCGCAGCAATGGCACGAGGTGATCGACACCAAACCTGACCGGCGTGTTCAACTGGAACCCACCCACGTCTGGCCGGGCATGCGCGAGCGTAAATTCCGGCGCGTGATCATTATTTCGTCAATCAACGGGCAAGAAAGCCAGTTTGCCAAAGTGAAACTATGCCGCATCCCAAAAGCAGGCCGACTTGGGGTATCGCTGAAATCGCTTTGCCCAAGGAAGGCCGCGCTTCGGGAATCACGCAATGCGATCGTCCGGGCCTACATCGCGACAGATATGGTCATGGCCCGTGCCGGAGAAAGTGCGCGAAAGCACATCGCGCAAATCCCCGCAGGGCGCCTTGGGTTGACCCCCCCCCGAAAAAAGAAAGGGAAAGATTGCCCGCTGGCGTGGTCTTCCTTGCCGGCAGACGACTCCGGCTTTTTAATCAAGCGGGTCCGACCATTTCCCGCCAAGCGCGGGCGCAGTTTTTCGTCTGAACTGACGACTCGCGCAATCCAAGGCCCTGTCCAAGTGGCAAGGGGGTTTTTTCATGTCTTTAACGCCACCTATGTGCGATTCCGCACAGAATACCGCCACGATGCGTGTTTTCTGCGCGTGTCGCAGCGCCAATAGTCACGTCTTTGAAGGAAACCGATATGCTTACCCAAGATCACGGACTGCAACATGATGACCTCGCTGGCCAGCGGCGCCCAATCCAACAAACGATTTCCTTACCAGACCCCTCGCCTGCGGCGTGTTAAGAAAACCGTCAATTTTGACGCGGCCGAAGTCTATACCTCTATTACGGGACGAATCGGCACGCGCGGTTCGGTCCATGACCTATTTTCCCCGTTTCCGGTGCGCGGCGCGTCGCGCTGGCGCGGGCGAGGTCAGCGTGGACGACCTTGCGTGCCGAAAGGCTCGCTGCCTTCTGGGCGGACCGTCTGGCAACATTTGAATGTCAAGCAACATCAAACCCGAAACCCGTTCGGCGAGAACCGCCTGCCGCTTTGAACGGCGCTGATGGAGGAACGGCTTTGCCTTGGTCCCGAGGCTTGAAATGGAAAAAAAAAAAAAAAAAAAAAAATTTGTTGCCCGCGCGCCTTGGGAAGGCGAACCGGTGTCAGCGCCGATCATGCCAATCCGCGGCCTTCCCCATTCGCCGTACATGCGTCTGCGCGATGCGTGTGCAGCGCTGAAGTTTGCTGCGCTTCATGGCTATGGCAGATCGCGACCCGAGGGCGATATCACCCGTTTTCAATTGACAGATGGCAACGGTGCGAGTGATCGATCATTCTGAAACATGCCGGGCGCAAACGGCGGCCAGCAGGGCGCGGGATCGGTGCATACTTGCCTTTTCGGTCACGGACCGGTGCGGCGCAGGTCGAGGTTTACGCAAGGCGCTCTGGATACGGCTGGCAAGTGACCCCGTGATCGACCGCGGATTTTTCTGGCGATCCTATTTTCCGCACGCCCGGTGGCCGTTTTGTTTGATGATATGCCAGCAACGGAACCAGGATTTGACCGCGACGAGGACAGCGCGACTCTGGGTCAGGCGCTCAAGTTGCCCTCGTCAGCACGAACACCTGCGACAGACCTTTGGAAGAAAAGTTCTGGAGCCGATCCGTCTACAGCGCCTACATCTTGCTGAACGCATTGGACAGCCCCGGTGCACCCGCTGTTTGCTGACCTTGTTCTGGCACCGTGGCGGAAACCGAGCACCAGTTTTCACAGTTTCGCAGAAAAACTGATCCTCCGGCGCGCAATGTTGTCTCGCCGCGCGGGGATGTTGCTTGAGGGCGGATGAGCCGGATTTCCGTCGCACCTGGCGAAGGCGCGTCTTATGACATGGATGATCTTGTCAGCGCACGACGCAATGGCGGCGGTTTATCCGCGATCAGAAAACGCGCAGGCAGGCGGGGCAATGTCGCAGGGTTGGGTACTCCAAACGGGGCCAATATCCGATGTCTGGTTTTGCGCTGAACACCCTGATTCTGGTGGATCCGGCTGGTGCTGTGCATCCACTGATTCGTGGCAGCCAGCCCGTCAAACCGGGCCTAATGCGGGGCGCGGATTTTGATCACCGCAGGACAAGCGTGGATCCGATTTGTCCGGCCCTCACGCGCAGGCACTGGCCGATTATCTGACCGCGCAGGGTGGCCATGTGGTTCGGCACTTGAAATGGCATTCGGGCGCATCGAGATCACTCAAGGCGAGGTACAGGCCGTCACGGATTTCATTGGCGGGGATGACTGTCCTGAATGGGGTCAGCCGCATCAGCGGCTGACGCACTTCGCCATCAGCAAGGTCGTGTCTCGGAGTTGGGTGGAAATTTGAAAGTTGGCGTAATCTCCGGGTGAACCAAACCCACCCCAACGGCGGTTGGCAACCCCACAGGCAGATCACGCCATGACACAGAATTACAGACCCAGCGCGCCTGCGCTACTTGCATTTAAGGACGGCTTTTGATCCGATCGAGGATCGCTTCGCGGCGAACATCCGCGCAACGATCGAGGCCGTTTTCAACGAAGACTGGACGGTTTTCTTGGCCGTTGCGCTATGGCCGAACGGCCGGGGCGGTGAAGGTTATCGCCACGGCAATCGGGGTCGCCCAGATCATCGGGACATTTGGGCCGAGACAACAGCCGTGCCTCGCGGCCGGATTGAAGACGCGGCGGGCAAGGTCAGCGAATGCGATCAAGGCTTTGCCGCGCTACCAGCGGCTGACCAAGACGGCAGATGGCGCTGAATCGCATCGGTTTTTTACCTCGGGGCACCGAAACACGCGGCGGGTGAGCGTGCGCTGTTTTGCGCTGTTCAGGGGGGCTGTCAGCAAGGAATGTGGTAAGCCGGGCTGGGCGGCAAGGTGATAGGTGGATTGGTTTGACGCCTGGTGCGCGTAGCCTGGCTGATGAGGGACATCATCCGGCTGATCCTCGACGGCACCGTCTCAAGACGCCGCGTCTCGACAAGAGGCCCCCAACATTCAGTGTGCTGCCATCGCGTGGCGCGCGCGATGGTACAGAAGTACTTGCTTTCCATTCATGATATGGGCGGGGAAAAGCACGCCGCTGGCGCCAGTTCCTCGATGATCTGGATAAAGCGTGGCGAAAAACGGCCCGAGTTTGTGATGGTCGATGGTGCCCCGGGCCCTCGAGGCGGCACTGGTGGCGCTGTGGGGCGATTGACCTGCCGTCCAGCGCTGCACGGTTTCACAAACATCGCATATCTGTGGCCCACGTCACAAGCACATGCATGAAGAACTGGCAAACGATAATCGGGACATGATCTACGCTGACACCGCAACTGAGGTCGAGACCCGGCCGCAAAGCGTTTCCTGCGCAAATGGCGGCTGAAGTGCAGGCGGTCGCCGATAGTCTGGAAGAGGCCGGGGATCGACTGTTCACCTTCACCGCCTCGAATCCGAACGCAATGGAGAAGCGGCGCGGACCACCACCGCGATCGAACGGCTAAACGAGGAGTTCCGACGCCGGATCAAGACCCAGGCCGTGCTGCCCCTGTGCCGGAAACCGGTGCCCATGTTTGCCTCTGGCCCTTGATGGCCTCCGGCAGAATCAACAATGGCGCAAAATCGATGATGGCAAACCCTCAGCCAACTCCATCGAGCGCATGACACTTGAACCTCTGAGCCTGATCGGTTGCAAATCAAACCACTCGAGACTGCCGCAGAGAATTTCGCACCACAATTCGAGACACAACCTCAGCAAAAGCTTTGGAATTTTCGATTTTTAAATTTGGGGATCAGGCGCTAGCGCTCAATTTTTCGATCGCTTCTTTCAGGCGCCAGTTTCTGCTTTTTTACAGTTCCGCGATTTCGTGTGTCTATTGACACCCTGGTGCGCGTTGCGCCTCCTTCAACCTTGTCCGAGAGTGTCCGGTGTTCTTTTCTTCAGTTCCGTCGACATGCGAACTCAAGCTCATGGGCAGTCTCCTCTCTGCGTAAACGTTACTACAAGTGCAACACACAATCGGCTTTGTGTCACGCCTGCGTCCGCAGCATACCGGCAAATATTTTCCTATAATCAATCGCCTGCAATGCAGGGTTGTTCTCGCTTAAAACACAAGCGGAGCGCCTTCACCGCGTCACCAGCGCGCATCACCGCAGTAATAGTCGTCGTGTCACCAATATGGCTCGCCCCGTCATGCATCAGCAGCGATCAGCCCAGCCGGAAAGGCGGCGCGCCCCCCTTGCGGCCCCGGACCCACACCAGTTGGGCACGGCCCGCGCCGCGGGAATCAGGGTAGCACTCAGCGATGCCGCAGCCCTGTAGACATTATGCGCGATCAACTCGGGCAAGGCCGATCCGCGCGCTGGATGGAAGGTGACATATCCGCCTGCAATGACGCGGCGCATCGGCGACCGCCCCAATCGGCCAGCGCCGTGCCCTCGCCAAGTGCTGCTTCAAGTCCGGCGTCGCTGGCCGGCGGTGCTTTGGTCGGCCGGAAATAAAGGGGGTTGGCGATCACAATGGGTCCGAACTGGCGCTGGCGCAGTGGTCGCGGGAAGCTGTGTCAGATCGGCGTCACAACCTCGAACGGCACATCCGCCGCATGCGCCGTGAACGTTCGCGCCAGATCGGTCATAGTCCGGTTGGCAAGCTCTACCCTCCCGTGCAGCAGCAAGATCGCGGCACACGCATGGCAAGAACAAAGCGGACGCAACCCTGCGCCACAAGCCTAATTCCAGCACAGATTTGCCCCGGCTTTGCCGGAACCGAGGCCCGCAGAATCACTGGATCCACACCCGCACGGTGCCCTTGAGGTAGGGTTGCCCATATTGCAATCGCCCCGCCCGAATAGGCGTTGCGGCTTCAGATCCGCCTCATCGCCTCGGACCCCATGCCATTATCGCTAATCACTATGAGGGCTGCGTCGGTAATCCTCGTCGCGTACCATAGGCGGCGCGGAGTAATGCCGATGCTTGCCTTCGAGGACGCTCATGTTTACGTACAATTTCAAAGCAGTCTATACCCTCGCCCCTGAAGCGCGATGTCCCGCCACGCATTCGAGACCGGATTAATTGTGCGCATCAAGCTGTTTCATATTAGGTCAGATAAACGGCAATGGTGTGCGAACTTGTCGGACCCGTGCAGCAGGGAAAACATGACCTCTGATCGCGCAGACGTCAAAGCAGCTACCAAACCGCATGAGACAACTCGCCTTGCATGGCCAGCGGGGATGGAGGCGGTGAATACCGTGATCGCCCAGCGCATGGCCTCGGAACATGCGCCGCGGTATCCCGCAGCGTGACAGCGCATCTGGTGGGCGCAGGCGGCAAGCGGTTTGCGCACCGATGCTGACCGCTGCGCCAGCAGCCTGAGTTGTGCGGCTATCACGGCCCGTATCACGTACATCCTGGCTGCCAACGGTCGAGTTCATACATACCCGCGACGCCTTGCTAGCATGACGACGTAGTGGACGAAAGCGTCCCAGCGGCGGCGACGGCCCACGCAAATCTGCTCTGGGACAACAATCCTCGGTTCTGGTGGGCGATTACCTGTTTGCGCGCGCTTTCAGTTGATGGTTCCGAGCCGGGCAATTCTGCGGGTGCTGGAAAATCCTGTCGAATCGCCGCGCGACGCATCGCGGAAGGCGAAGTTCTGCAACTGACCGCCCGCGCAGGATCTGAGGATGATGAAGCGGTCGCTATCTCAAGTGTGCGCGGGCAAGACCGCCGCGTTGTTCTCCGGCCGCGCTGAAGCCGGGGGCGTGATTGCAGAGGCAGACGCCACAGCAGGTGCAGGCGCTTTTAATGATTATGGCGAATGTGGGGGGGGGCGCTGGGGCATCCGCGTTTCCAGATCGTGGACGATCTGCTGGACTACGAGGGCGACCCCAAGCAGACAAGGCAAGAACACATCGCGACGATTTTCCCGCGAACAGGATAAGCTGGACATTGCCGGTGATGCAAGGGCCGTCGCACTGGCCGATTACCGAGAGCGCGCCTTCTGGACCCGCACCATCAGAGAAGGGCGACCAGCCGGCGAGGGCGAATCTTGACCATGCGATTGGCTCTGATGCAGCGACCATGGCACGGCTGGACGCAACACGGATCGATGCCTGGGTTGGGCAGACCGCGCAAAGCCGCCATGCAGGCTTTGCCACGATCAACCCCCTTCGCCGAGATGCTGGACCGAGCTTGCGGGATTACGTTGGGTCCTGCCCCCTGAATAGATCCTGTGCTTCTTCTTGCTGCAATATCCATAGCAGGCGTCAGCATTTGTGATACCGCCAGCCAGTTGGCCTAGGTGCAACCGCAACAAGCCTTGACCCACCAACCCGTTAACCGGCAACGGACTGCGCGGGCTTTGCGCTGCGGCCTCTCGGCATCGGGGAAGAAGCCCGAAACTAGGGTGGCACCCGATCCTGACATCCGCGCCAGCAGAGCAGTTTTGAAGTTGCAGCCAGTTGCCCGTCATGACTCTCGCCCACGCACAAACCCCCCCCCCCGGGTGCGGCTTGCGATGGCGGCGCCTGCATCTCATTGCGTTGCCCGCAAGCCAAAGCGCCAGTTCCGCGGATCCCCGCCCAGCGCGGCAAGCGTGTCAGGCATTGGCGGGTTGTCCTTGCGCGCAAGTTGCCGGAAAATGGTGCGGTTGAAACAGCTCACCACCGGGTTCACCAAATACCGCGTGCAACGCAGGCAATCCGTCAACAGGCGTGCGCTGCTTCCGCCGATCCCGCGATGCGGGCGCACGGGCCAAAAGGCAGACCGGCACATCGGCCCCCCCAGGCGACAAGGCCGCGCATCATCCGGCAAGGGCAAGCCCCGGCTCCAGAGCCAACGACACCGCGCAACAACCGCTTGCTGCATCGGATGAATCCGCCCACCGATAACGGCGGCAGCGGGCCAGCTGTGTTTTCTCCAGCCCGGATATCCAGATGGCCCCCATCAGCCGTGCTGCCCGCAACACAGGTTTCCGGCCCCTCGGCACACCTCAGCCATCGGCCCGACTACATCAAGCGCAGGCGTGGTGGAACGCGACAGGGTCAGCAAATCACCCAGTCGGCAAGACAACAAGACTGTCCAAAGCAGAATGGTAGCCATCGGCGCGTTGAGCCGGTGACAATGCAGGGTCAGGTTCGATCTTGGCCGAGCCAGTTCACCTGCGGCTGTGACCACCGCCCTTGTCAGTTTGCCATTCGCAAACTTGTGCCAGAGGTTCCGCGCCCTCCTTTCCTCAACACGACATTCTAGCCCACCTCGATTTCCGGGCGGATGCGTGTCACATTCCTTTCCTCGGGATCAACAGACAGCGCGCGTGTCCATTGAACTGTGCTACGCGCATACGCCCGACGGCCCAGAGCCATTCACTCCAGATGAATCATTCACGGAATAGGATCCGACCGGCATCAGTTCGGCAAGCCGCGTTCCATATGCCACCACCGCTTTCGTCATAGCGACACAACCGGTAAGAGCAAGCCCACCCAAGGCTGTCGACGATATAGCCGCTTGTCAGGGCGTACCGCACGGCACGTTCGATCATATCCAGCGCCTCGTTCAGCTCACACCTTTTTCGACAAGCGAATAGCCAAGGTAATTTCAGGACTTTTGCGGCTGTTCAGGGTTCACTCCAACGCCTTGCGAAAATCCCCAGCCTCGGCCTGTCCCCAGATGTCCTGCCGGCTCATAAGGCGATGGCACGGGCAATAATGATGAACCACTGCGCCGGCTCTTTCCGAGGTGTAAAGCGACAGCCCCTGTCCCTAAGGCTTTTTGTTGATCATCAAACCGCTTCCAGCTGCGCATCAGATCGCCCAGCGTCACCATGGACCACAGGCCAGATCGCTATGGGCTGTCGGTCAACGGCCAGCACCTCGACAGCGGCATCTAGCCTTGTCCAGTTTAACGCAATCGCCCTCGGCCCGGCCCAGTCTCGGCAGCGTGAAAGGAGGATCATGTTCGCGGGCAACTGCTGATAGGTGCAAATCGCCAGTTCATACCGTTCCACGATTCAAAGCAAAAGAATGCGCTGAGCAGCAGGGAATCTGATATGCTCGGCGCAAATAGCTGGCCACACGCGAGAAAAACAAAAGCGTGTATTTCATTCCCTCCGCTCCTCGCGGGGCGCAAAAAGCGCGACCGTAAAGACACACTTCGGCAAATGCCATCAACCGGTGCCTGGAAACACGTGAACGGCAGCATCGCATCCTCAGGCCACGCGGCGCGTATATCTGGCCAAGTACGGATCAAGATCGTTTACGACATCTCGTCCATCAGGGCAGCGCATCGGCGTCGCGTCCAACTGGCTGAGGAATCTGCAAGCGGGGCAATTCCAGGGACGGCGGGTCATTTGCAAGGGCCACCGCCTCTGGGCTCAAACAAGCGCCTCGGCGCCTTCAAGAATCACACCCGACAATCGCGAGGGCAGTGCCCTGTGATATACGGCAAAAGGCCCAAGGCCGTCTTCCGGACGCCAATGTGTCGAATTCGTCAAAGCCTGCGCTGACATCGCCCTTGCCATTCAGCGCCCAGGCGATTGTCAGGGCCATCGGACGAGCGGCCAGTCCCCGATCCTCGGTCATTGCGGGTCACAGAGCAGGTCGAAATGCGCCCTCGCGCGCCTCTGCCGCAGCCATCACCAATGCTTGCAGCCTGGCTTTGCAACCCGTCCGCTCATGCGCTGCGCAATCGGCAGGCGCGTCCCAAATTCAACACCAGCGAAGGAAAGACGCCACAGCAATTTTTCCCATCAGCATCGGTTCGATGCGTCACGTGTCACGCGCGGGTGAAATTTGTCCGGCCGCAAGCCTTGTAATCACCGCAGACAGCAACCGCTTGGCGTGCGGCCAAGATAGGCAAACTCGGCTGTGGGCTCTGCCCTGCCGTGCCAGCGGTTGCACCGCCAGAACTGCCCACACAAAGCGCTGCCATAATGGGCCGCCTGCCAACTCTGCCTGTCACTATTTTTGCCTCCTGATTGGTCAAAGCCGCCTTCTCAGGGCACCCGTGGCCAGCAACAGGCACTTGGCATCCAAATTAGCGCTTCTGCGCCGAACGCAATGAGAGGCGGCCATCAGCCGCCCCTTTGATTTCAGGTTTCGCTGTGTTCTGCCCATTATCCGACAGGCAATGCCAAAAGGGCAGCATCTACAAAATTGTTGGGATAGTTTCGGTCCGTCCCCGCCGCTGCGGTTGTCGCCCAGTGATATTCTCTGGCTGGGGTCTTTGATATCGCAGGTTTTGCAATGCAACGCAGTTTCTGGAAGTTGATCAACAAAGCGCGGGTCCTTGCCTTCTTCGGTCGACAACCTCGTAGATCCCCTGCAGGGCATAAGCGCTGCGCGGGTTCCGCGTATTTCGGCAGGTTCATCGGCATCGGGATCGAACGGGATCGCGCAGTTTGCAAGATGGCAGGCTGGCTTTCCTCGTGGTTGGTCATGGAAAAGCTGACATTGGGTCCAGACGTCAAAGGACCAGCTTGCCGTCGGGCTTGGATAGTCGATCGCCTTGTGTCTTGTCGGCCAGTTCGGTTGCCGCGCATCGGACTTGCCCATGACCCAGCGTGCCAAGCAGTGAAAAAGCCAAGCGTGTTTGGGTTCCACATATCGAACCCACCCAGCCCAGACTGGCAAGCAGGCCGTAATTTCGAACCACAGCGCTTGACGTTCGGCGCACGCGCTTGAAGGTCGCTTGCCGCATGGCACCTGTGACGCAACATCCACTTCGTAATCGCTCAATTAAAGTCACCGGTACGACCTCGCCTTGATCGCGTCAAACGCGGCCTCGCAGCGGCTTTTGCCCGCACGCATCGGCCGTTTGTGGTTGGCCCTTGATGGCGCGGGCACGTTGACCATACCACCACCGAAACAGCCCAGCAGCGCCACGCCGGGCGCGAACGCATGTTGGGCATTGGACTGATAGCGCCCTCGTGATGCGCCGCGCGCCAATAAGCCACGCGCTTTGCCGCCCCTTGAGCAGCTCTGCAACCATCGGGTGATGCTTGAACCGCTGACAATTCCATATAGGGAAACAGATTGCGGTTCGCATAGTTCAATGAACCACAAACCCGACATAGACCCCTGATTCGTTTTCGAAAGGTGGTAGATGAAATCGATCCACCGCCCCGCCATTGCTGGCCAGCGGCCCAGCCCATCGTATGGGTCACGGTGCCCCTGCTTGTGCTTGCGGGGTCGACTTCCCCAGATTTCCTTTCATGCCAAGGCCGTATTTCTGCGGCTCCTTGCTTGGACAACTCGTATTTGGCGAATCACTTCCTTGGACAGTGACCCGCGGCACGCCCTCAGAGAGGAACACTATTTGCCGGCAACTCCAATCCCCGGCTCGTAGCCGTCGCCGATGCGCATCGGTTGCGGGGCCAACTTCACCCGCGACCACGCCTTTGCCCTCGCCAATTGCGCGTAACATCGCGGAGAGGACATGCCGGGAACTCTCGACGACCCAGTCCTCGCTGTTCTGGCCATCCAGCGGCAGACATTGCCCCATCGCACGATAATTCGTGGTTATTCCATTCAGCC
>Ga0163217_1054451_pt1 | contig 15673 bp, 15 predicted proteins | sample SynspAceP_FD_185933 | JGI IMG/M metagenome (GOLD analysis project Ga0163217, IMG submission 185933) | Saline lake microbial communities from Ace Lake in Antarctica - Synechococcus sp. Ace-P (PacBio error correction) | ecosystem: Environmental > Aquatic > Non-marine Saline and Alkaline > Saline ...
TTATGAATGTAGCTCTGGTACTCGGATAGCCCGTTAAATGACCCACACAGAATCAGTGTTTCCAGCAAGGTCTTGTCAAGGTCTTCGACCGTGAACGGGATCGCCGTTGACCACTGTATCGTAAAGTTTTCTATGTCACAATCACAACCCTGGAAACTCCGGAAAGTCATGGGCTATCAGCTTCCGTCAAAGTGAGCGAGCGCGATTTCAGTTGAGAATCAGTGGGCCCTTCCGTAATTGGCGAAGTGGATTCACATCAGAAAATCCACTCCCCATGCTCTGGTCAGAGTCGTACTGTGCATGCTCCCTCTTATCCAGATGTGAGAAATCGTGCCTCCACACTGCGCGATACCATGATTCTGCGTCATTGCACTTTGTGAGAGGCAGCACATCAAAGCCCGCTGTTGATGTCTGATCATCCCCAACGCCTGGACGTAGTGCTGGGCTTAAGACTGCGTGGTCGTTGGTGAACTCGATCCGAGACCCTTATCCGCACAATGACAGCAGCGCCAGCTTGCCGATACCTTTGCGCGCCGAAATGTACCGGTCGGGTCGGATTTTTGTCTTGTAGGTGCCATCTATTTCTTAACGCTTGGAATAGCAACAGTCACTCCCCATTTGAAAACATTCCCCTGGAAATCAAGCCCTGCCTCCATTCTATATTTCTCCCTTTGATAACGACTTTCTGATGGACTGTTTATATTCTCGACATGTCGATGTGCATCCTTGTCGAATAAATGAATCCAGAACATTCTTGGCTTCAGGCACCCAAGAGCTTGGATATGGCTTCACCCAGGTACGGTAAATCGAAAATTGCGGTACAGATTGCCGCCAAAGGTGATTAAGAACGTCTCATGGGAAGTTTTCAAAACGAAGTCCATTCATTATTTGCAATAAAATCGTCTCCAATAATAAAGCCTGCGCAATCTGTTCTTGCGAGCTTAATATCTACCGAGCTTCAACCGGCACGAGTTTCTGCTTACCGCACTGTTCCCAAGCCCAGCTGCCCAACCTCTTTTCATCTGTGCGGGCTCTTCACAAAGGAAAGTACGTGGGAAATATTAAGGGTACGGTCGGAAAGAATTGCATTGTAGATGGGAGGCTCCTTACGACGATGAGAAATCGCCTGGTCCTGATCTGGATCCCACACGACCGTTGCTGTATCCGTAGCACTGCGTCGTCATGTTGGAAGGGATTGTCCCAAGGTCATGTCGGGCATAGACCCAGAATACGGTCTTGCCCACTCGCCTCACCCATGTGGCCATGCGGCACGTGAGTTCATTCGGCCAGTCCGGCCAAGTCCCCCCTGGCTTGGAACCCTAATCTACGCAAAAGTTTCCAAGTCAGAGAGGGAAACTAGGCTACGTGGCAGACGATCGTTCGCGCCCTGGTTCGGCCCTCCACCCGCCGCCCCCTATCTCTCTTTGGAGAGACCGCCATTTGCCTCCATAAACCGAGAGAGCACTCCACCAGCCGCCGTTTTACCTGCATTCAAGGGACAGCGGAATCGGATCCTTGGCAGCAATCAAGACAGCCGCCGACGCCGCTGCCGAACACCGAATTCCTCACAGCGCGCGATCGTCTCACTCGACAGAGTGCCCAGCCTACTTACTACCACTCTCAGGGATCACACGAACCCGTTGAGAGAGAGCTCGAGTGCTCGTCTCTATAATCCCTCAAGGGTTCGGTGTTGACGTTTCCCACTCGTCACGAAATCTGATGCGACTTGGACTGACACACTGTGCCGAATTATCGACCAAATCCCACATCTGCAGGTTGCTCTCATCAATATACCGTTTGGTAAATTGTAGTGGGAGAACAGTGCCAGGGGGCTGCGAACCAGCAAGATTTTCGTGAAAGCTTCTTTTTCTTTTCCCCTGTAAAAATGCGGCTTCGACCTTCTTTCCTCGCAGTCAGTTTCGAGCGAGAATCGTCTTCTCGAATGGACCCGCGCCAGTGAAGGTCGCCGCCGTTGTTTGGGTTACCTCGAAGAGGCGAAATTCATTTAGCACACCGGGCGTCGGCTCGTAGAAACTCCTTATAACAGCTTACATCGCTGAACCCGGCGACTGTTTATAGGAGCGGTGGTGGTCAGGAGCCACCCGAGCGCCGCAGAAAATGATCAACGACCTCCCCGAGGGGCTTAACCTTCCTACTTTCTCTATCGACTGACTCAAACTACTTCCGACGCCCTTTTTCTTTTTTCTAAGCGAATCTGCTGCCGGCCTCTGTGCCCGAATATCGCAACCAGATAGAAAGCACAAAAGCTTGGCGCCGTCCTCGCATCACTTGGTTCTGGACGACTCAGCTAGTCCATACGCCATATTACGTATATGTTTCTGTCCCGTGACGTCAATGGCATCTTGCCGACCAATAGCAAGTCGACACTTTTTAGTTTTTGATTCGAGTATATTACACTTCAGCAGCAAGTTAAACTCGCGCGATAGGAATTCGTGTACGCCATGTGCACACTTCATCCTCTTCCAAGAGCCAAGGGGTAGATTGTAATAGGTCAGTAGTGTATATTGGGCGACTCTGGTGTTCTGTTGAGAAGCTTGTCAAGCTCAGCCCGTCTGACAGAAGCAACATCCTACGCGACGCCTTGTCCATCTGTCAGAGAAACAACAAGCAGCTTTTGCCTCACATGTGGGAACAAAAGCCCTGACAGGTGACCGGGGTGTTAAATGCGTCTTGTACTAACCGAAGGAGACGTATGGCAGGACGTAGTTTCCCACCATATGCCGAAGGCGGACATCGTCCCTCGATTTGGAGAAACAAGACGCTGAAAGACCGCTTCCGAAAAGTCCTCACAACTCAAGCAATCAGGTCCTCCTGCTGGAGGGCGTCCAGATAACTCGTATCATCGCATTGGCCCAAATCAAGGAGCGCACCGTTGAAACGGTCGAAAGCCGTTCGAATCGAAAGCAGATGATTCGACCCAGTAATTTGCCCGGACTAGTGTTGTGACCTGCCTGCGTCTTCAAAAAACACACTTTGGAGAATCAGCTCTTCGTAAAACATGCGAAACAGGTGCCACTTAGGATACTTTCGCCACAAAGACTGGATGACGACATGTCGCCGAATATGTGCTTCTACGTTTTAAGTCAGGTATCTCCGACCTTCGGTTCCCTTTCGGCGTACACTGTCACCATTTGACAAATGTTAGTAGAGTCGACGTCGTATACCTTCTCATCTGTTAGCTGTGAAGAACCAATATGTACGACCCTCTCTTCTCAACCAAATCCCGCTACATCTACACGCCCTGTTTAACATATGATTATATATGGTGACGGGCGGTGGCGTAGGATCGAACCCGACCCGGCCAAATTAGATGTACTATTCGCACACGGCCCCGACAGATTTTAAAGTCTGGTATGTGTCTAAGTCTAGCCATTCCCATTCGCACGACACACACACTCACTGGCGTTGCTTCTTCAATTTCAGTTTTCCGGGCCTATATCCGGGCCTAGACACCTTTGGTATTCGTCTACAGCGCACGCCTTGTTCCGTAGCCTTTACTGCACAGACTCAAGGATTTTAAAGGTCTGGTATGTCTAAACCTTCATCACGCCCCGCAGCAAAGATTCAGTTTAGGATTATCCGGCAAAAAGAGGCTCAGGAGGGTCTTCCCGCGCGCAGATGTGTCCACCAGATAGACCGCTGTCGCGCAACCCATGGTTCATCTCAAGCGCAGTGCGCGTAACACATCTTGCGGCCATCTCAGGCCCCCCAAGCCCATCAGGTCAGGGCCTTGCCGCGAAGCGATGCTGCGATAGTTCGGGTTCGCGCCAAAGCTCGTCCAGAATTCGGCCAAAGCGACGCCCTCAAAGTCAGTCTGCAAATAATAGGTACCGAAGGCGCTTGATTCCAGCCTCTGCATAGTCGGGGCAATAGCGATCCAGGTCCGAAAACTCACGACAGCACCCGCCAAGATCGAAGTCTGGGCCGGCCGCGCCATGCTTCCTTCAGCATTATTCTGCGCGCGTCCGTCCGGGCGCATCCAGCCACATTCCCACAGCATCGCGTTAAACACCGCGCGTTCGCGCTTCGCTCTTGGCGCGGCTTTGAGTCTGTTCAATCGCCTGATAGGCTCGGCGTGGCACTGTATTTTCATGGCGCTATCTGGGCAGGTCTGGAGCGAACACGGCAGGCGCATGAGCACAGATACGGGCAGAGGGCGAAGGGGGGCGAGGCGTTTCATTGACCACCAATCATGCCTGCTGGCCGCACAAAGCCAAGCCATGGCTTGACGCGAAGGCGCTACTAATCGCCACTGCTTTAGTCGACCATGTTTTTTCCGATCCGTGATCATAATCCGTCCGCAGGGTGCCCTATGTCAGCCTACGCGCTGCTTGCTTGCCTAATACGATCGCTGATACTTCATTGGTAATTATGGGTTTTTCTCTGAAACCGCGTGCGCTCAGAACTTTCTTTTCTGACATGGGGTTTGGTGCCGTGCGCAGCTGTCCGTCAGGTCAAAGGCTACTACGCGCTTTATCACCGTCCATTTCCTTGCATGGCGGCACTCATGCATTTCTGAATCGCAATATGCTATTTTTCTGTGGATTTTCGGAGACAATTCTGGAAGTTATCAGAGTGGGCATTCCCAATTCCTCGGCTTCTACCTGCTGGCGGGATTGGCGCTCGTTCCTTGCAATACGTACTGGCTCGCTCAGTTCCCGTGCCCGTGATCGGCGCATCGGGCGCGATTGCAGCCCGTGCTCGGGGGCTACTTTGCTGCTGTTTCGCGTTGGAAAAGTCGACATCTTGATGACTCCTCGTGGCTATTTCGCGTCTTCACAGTGCCCGCAGTGGGTCACTAGTGGGGATGTGGTTCGGGATCGCAGTTCTGTTCAATCCGGCCGTCATCAATCTGGGCGCGACCGGCGGCGGCGTCGCCTATGGGGCACATGCGGGGGTTTATTTGCGGCTGCTGTCTGTGCTGCCGATTGGACGCCGCCATACTGTTTGCCTGGCACCCGGTTTTGGTGCCCGCACCCATGGCGCATTCCTAGATCCACCCTGAGCGGCAATACCGCCTCGTCAAATCTCGGTCCGAAGACGGTGCCTAAATCGTAATCCGCAGCCAGATAATCGCATATGGGTCGGACATTTGCCATGGGTTCCGTGACATTGGTCGTTTCAATACGTATAACTCTCGCCCCGCTCTAACGGATTTTGGGACGCCGTCCGTTCGCCATGACAGGGCCTTGGCACTGCCCGTGAACCGATCGCCGAAATAGCAAGGACGATAGTGTCGGCCTGAGTTCGGATCGCTTGAGCGTCTATGGCTGAAACTGACCATTCAAGCCTTGCCATTACATCCGTTGCCGGTTTCAGTGCTGACAATCTTCCGCGCAACTACACTTGGTGGTATCAACCTCGTCCAGATTCGCTATCATTGTCGGCCAAAATACAGAACAACGGCTTGGCATCTTTGCCGCGCATGTTCAATGCGTTTGAGCGCCCCCACTGGCGGCAACGCTGCTTTTATTTGTGTGCACGCAGACTCAATTCGCGCAATCCGCCAACAAAGTCCATGGTACTGATAGTATTCCCAATATAGGCGCATTGACTGCAATCCCGTTCAAAATGTCTGGCCTGGTTCGGCCCAGTCGCAGCAAGGCGGTTGCCGCCCCCGAGGCGGATGCAGGCCCTGTTCTACCAGCGTACCGAAAGAGGCGGCGATGTCCATGCCGACAGCTTCTCTCGTATATCAAGCGACAGGTTTTCGGATTCCGTAGGAGCACGAACTCATCAGGGTCGCAATCAAAGTGGCCCACTAAGGCCCGGTCAGTACGTTACGTGATCGATCGGTAAAACGGCTCCGTCTTCGGTTGGCTGGATCGGTCGCATGGGCGCTTTAGTGGGGGATCAAAAATCATAACTTCATTCATCCCCATTCTCTCAAGAGTCGTCCGTAATGCTTTTTCGTTCTGGTGCGAGGTGGTGTTTTGGTCACAAAAGCGCATATCTTTGCCAGCTCGAGCGGAACGCGACGCAAGCGTGGCAAATTACTGTTGTCCCTTGCAGTTTGCCTGTCTATTCGGTTCTGACCAATAATGGTTCATACTCTGAGTGCCCATAAGCTCCGCGATGCGCTAAAATTCGGATATCGTTGCTTAGGTCGGCATCTTGATCTCATAGTCCGCTCATAGGTCTGGCCTGTCCATAGTGATTTTGTCCTCCGCATAGACGCTGGCTGTCATCTGTTTCGTGCAAGAAAACAATCAATTCTATTCGGTTCAGCGCATCAGAACCGTGGGCTGCGCAATTTTTGCGAGGCGACAACGTAATCTCAATGCGGCTGCTGCCCCGGCTTCCCAGTTGGATCTGCGCAGGCAAGCCGCCGACGAAATCGAGCTGGCCTGATAGATCAGCATCCCTTGTGACCGATTGCGACCCTTGATAGGTCCTCAGCCCGCTCACGCGGCCAGGCGCGGACCCGTGGCCACCGCTTTTCGGAGTATTGCCACCACACATCCCTCTACGAACCGCTGACGGAACGAGTGTCGCTGAGACTCTCGATGCCAGACAGCAATCTGTATTCGATGGACAGGTCTTCACGAGAGGCCACCAGAGGCGATCCCGATCAACCACGAGGCCAGGGCCAACGGTCGAGCCCCATAAAGGCCGACCTGATCGACAGTGACCGCGCCACTTCTTCGTCATTACCAAAAATACCTCCATCTATCTCATCTCATACCGGGCTGACGCCTGCTTTGGAGGAAACTGCCCACTAAAAGAATCGGGCAGTAACATGCACAGGAAAAACATTTAGCGTTCTGCGGATAATTTTGGCAAAAGCTTGCCGAAAACTGCCTGGGCAGCATTTGCTGCGATCAAAATGGCCGTCTTCAACGATATTCTGTCATCAAGTGCATGCGCCTCGCCAGACCGCGGGACATGCTTATCGCGCACTGATCACGACTGCCATGCTGCATGTCCAAAGCTTTCAGGCGCGCTCCCAATTAGACCGTCATACCGCCCGGGCCGCGACATAGCGAGGTCCAGCGAGGCCGCCCCCACTCCCTTTGCGCACGCGGGGCGCCCGAGCGCATGTTGGCAGCAATTTGTCGCGACCGGTCTTATCGCCCAAAGTCTACGGCTGAGACAGAATACGCTTAGCTCATGGCGCGTCCGCGTCGATAGGAGTTAGGGCTAACCGATGCCAGAGATGGAGCACTCAATCGAATCTAGTCCGCACCGAACCTCATTGCGCGCCTGAGAGTCGGCGCTGAAGAGGCTACGGCGTCGTGCTAGCACCTCCGACTATGCGCCTGAGCCGTCTTTGGTCGGCATGAGCGGAACTATGTACGTCGCCTAGTGTGCGAAATCAGATGACGCGACCTGGCCCGCTGATAGCGATCAATCGCAGCACCTTATGTTCGGCAGTGCGATAGACAGGGGGCGCGACCGCCCAATGGGGGCATGGGGACCGTGCGAGAGAATGTATCGTGGTGCAGTCGAACGCAGGCGAAGTCGTGGCAGTCTGACAGGCAGATCCGCGGCGCTCTGGGTCAGACCCTGGCGATCTACGCCCTAGTAATCACTTCGTGCGTCGCGAGAAGTACCTAGCCACGATTCTTGTCATAGGTCGTGGCATATAGCGCAGTCACACAACTGCTGCCACGCTCATCAAATGTCTGTGCCAGTGATGATCTGCGAAAAATTATGGGCGGGAAAAAGTCAGCGTTCGAGATGAGTATTCCTCGCGCTCTCCTGCGAGGGGCTGCTAGATTCGTCACGCTCGACGGAAATCATGACTACGAGAGCAGTGCGCCTCGGCGTCGCGCCGCATAGACCATGGAGACGTCAGCCTTCGATTTAGTCGCAGCGCGTGTGGAGCCTATGAATCGTGCAAACTCCGAGCTAGTAAGGGCTGCGCATAGCCTGGGACATGGGGGGTGTCTAAGGGGGAGGAGCTGGACGGATGGAGGAGCTGCTGCACGGCTCCAAGCATTCGTCCGCTCGAAACAAGGCTCGAGACACCTCTCACGCGAGCTACGGCGCTCAACCAGTTAACGGCTTGACAAAGGACCGCGTCGTCGCCGACACCCGCGCGCTATCCCCATTAACTCAAAGAGACACATATCTCAAACCCCGTGCAATTTGAAGGGGAAGCGACATTCGGATGCTATTCGTCAAGTTAATGTTAGTAGTTCGATCGTCGTGACGGACCATGATTGCGCAGTCCTCATTAATATCCATACATAAGAAGACATCTCATCGACGAGCTACGCTGTCAGCACGCCGAGTGAAAACTATAAGAGCCTCATAGGTGCGCACGTAGAGAGAGAAGACGCGCTTAGTCGTGAGCTACCTCATCAGAGGTGACACTCTATGCGGTACCATTACAGCTATTGTATAGAGATCCGATGGGTAGACGGTATATGTGAGCTAGACGCGGCATAGCACGTTGTCGTATGCGCGTTGTCAGCGCCCTCGATGACGTCTCTGCGATGCAAAATTGAGCGCTCGCGCCCGTTAGAGCCAAGCAAGCAATTGCCCGCACCTCGGTAATATAAGATAATCGCCACGAGATACGATCCGACACGTAGAGGTAGCAGCGGCAATGTGATGCCAGTATCCCGACATAGAGCTCGTGGACGAAACGGTAACTGTCGTAGAGGCGAAACTGGCCTGAATCGACGAAGTCAAAGCCATTATGGCAATGTGACAGTCGGATCACGCACGGAGCATGCGATCCGTATGCTTTTCTTTTGGCTGCGTCAATGGTTCGAGCGATGTTCGTGGCGCTAGCTCTGCTCTCCGCAGCAACAAACTGAAGCTGGAGGCGTAACACACGGGCGAAGCGACGGCGACAATCAGAAGATGTACGATGTCGCATCACCGATGCGCGACGCAGCACCGGATCTCTAAAATCGCGTCTGGCATGATATATCATAGGTCTGTGCTAGCTCGAGATCAACTTCCCAGAATGGGCTTGTTCCGTCAATCGGACATTTTCTTTTTTCGGTCTTCTTGTTCGTCAGCAGAGAGCCTCTATGTGGTAACAGGCTTAAGGCAGCGCGGCCTCATAGGTGTATCGGTATCCTGTCGCAGAAGTAGCGCGAGTTGCGAGACAGCTTGCTGCTTGGATTATGGGCTTTGTTCAATCTTGTAAAGAACGACCTTGAAGCCTCGCCGTATTACCTTCAAAGCCAAGCCCCAGGTCGCATGGAGAACGGCGTCGTTCGCTGCTCTGTCCGTGAATCTTTTGGGTTTCGATCAGCTAGGATCCTAGACGCCATCGCGGAATGAGCCCGACACTTGCGACATAGTCCATTCCGTCTTCCCTTTGGCATACTGGATTGTACGGCGAGAGAAGGGAGAGTGTATCAATCGTTGAGCTCTGCCAATTTGTGGAAGATGAGAGCGGAGGACGGGCCGAGTACGCGTCACCCCTTGTCAGCCCGTTTATGGGCTGACGTACGTGCAGCGAGTTGGCTCTATGTTCTCTCGCAAGAATCGAGCAGGCCACTGAAAGCCGCCTCCATGCATAACCAGCACCCCTAGACACCCCCGCCGCACGGGCTATGACATGGCAGAGGCGAGCCACGTACGTGGACTGTCCTAGGTGCAGTTGAGAGTAATGATACAGTACTCAACTAAGGACGCCAAAGCGCAATCTGAACATCAATGTCAAAGCCCTGCGCAGCGCGCGCAGGGCGCAGTCTCTGAGTGTCTCTTGAATGCGGAGACTTTACCGCGTATGGTTGGAAAAATCTGCAGCAAGCTCGGAGATGGAGGACGCGCGACGAGTAAGACGAGCACGCGCGTGTGCGTGAGTGAGATGAAGAGCGAGCAGCGCGGCAGCAGAGTCGGCGCTACGTTAGAGCACTCCGCCGCGGCGCTCAAGAGTGCGTCGAAGTCGAGTGCAAGGTAGGCACTGGCTGATTAGTCTCGGGAGAGACTCAGCACGAGCTAGGCGAAACTGGCCGCGAGATAGCAGAGACTGGTATCCGAGTCGCGTATGCACACTGCGGAGCTGTATGCTACGAGTCTGAGCTCGGGAGACCGGAGTCGCGTACCTCGTGGTTGCGGTGCTAAAGCTCAGGTGGAGAGGTAACTGCGTGCGGAATGTCGCACCTTCACGATAGCCTAATCCGTCGCCACATCAGGGCAGCGCACGACATAGGCCTCAAACACTGCGGCGAGCAAGATGAGGACCTGAGGACGCCGTATAATACACTGCCATGACTCTTGGACAACGAAGGTACATGGGCTTGAGTATACATTGACGCACTGCGGGCCGCTGAGGTAATCATGACCGGCCAAAGGACGAGATGATTCTATGCCGGAAAAGCGGCTCAGGCGCGTGGCTGAACGCAGGCGGACGAACCGCTTGCGCGTCTTCAGCGGCCGCACCCGGATGATCGAGAGTGTCTTTGCCACGGGCCTTCCCTTCGCGGGCGGCAAAATACCTGCCAGCTCGTGCTGCAAGACCTCGGACAGATTGCTGCCACATCGCTGGGGTGCGCAGTGTGGCGGGCGCCTCGCTGGACCTCAGCCTAATGTCGCGGCCGGGCCGGTATGACGGCTAATTGGAGCGCGGCCTGAAGCCTTGGGCAGCTCGCCGCAGGCATCGTGAATTCTGTGCGCGAAGCAGTCGCGTCTATGGATCGAGGCGATACCCGCCCCTGATCAGGCAGCAAATATCCCGTTGAAGAACGGCCAATTTCGATCCCGCAGCAAACTCCTGCCGTTTTTCGGCAGCTTTTGCAAAAATTACCGCGAAAACGCTAAGTTTTTTCCGCATTTCTGCCCGGATTTATAGGCAGGTTTTCCTCCAAGCGGCGTCAGCCGTATTTGCGGATGAAGTAGGATGCGTAATTTTTGGAATGAACGAAAGTGGCCGCGTCATCTGTCGATCAGGTCGGCGCCTTATGGGCGCGGACGTTGCCTTGCCTCGGCGGTGATCGAGGCATCGCCGATGGTACCCTCTTTCGAGAAGACTCTGTCCTAACCGATATCACAGATATGCTGTCTGGCATCGAGATCAGCGACACGTTCGCACGGTTGTAAGACGGAATGGTGTCATCTCCGAAGTGCGTGGCACGGGTCCGGGCTTGGCGGCGGGTGAGACGGGCGAGACCTATCAAGGCAATCCGGTCACAGGAATGGCCTGATTCTATTCAGCAGCGATTTCGTCGGCGGCTTTTTGGCCTGCGAGATGGAATCTGGGAAGCGGGGGGCAGCAGCCCGCTGATGATTACCCGTGTCGCCCAAGTGCGCGCCGGTTTTCTGATGCGCCTGACGATGATGATGGTTTTCTGCACGAAAACGATGACAGCCAGCGCTTGCGGCGGACATCACTCTGGACGGCCCAGACCTAATTGAAAGCGGGCTATGACGAATCAGTGCCGCCTAACACGATTTCCGATAGGCATGCCGGGCTATGGCTCAGGTCTGCATTTTGTCCCGGAATGGGACGGCCAGATTGCAGGGACCAGTATTTGCCACCCGCTGCGTTGCGTCCGCTCGGAGCCTGGCAAGAGCTAATGCGTTTGCCCAATAACACCACCATCGCACCAGAACGAAAAAGCCTACGGCGACTTCTTGGGATGTGGGTGAAGTTATGATTTTGAATCCCCTCAAACTAAAGCCGCCTGCGCCGAATTTCCAGCACACCGAAGACGGAGCCGTTAACCGGTCGATCACGTCTACTGACCGGGGCCTTATGGGCCTTGGGATTTGCGACCCTGATGGTCGTGGTCCGACGGAAATCGAAAACTCTGTCCGCTTTGATATAACGATACGAGCTGTCGGGCAATGGACCATCAGCGCCTCCTTTGTCGGTCGCTGGTCGAACAGGCCTGCAGTATCGCCCTCGGGGGCAGGGCACCGGGCGCTGCTGCGGCTGGCCGACCGGCCAGACATTTGACGGGATGCCAGTCAATGCGCTTTTGATTATCAGTGCGATGACTTTGGGTTGGCGGATTGGCCCGATGAGTTCTGGTGCACGTTGCCGCCAGTGGGGGGCGCTCAAACGCTTGAACTGCGCGCAGAGTGCTAAGCCCGTTGTGCTGTTTTTGGGCCGACAATGAATGGCAATCTGGACGAGGTTTGATACACCCAAGTTGTTGCCGAAGATGTCACCTGAAACGCCACGGTGTAATGGGCAAGGCTCGAATGTCAGTTTCGGCCTATTACGCTAAGCTCTCGAATCAGGCCTGACACTAATCTGTCTTGCATTCGAGCGATCGTTCACGTGGCAGTTGGCAGGCCCTGTCATGGCGACGACGGGCCGTCAATCTCGTTAGAGCGGGCGAGAGTTCATAACTTTGAACGACAATTGTCACGACCCATGGCAATGTCCGCCTATATGCGATTATCTAGGCTGCGGTTAAAGGTTTGCGCCCCGTCTTCGGGAACGAGGATTTGACGAGGCGGTATTGCGCTTCAGGGTGATTTCTGGATGGCTCATGTGGTGCCGTGCCCAAAAACCGGGTGCCTGCCTTTGGCGCGTCCAGATCGCGCACAGAAAGCAGCCCGACATATACCCGCCGGCCATGTGCCTCAATAGGCGACGCCGCCGCCGGTCGGGCCCGATTTGATGACGCCGTTGAAAGCAGCTGCATCCCGAACCACAATCCGGCAACATGACGCAACGCGGGCACTGGTGAATGACGCGGAAATAGACTCACGAGGATCATCCAAGATGCCGACTTTCGCCACGCGAAACAGCAGCAAAGTAGCCCCGAGCACGGCCTGCAATCGCGCCGATGCGCCGATCTACGGGCACGGGGCTGAGCGAGCCGGTGACGTCTTGCTCAGGAACGAAGCGCCAATTCCCGCCCAGCAGGTAGAAGCCGAGGAACTTGTAATGGCCCATTGATCTTCCAGGTATTGTCCTCTTCGAAAATCCCACAGAAATAGGCATATTTGGCCCGATCAATGCGTGATGGCCGCCATGCAGGAACATGGACGTTGATAAGACGCGTGATAGCGCTTGGCCGTGACGCAACAGCTGGCGCAGGCACCCAACCCAGTCAAGAAATGAAAGTTGCTGAGACGCACGCTCGGTATTCAGAGAAAAGCCCCCATATACCCAATGAAATAGCAGGATGTTGGCAGCAAAGCAGCGCGTAGGTGATCATAGGGCACCCTGGCGGGACGGATTATGATCAACGGATCGGAAAAACATGTCGCTAGCAGTGGCGATTGTAGCGCCTTCGGTCAAGCCATGGCTGCTTGTGCCGGCCAGCCCGCTGTTGGTGGTCCATGAAACGCCTCGCCCCCCTCGCCCTCGCGCTATCTGGCTCCGCGCCCTGCCCCGTGTTTTTCGCTCGACCTGCCCGATGCGCCTGATCACAGTGCCTGCCGCCTATCAGGCGATTGAACAGCTTTCAAAGCCGGCGCCGAGCCGAGCCGCGACGCGCGGGTTGTTTAACGCGATGCTGTGGGAGATGTGGTGGATGTCGCCGTGACGGACGCGCGCAAGAATAAATGCTGAAGAGGCAGTGCATGGCCGCGGCGCCCAGACCTTCGATCTTGCGGGTGCTGTCGTAGGTGTTCTCGGAACGCTGAATCGGCGGTATTGCCCGACTATGCAGAGGGCTGTGAATCAAACCGCGCCTTCGCCTATTATTTGCAGACTGGACTTTGAAGCGCGCTTTGGGCCGATCTGGACGAGGCCTTTGGGGCGCGAAACCGCCGAACATATCGCGGCACTTTTCGGGCAAGGCCCTGACCTTGATGGGCTTGGGCGGCCCTGAGATGGCGCCCAGATGTGTTACGCGACGCCGGCTTGAGATTAACCCATGGTTGCCCGAGCGGGTCTATCTGGTGGACCACATCGCCGCCGGGCGAAGAACCTCTGAGCTCTTTCCTCTCGGCCTGTCGCTAACCTAAACCTGAACTTTGCTGCGGGCGTGATGGAATGGTAGACCATACAGATCTTAAAATCCTTGAGTCCTGTGCAGTAAATAGGCATACGGAAACAAGGCGTTGCGTAGACGAAATACGGGTTTCTAGGCCCGATATAGGCCCGGAACTGAAATTGGAAGAATCAACGCAGATGGCGGCGTGATGGAATGGTAAGACATAACCAGAACTTAAATCTGTTGGGCCGTGGTGCCCCGTGTGGGTTCGACTCCACCGCCCGCACGCAAAAAGTATATTTAAACAGGGCGTTAATGTACGCATTTTGTTCAGAAAGGAGGGGTTCGACATTTGGTCCTCACAAGCTACAGATGGTATCGACCGTCGGCACCTACTACTACATTTGGTCCAAATGGTGGAACAGTGTATACGGCCGGGAAACCCGGGGGATACTGCGAAACTTAGAAAGACATATTCGGCGACATGTCCGTCATCCGTCCTTGTGCGAAAGTAATCCTAATGTGGACTGTTTCCGATGTTTTTAGCGAAGAGCTATCTCAAGCGTGTTTTTTTTTGAAGACGCAGGCAGGTCCACACCAAGTCCGAGGCAATACTGGGTCGATATCTGCTTCGATCGGAACGGCTTTTTGACCGTTTCAAGCGGTGCGCGTCCTTGGAAATTTGGCCAACTGCGATGGATATCGAGTATCTGGAAGCCTCCAGCAGGAAGACCTGATTGCTTGAGTTGTGTGGAGACGTTCGAAGCAGGTCTTTCACGTCTTGTTCTCAAATCGAGGGAATCGATGTCCGCCTTTCGGGCAAATGGTGGGAAACTACGTCCTGCATACGTCTCCTTCGTTCGTCCAGACGCATTTAAGCACCTCCGGTCAACCTGTCCAGGGCTTTTATTCCGAACGTGGGCAAAAGCGCGGTGTCTACAGGGAAAAGCGGTCGGTGCGTGCTCTGTCAGACGGACTTGAACCAAGCTTTTCCAGCCAGCAGTCGCAAATTTCACTACGACCGATATCATCCCCCTGGCTCTTTGGAGGTATGAATTGCGTAACGACCTCAGTTAACTTGCTCCTAAGTGCAACCTCGACAAGGCGCGCGGTCGGCGGCTAGTCATCGCGAATACGAGGCAATGGTATGCCCTACTGATATGTCCAGACAGACGGGGACGCCAAGCCTTTTACTGTTTGCGATATTCGTGGACAGAGTGCCGGCGAATTCGCTAGAAAAAGAAAAAGGCGTCCTCGGAGTAATTGAGCAGTCCCTGAGAAAGAGTAAGGAAGGTTTAAGGCCCCTCGGGGAGGTCGTTGATCTTTTCTCTGCGCGTTCGGTGCCTGAGCCACGGCCTAAAACAACCGGGTTCGAGATTAAGGGCGGGCTACGACATCGACGCCCGGTGCAAAGTTCGCGCTTCGAGACCAACAAACCCGGGCGACCTTCCCACGCGCTGCGACGTCCTCGAAGCTGACTGCGAAAGAGGTCAGGCGCGCAATTTTACGGGAAGCTTTTTCCGAAAAATTCTTGCTGGTTGCGCTCCCTGCCAACGTTTTCCACCTACAAACAACGGTATGATGAAGAACCGCAAATGGGGATTTGGTCGAAAAATTCGCAAGGTTTGGCAGTCATAGTCGCACCCAGACTTCGTGACGCCTGGAGAACGTCCCAGCCCCTTGAGCGTTAAGAGACGGCAGTCTTTCACGGTTCGTTGAATGACCCTGAGCCGTGGTGGCTACTCTTGTCGAGTGGTACGATCGGCGCTGTGGAGGAATTCGGTTCCGCAGCGGCGTCGGCGGCTTTGTCTTCGATTGCTGCCAAGGATCGATCCGCTTGTCCCTCT
>Ga0163217_1078077_pt1 | contig 15671 bp, 8 predicted proteins | sample SynspAceP_FD_185933 | JGI IMG/M metagenome (GOLD analysis project Ga0163217, IMG submission 185933) | Saline lake microbial communities from Ace Lake in Antarctica - Synechococcus sp. Ace-P (PacBio error correction) | ecosystem: Environmental > Aquatic > Non-marine Saline and Alkaline > Saline ...
AAAGAGAGAGATAACACTAGTAATGAATATGGAACTGAACAACCAAAGCTTATTTCAAGATTGCAATTTTTCCCGCAGGTGGTTGGGTATGCAAAAAGTTAAAAAGAGAATGAAATCCCTTTTTTATCGCCTTAGTTTTTTTTTGGGGTTGCCAGGTTTTTAACTCGGCAAGAAAGTCAAAACTTGTTTCTTGCCCGTGCTTTAACGCCTAATAATATGCGTCAAATTGGGGGGGTTAAGCTCCTTCAAGTTCGGGATTAAAATATCGCCAAATTACCTTGGCTTAACTAACCCCCTGCATTAAGCTAAAAAAGCAAACTAAGTGAAGATTATGTTTGATCTTGCGTTTAATAAAACCCTAAATTAAGCAGGCGGCTTAAAAAAGTCGATGCATTTGTTAGTGGTGATCAAAAGAAACAAAATGGATTACGGTTTTTTCCAATCTAGAATGAAATGACAAGAATAATACGTCGTTATTTAGACCTGATATATGGCAACCTTAAGAACCAATATTTTATTCAGTGGATGAGGATGTAAAGAAAGAAGTCTACGTTTCTGATCAAGATGTTGCTAGATTTAATTCCAGAAAATGGCCGCTGCCTAAACAAAATTTTGAGTTTTTTGTGTATTCCCAAAACCTCGAGTAGAAGGTGGTGCATTCTACGTGTAGGGTAAAGTGGCTCGAGGCGTTTATCGTTTGGTCAGATCGACAAGAAGATTTCCGTACCGAGATACTCGGTTTAGTTAGGCTCACAGGTTAAAAAATACGGTCATTGTTCAGTAAGGAGCAAGGGTGGTTTTGGTCCTGTAAAAGTTTACCGGTTAATCAAGGCAGAGCAGCCTATATAGCTGAAGGGACAACCTGTAATAAAATATTATTCGCAGGTTTATTAGATATTACTGATGCAAACACATTGATGGCAAAGGTAATACATCCAAAAGATGTGATCGCTTTTTAAGATCGAAGATGACCCTATTTAGTTGTGGCGCCGAAGAAGAACGCTACTCTCTGATATTGCTAATGTATTTTCACAAGAGTTGGCTTTTGGTTAGGCGACGATTTGCCTCAGGTGGCAGTTGTTTGTTATGAACCATAAAAGAGGTATTAAACCGCTAAAGGGCATGGGAAATCATGTTAAACGGCATTTCCGTGCAAACAAGGAATTGATTGTCAAAAACCACTGAATTCTCGGTAGTGGGTATTGGGAATATGGCTGGTGATGTATTTGGTAAGTGGTATGTTGTTATCTCAAACACACCAAACCTTATTTGTGCCTTTAACCACTTACATATTTTTCCTTTGATCCGGACCAGACTGCGGCTGCGACTATCAAGAGCGTCAACGTTTATTTGAAAATGCCATCTTGAGTTTGGAATGATTATGAACGCGTTCTTTGATTTCAAAAAGGCGGAGATATTTTTTTATCGCTCAGCGAAGTCAATTAAATTGAACCGCTGAAATGCGCAAGTGGTTTGGCACTAAAACAACTGACCCATGACACCCAACGAATTAATTCACAACGTATTAAAAATGCCAGTGGATCTTAATTTGGAACGTGGTATCGTACGGTATGTGAAAAGTACCAAAGAAACGAAATTTCAACGTGGGCGATCGCGCCAACGACGACAACTCGGGTTAATGCAAAAAGATTTAAAGCACAATCATTGGAGAATGGGTGGCAAATTTAGTAATGGACCCAGTTGGGCGTATTGAATACGGCCATGCATGGTGGCAGAGTTTAATACCGACTTTATTGACACGTGGGTGGAGTGGATTTGCTCTGACAATCGAAGTTACATCAAGAATCTTACTGAAATGGCCTTTGGTTAAGCTGGTGAATTTAACCCAAAAGAACACGGAACAACTTGGCTGTATTTCGATGACGATGAATGTGGGTGAACTGTTATTCAAGATTTGGCTATGCGTCAAACTCAATCTATCTTCAATTTCGCATCTTGGTGGCGTTAGTCAATCTCACAAAGAGCAGGTTGCGCTTGATCCACGGCTTAGAAAGAAGAAGGGTTATTTAAATAGAGAGCTTGAGTTCATTCCCTTCTGAATGATTGAAATTTCCGACACGCTGGCGAAATCTATGGGCTTAACACCGTCCTGAACTTTCGTTATGTTGGCTTATGGCAAAATGGTATTGAAAGAGAAGTTCAATTTCCTCAATTACCCAAAGACCCTTATCATACGGCAAATTATTGATTGAGGCATTTCCTAAAGTATTACAGGAAAGTTTGGCTGGCTCCAAATGGGATACAACATCCATTACGTAAGTGAATCATTGCTACAAAATTGACTAATAAATTATCAATGAACATGGGCATGAATTTCGCGTTTTAGATTCAAGAAGAGACGGTGCTGTTGTAGACGAAATCGCAATGCTTATGTGATAGTCAAAAGCATATTTGGTTTAGAGAGTTTGTGGGAAGCAGATTGAAACACTCGACGCTAGTATTAGCGCACAAGTTGCAACAATCTAGTTAAGAAGGCATGCGACGCACACTAAGACGTGCAGCACGCTGGTAATTCTTTTGGCGTCATGGCAATATAGTCACTCAAGCATTCCAAGAGGCGATACAGTGTTATACGCAACTACCTATCAAGAATTTGTTTGCTAATATTCAAAAACTATCTGGTTGTAGATGAATATAAGCAAGCTGGAATGTAAACCACTGCAGAATTATATCAATGCAAGGCGTACCAGATAAAGATTGCTTATCGAGTTGCAAGCCTGAGAATATGTTCTCCCAGCTTAGACCTAGCACAAGTTGCTGACGTTGACGAAACGAGATATTAAACTGGTCCGCTAAATTTGTATTTCAAAATGTTTCTAAAATAGAAAGTACATTGGTTCTTGGAAGGCAGATTAATAAATCAACCAGTAAATAACCACTGGCAGGCCTTAGCTCGCGCCTTCATATCGTGAGGAACTCGATTGGCAACAACGAGCCTTAACGAGAACGGTGTTGCTTAAATCTTCACCAAAACAGTGTGAATCTGCTGAAGAAATTCTAGAAAAATGGATGGAAAATAATCAAACATTGTTAGATATCGTTTGGTTCATATGATGTCCTGAATTTAAAACCAGTAGCACCCATGAATTTGCGAAAATTTTCGGTGGCATGCGTGACTGAGTTACTCAGTAAATTAACGCCAATAGTTAACGCCTTAAAACAAAGCAAGCTAAAGCCCCTGTCATTCCGGGGCTTTTTTAAATATTAAAGAGAAAACGATGTATTCAATAATCAAAAAGGCATTATTAGTCAAGAATCCCGAATGTGATCCATGATTTCACTATAAAATCCTTGAGATATACGCAAAACACCCTGTTAGACATGGCTATCGTCAACAAGTTAAAGATAAACTGTGAGTATAATTTGGCTTACATTTCAAAAAATCCACCTTGGTACTTTTGCTGCAGGGCTAAGATAAAAATGGCGAAATGTAATTGATGCTTTGCCGCAATGGTTTTGGTTATATTGGAGATTGGCACGGTGACACCGCAGAGCAACAGTCAGGTAACGATAAAACCACGAAATGTGTCGTTTCTACCCGCAAGGGCAGGCATTATCAAATCGCATGGGCTTTAATATAAAGGTGTTGAATAACCTAGTCGCTGAATGTAAAAACGGCGCGCCCTATAAAAAGGTGTTTTAGGCATCACATCGGCAAAAACAAAGATACCCCCCGAAGAAAGCAGCCTTAAGTGATTATGTGTATTGTTTGCAAAAAAGTGTAGTGAGTTGGCTAGTTATGTGAACGATTTAATATTTCGTCGTTCCTAATACCCCTGGTTACGTAATTTGCAGCAACGTGCAATGCGCTAAATAGTTTTGGTTAACGGGCTTTAAAAAACGAACAAGCTAACTGGCAAAAAAGTAAAAAAATATACGCCAATTCTAGTTAAGATCGCGCCCGATCTTTAAGTGAGTCAGAAAATTGAAAATATGCAAACTCAATTGATCCGTTAACGGATGCTGATGGCTGTTAATTTGCCACCAATGACAACATAGACCCCGCCAAACAGTTGATTGGCCAAGTCTAAACATGCCGAACAGGCAGGGCTTAAGTGGAGCTGTTTATGTGATAAATAGCCAATATGTAGCCACTAAACTCGCGCAAGCCTTAGACGGTGCAATACGATGATAGGGTGGTGGTATTTCATAGAACGCAGTGTCCCGCGAAGGCGAGACTAGCCGCTGGATCGTCATTGATCCAGCTCTACACTGCACTGATCTATCAGGGCCAAAGGGTGATCAAGCAGAATCGTTAATGCCCTTACTAATGATCCCGTTCACGATCAAAGTAAAATAGAATTCAAAATTATTATTAAACAGGGATTTTATTTTTTCCGTTCACAGCTATGGTATCCCACTTGCTCCGTATTGGAAATGAAAAGAGAGCTCTTAGCCATGTTGCAGCCTGACGACAGATTGGCATTGTACTGTGACAAAGCGTATTTGATGCCTTATCCCTCAAACATAACTGCAGTTTCCAAACGGCGTACAATATCAGCCGTCTTGTTAAATGTGCCTGCGACAAACAATTTTTTTCTATGCTTCGACCAAGGCGTTATAATGCAGTTTGGCAGAGAACTAAGAAGCCAGCCAATTAAAACGGTTGGTGCTGGCTGAAGATGACGCAAATATATATTAAAGTGCTATTGCTGCCATCACGTTCCATAAAACTGTAACACTGCGCAGTTTGGGTATTTTTGTGAACAAAATTATGCGGGGCTATCCGCTCAATTAGCCAGTCCTTGAGAATCAAGACGTAAGGGTAAATGTGCTGATCTTAGAACAAGAAACAACATGTTGCGACCTGCATGATAATGTCCCAAAATCCTTATTCTTTAATGCAAGCAAAGCAATTGCAGCAATTTGAATAGTAAAAAGTGATGAAATAATCGATTTGATTCCTTATAATTTCGCCAAACATAAGCAACTTTTTCGCAAACGGCTTAAAACTTTTAATGGATAAAACATGTCAAAATAAAGCGCGTTTCCAATGCTATTAACTATGCGCCTGAAGTTCCGAATTTTACCGTATAATCCCGCCCGATTTAATTTCTTAGGTAGCAGAATGTTTAGAGTTTTTAATTACAGCAGCAAAATGGGCTTGATGAGCTTGTTGTTTAGAAGAGTTGTCATCAAATCTGTCCTGATAGTCAGCTAAAATCAACAGCCTGCCAGGTAATTAAATGTTTGCTGAAAATGAGGACGCTTACAAAGGTGTGCTTGTCGCGTAGCTAACCGCGTACTATTAAAATCAGTGATGGCCCGTCGGTGAAGCTGAAGATTTATAATAAAATTGCTGATAAGGTCAATTGGCCGACCCATTTTTGGCAATAAAAATACCGTTTGTCGTCGATTATCAATGGTACAATCAGCAAATCAATAATACCCAATGTTGGTGTTTAAAAAATAAAGACGCTATTGGTCGACCAATTTTACGACCTTCTTTGATGAACGCCCTTCTATTAGTAAAATCGCGCCAGACATTAGAATTATGCACGTTTATGGCAGCGATAATCTGAGTATTTATTTAGATATGTCGGGTCGAAGTTTGGCCCAAAGACATTATCGCAAGCCAAAAACAGGATTAGCGCCGTTTAAAGAACATATGCTTGTGCTATGTTAATACGTGAGTGGTTGGGCCAAGAATCAACATTTACCACTTTTAGATCCTAGTGTGGCTCAGGTAACCATTGTCATTGAAGGCGCAATTATGGCCTGCCAATATTGCGCTGTCTAAAACGGGACTATTTGGGGTTTACGCAAATGGCAGCCAGCCATGAAGATGGCAATTTGGCAGCAAATTAATACAGCAATGCCAAACAACAATAGCAAGCCGCAGACTAAAATCTATGCCAATGACATTGACTTAGGCGTAATGGCTTTTAGCTAAAGAAAAGCCCACAATGCTGGATGTGTTTTGAATTTGTATCCCAGTTCAGTCACACAAGACGTAAGTCATTTGAAGCTTGAAGGTTTAGTAGCCAGGGTATATAATCGTGTGCAATCCGCCTTATGTGAGGCGAACCTCAGTGATAGTCGCCCAGCTATTTCCATTGTTTCAACAGTGGGGCGCTTGGATAAACAACATTTTGCCGATGGCATATGTCGCTACTACCTCTAACGAGACCTTATTGCCGGCCAAATGAAGCCAACGCTAAAAAAAGAATATCAGTTGATGAATGGCAAGCTTGAAATTGCCTAATTAGTTAAACTATGTGTTGGAGCCAACCAAAAATTGCCAAACCCGTGGAAGTTAAGTTAATGTCCAAAATGACTTTTGTTAATCGTTTGACTAAAAATATTGCGCCACCACAAGTTGCTTTAAATCACAAAATACAATTGTTATCGGTATTATGAATGCTTGATTTGCCAGAGTATAACGTCCGCCATAGATTGTTTACGCTGACTTGGCCTTGTTGGTGCAGGAAATATGCTGCGCCCAAAAGATGTGCCCAGAACATGTCGCGAAAAAAGACCTTGCATGAAAATCAATTGGCAGCAATTGCCACAAGTACTAAAATGTGAATCCTGATCCATTGTGCTCAAAGTACGCGAACAGGCAAAAGGGCAAAAATCAGTAAAAATCAAAAAAGTCCGCGACAAACCCGGCAAATGATTGGGAAGTATCGAAAACGGTGCCTTTTGTTTAAGGTTAACCTTAAAGACTATTAAGACAACGGGATTATTTTTAGACATCGAATTACTCGTCCAATTAGTTCAGCAAAAGTCGAAAAGGCAAGGATGTTCTTAAATTTTATTTGCTTTATACGGGTAGTTGTAATCATGTACACAGCGCTTGTGGTGCTAAAATCAGTTACCACAACGTTTGACATGTCTGAATACTTATATTGGATTGGGCAAAAGAGAATTTTTCATTAAAACAAATTGCAAGGAGTTATCATTTTGAGCAGGCTGACTGGTTTAACATGGTAGTCAACACAAGCAAAAATACAAACTTATTTTTATCGAACCACCAATTCATTCTCAAATTCCCAAGCGCATGGAAAGTACTTGGGGATGTGCAAACGGGGATATATTTGGGTTTGGTTAAGGATGCTGTGGCTTTGTTTGATACAAATGGTAACATTATTCTTTTCGAATAATTTGCGACAATTTAAATTAGATGAGGGGGCGTTTGAATGAGCCCTTGATTGAAGTTTTAATTGACTTAACCAAGCGAAACTATTCCTGAAAGATTTCCAACGTAATCCTAAGATCCATCATTGTTTGGTTACTCACTAAGGAAAGCTGAAGTCTACCCATGTCTATGATTTATATTTTATTCCGGCCAACAATGTGTTTTGTGTATCGATGGCCTGGCATGTTAGCGCAAACCGATATTAAGAGCAGTCAATTAAACAAAAATTGACGTTAAATCGGAATCCCAAATTTATCCATTTATACGGGCCGCAAGAATTCCGTTTTGTGAATGCTAAATAATCAACAAAAGAATAGCTTGGCCTTTTTGAATTTATCACCAATTATAGAGTTTGTAATCCTTGAGTTTATTACAGTTAAAAGCCAAGCATTATTCTTGGACATCCCCCCTTATTAAATGCATTGAATTAGTCATTCCAGCTGGAAGAGGCTGTGTTTGGTGGCCCGCAATGGCTGCGGGAAATCCACTACTTAAAAAGTTATCTGCGGGTGAGTGGATATTGGATGATGGCTCTAAACGTATGGTCAATTCAGACGTTAAAATAATTCTCGTCTAACGCACAAGATCCGCCCAAAGCGTCCAGAATGCAGTCTATTTTGACTATGTGGCTGAAAGGTTTAGCTGAAAGCAAGAGAGTATTTAAAAGCCTACTTTCACCAAAATGAAATCGTCACGTTGACCCAAGTGAAGCAATCGACATAAATTGGAAACGTTTGCAACATGAAATTGGACCCATCACAATGCGTGGCAATTAGAGCAGCGTATTCAACAAGTTACTAACTAGCTTAAATCTAGAACCCTACAAGCATTAAAGTAGCCTTCTGGTGGATGGCGTCGTAAGGCTCGTTGGCCAAAGCGATGGCTTGTGAATCCGACATATTACATTCTTGATGAGCCACTAACGCATTTTAGACAATTGATATAATTCAAGTGGTTTAGAAGAAGCCGTAAGAAGCTATAACGGAGCAGTGGTTTTTTGTCAGTCATGATAGGGCGTTTTATTCGTAAAGTTAAGCGACCCGTATTAATCGACCTAACGATAGGTAAGGGGTTTAGTTAGTTATCCTGGCGGACTATGATGCTTACCTTGCGCAAAAAGCCAATTGATCTTGAAGTTGAAGAAAGTTCCAAAATGCCTTAATTTGATGAAAAAATAAGCATAGAAGAACTGGATAAGACAAGGCGTAAAGCCATGAAAAAAAAAAAACCGGCCCAAAAAAGAAAAAAAGACAAACCGGGTTTTTAATTCAAAGTGAAAAAAAAAAAAACAAAAGGAAAAGTGCAGGGGCATTTAAAGCGCTGTGGCCGCGAGGATAACGTTCACCATAACAACTATGAGACGCGTCATGCACGAGATATCCGTACAAACGAGTAAATCCGTTTTCAGTCGGTTCTATGTTCTTCAAATACAACGAGTCTAAAACGCTTAAAAGCTCAGGCAAGATTGTATTTGACACAACGACCGAACTGTTTTATCAATCTGAGATAAGTTAATTGTTAAGTCCATTGAACCACCACCGTTATTAGCGGCGAAAAATTAGCTTTGGTCGGTCCCCAAATGGTTGTGGCAAAAAGTACCTTGATAAAATTGTTATTTGGGTAACTTACAAGCGGGCGAGGCGAGGTTAAAACGTGGTGCAAACATTGAATCGCTTATTTTGACCAACAATCGAGAGCACTAGACGGTTGGAATTGGCGGGTTATTGATGCTATCGCTGATGGTAAGCGGTGAAGTTTGACTGTTAAATGGCCTGCACTAAACCATTTTTGAGTTAATTCTGCAGGATTATTTGTTTAATTCTGAGAGAGTGGAATTCCTCCGGTTAAGGTCTACTATCGGGTGGTTGAGAAGAATCGATGCTTCCGGCTAAATTAATGCTCAAAACCCAGTTAACTTCTTATTCTCATGAGGCCGACTAACGATTTAGATGTCGAGACCCTAGAACTGTTTTTATGAAGAAACCTTGTCAAGTTTATTCCAGGTACTGTTCATTCTTGGTTAAGCCAATGTACAGGGAATTTGTTTGATAATGTCGAACTAAGTAGTTTTATTTTTTGAAGGAAAATGGAAAATTTAGAAGACTTTGTAGGTGGCTGCAACGGATATTTATCAGTGGTACGCCCAACAGGCTCAAGGAGTCTCCTGCGGACTGTAAAAAAAGCCTCGCAAAGTGCAACAATCCACAATGCGATAGTCCTAGTAACGACTAAGATGCGAGTTCTAAAGGTATAAAAAGTTATCCTTTAAGTTACAACATGATTCGAATCGTTACCGGTAAGATTTGATTCCTTGAACACAAAGTTGCGAAATTTGCAATTGACGGTAAACGGCCCCAATTTTTTAAACAAGAAGCAGTTTAGGTTTCAGCTCAAATCCTTGCACAATTGCTCACCGAAACAGTGACTGAGTCTGTTGTTTTGAAAAAGGTGGGATGAACTAAGAGAATATGCTCAAATAAATAAAACTAGCAGTAAGTTAAGGATGTTAAATGAAAAAAAACTAGACTGGCATTGTTATTGTCGTGCCAATTAGTCCTTTAAGCGGCACAAAGCGCTCAAGTAATAGAGTGGTTGAATTACCTATGAGTGAATTAGGGCATAAAAAAGGGTTTTAGGGAGAGTGCTTCCTACAGATATTAATAATAGTTGGCAACATTCAGCCAACGTGCAGAACATCTATTTGCCTGTTATTGACGTGCTTTGGATAATTTTGAACTTGAGGCCGCTGAATTAACAGGCTTAACGGATAAGAAGCTGCAAAGGCGGTAATGTAAAAATGAATGCAGAATTATCTATTACTGTATTCCTTGTACTGCCAATCTGGAAAACCAAGCTTTTCAACAAATAGGCGCAAAGAAAAAAGTTTTGTTAGCAGTGAAAGTATGGGTAAGGCCTGTTGGCCTGGTTTTGATTTAAAAAACAGTTTCGAAATGAATGTTTTTATTGATGGCAAGTACAACGACAATTGTTCGTGGCTTGAAATGACTTTGGTTATGCTGTTGGCTCAGGACAAGGGCGGTTTTTACAAACTTCCTTGATGTCTTGAAGATTGCCAACTGAAAGAATTATGTTGCTCAATAACTTTTACCGACGCGCCAATTTGCCCAGTAAACGGTAGCGTTGTTTGCATTAACCCCCCGCCCCTGATGTTAACGTGCAGCGGTTTGAGTGATGCGTTTTGATTATCAAACATAATAAACAAATAGTGGGTAACGTACTAACAGTATTGTTCAGATAACGTCTTTAAGCGCCAGTGTAGCTATTGTTTAGAATGATACGGTACGAAACTGATATCCAGTTTGAGTCTTGTTTATCGCACTTAATATTCGCTTTGAATAAATAGCCCTGGTTCTATGCCCAAACGTCGTGTTTGATTTTGGCAGTTAGACGATTTCAAGGTAATTTACTCAGTACTAAAAGTTTTTAGGTCTGTTATTAACGCCTGCCCGAAGATGATACCACGTCCTTTTAGTAAGTACCGCGTAGCTATCAATGAATAATGTAAATTGCTGTTGGAGAAGCACAAGCTGAGACGTTTTATAGAGGTATAAAAAAAAAAAAAAGAAATTATATAAACGGGCCGCTGCTTTTATGTAGGTGACCAAGTATCGAGTATTAATAGGCGACGTTGAAAATTTCTCTAGTACTGCTACTGATATCAAGATGACGATATTGCGGTGGGTTATGTACAAAAAACTAAGTCAACGGTGTCTTGCGCAGAAAGATGTTTGTACATGATCTCAATACTGATACTAACTACCTATTATCCTAACGACTTCTTTTGGTTCATCTAGTGGTACCCAACGGTTATCACCAATAACGGATGAAATTGTTGGCCTATGGGGAAATAATTGAAGGCATCCATTAATAATCGCGCAAATGCGGGTTTTTTATATAACTATGTTATATAATACTTTACAGATATTTGAGCAGCCTGACTGCCTTTGATTCTCCTTAGTCATTCAGTTGCAAAATGCTATAACGACAACAACGAAATTGCTGTCTACTGCTATATAGAAAATGGTAAGATTACCAATATCAAAGGGTGAAGTAGTACTGAACTCAGATGTGCGTAAGTAAGTTGAATCCGACGTGGTGGCGCCGTGTAAGCTATCCCTATAGAGGGCGGTAGTGTTTGATGCATGTGATGTGGTCGATGAGGTCAACGTCCTAGGCATAGCTGCAGGTTCAAGCTGGTTGCCTATTATTAGCGCTATGGTGTTTGGCCTAGAAAATATAAGTTAAAAATTAATATTCATTAATTTGAAAAAAATAATCTTAACTAAACCTAATGTTAAAAACATTAAGGTTTTTTTTTTACTATTTTTCTGAGATTCGTGTTTTTTTTAATACAAATTTGGTTATAGCAAAATATAGAAAACGATTCAATAAGTTAATATTGTCATATTTATGTTTGTTTTGACGTTGAAACCTATAGTTTATTCCACTATCCCTTAATACGTGATCTAATTGATCACCGTTATTTATTTAACTTGTATATAGAGGAAACTTCAAATGAAGAACAAAAACGGATAAACTTTCAAGAGCACACTCAAGGGATATCAAGCTGGTGATTGTCGGTCGCTCTAAAAGAACTATGTCCTTTTTCAAGCGTCAGTAAGCGCGCTTCTGAAATGGCTAGGTGGGATGGCGAAAGCTATAGTTGACAGATAGTGTAGATTAATAAATCGTTGAAGTTGTAAGCCCCCGTGTAGGGCTTATTTTGCATCATTTAAAATTAAAAGTTACTGTGTCCCTGAAATAAACCCGACTTTAATATCTTTAGCCTGATAATACACGAACCGTCCAACCGCGACGTCCGCATCTGCCATTCCCATAAAAATTTGCGCTTGATCACGCGTGTCATATCAATGCGATAGGTTACTGTTTTTAAGCAGTTGGTAAAATTTGTCGGTAAATTTAACATCACCTACACCCAATGCGCGACCTTTACCGGGTCCGCCACACTCAGCCTAAAGAAAAAGCCAACTAACTGCCCATCGCATCTAAACCTAAACAGCCAGGCATAACCGGAATCCGCAGGAAAATGACAAGCCCCAAAAAACCATAGGATCTTCACTAATATCCAATTAGCAAATAATATAGCCCTTGTCGGTTCTCCACCGCGTTTCCATATATTTCAACAATGCGGTCCATCAATTAAACATATTGGGGGCTGAAAGTGGCCTATTGCCGGTCCAAATAACTCTCCGCGACTACAACTTAAATAGATCGTCACGAAGTAAAACTGTTTTGTTGTATTGTCAATTGTAATAAACTGCTTAATGAATCAGCGCGTAAAATAGCGAACACTTGTAAAGCTAACAAGCTCCTGAACAGTGATATATTTTTGTAAATTTAATGATAAGTTACCAAGAATATAGATAAATAATAGTTTTAGGCTAAATAATGAATAAAAATTTGTCAGCTAAATGCTGAAAAAACAAAAACATTCCCGTTTGAAACAAAAGGAATTAGGCAAAAAACAAGTACGTGGCTATGTCCACCTTTGGCGATGGATTGTTATAAAGAGATTTGCACTAATACGCGGTTGGCTGTACAGTGAAGGCTATCTAAATGCCGTTACGCAAATAACCTATGCAGCCTATATATGTGGGCAAATAAAACTATTAAATGAATTGGCTTAAAGATAATAAAAAGTAGTATACAACAATTGCTTACAAATAAGAACGCTCCAGACCATGGGCTCCTGGCACTTGATGTATTGCGTGGGTGCGCGATTGTGCTGATGGTACTGTTCCATTTTGCTTATGATCTTATCGGTGTTTGGTTATGCGCAGTATCGACACCAATGCAGATATTGGTGGGCGAGTATTTAGAGCCATTATTGTTAGTGCCTTTTGTTGGCCGTAGGCATGAGTAGTTATGTGGCTTATTATTCGAGATTAAAAATAAACAAAAATTAGCCCTCAGTACTGCGAAACTAAGTTGCATATCTGCGTTGATATCATTGAGTAGTACTACATGTACCCCAATAAACTTGGTAATATTTTGGCATTAATTCCATTTTATAGCAGTCGCCTATTGCCATTCTGTTCTGGTTCTTAACATTGGGCCCCGTTTTTCTATTTGCCTAAGGGGTCGCCTTGTTTGTTTGGTATTTCAGCGAAATATCGTTACACTCAATGCAATTTGGCATGTGGAGTGTTATTCATTGGGGAATTCCAAAACATAACCGTTTGATTTAGTTAGTTTTTATTCCCTGGTTTGCAATGGTACTTTGTTACAGGCAGTGTCGCGATGCACTATGGACTTTTTCCTCAGCTCAAACCGAATAAACCCCGGTGGCTGTTGCCTACTTGGGCGCCATTCATTACTTAATTTATCTACTCCATCAACGCATCTTGTTTAATGGCCCCCCCCCCCCTCCCCCCCTTTTAATGTAGGTGCCAGTGGCTTAAATAATAATGAACTGAATATTAAATGTGGCTTGTTCACTCTAAAGGCGCATCAATCCGTACATAGTTTCTGGCGTTGACAGCTAATAATAGTGCCTCAAATAAACGGTTCCCCCAATAGAGCCGACCAAAACATATGGCTTAAACCAACATAGTGTTTCCAAATGAACATGAGGTGCCCTCATGCGCAAGCCATGCTCTTTAATACATCGCCAAATGTGCCAATAATATTGCCTATGATGGGCAATAACTCAGTCAAACTTCTAACAGTTGGCAGTGCAAACAAAATAAAAACAAAACAAAGCGGGGGGAAAATCAAACTCCCCACATTACCTTGCTGTTCCGCGTTCGCTAAATTGAAATATAAGGTTCTGAATGTTCTAACCAGCTGCGAGTTGCACTGGCCATAAACTAAATTAAAAATTGTAAATACCCATTAATAGGTGTAATACACTTAGTTTACGTTTCCAATAGGTGGGTCCACTTTTTTGCAAAAAAATAGCGTTGAGTCCCACTATTAAGGCAATTAAAAACCAGACAGTCCTGGCCACTGGATCGCTTGAAAATAGCGTATATAATTTTTTTCTAATACCTAGCGTAAAGGCTTTGCAAATGAATACTCTGTATTTAAAGTAAGTAACTGGACCCTTCTCCATCAATGCGACATAAAAGGGCCGACGAATGAATCTGGCCTTTGGTTTTAAAGCGGTAACTAATAGAACGTGCTATTTACATGTGTAACGTGCGCCTAAGAAGTATTGAGTACCGTATGTGTATATTCACCATTAAATAAGCGTGCCATGCACCTTGTATACAAACGTTCATATTCGTCCAGTTAAGTTCACCACCCTCAAAAGTGAAAGGTTTAAGTTGTCCATAAAGTTATAAAAAAGCGGATATAATCTACAGGGTGGACTCCGTAGTACCTTCTTCGGCATTACCATTACCACCGCTATAATCCTGTTTATATAATCATTCACGTTTATTCGCAAGAAATACGCGCGCCGTAATTATCTTTTTCATAATAAAAAGTTCAGGTTATATGGAGTTTTTAGATAAACCAGTAATTTCTCCAGCAGAAACTCTAGTGTAGTTAGCCACCATGCCTAAACCATCAAAATGGCTCGGGTAAAAAACTAAAGGGTTGCTGATATATAAGCTCAAAAAAACAGTAAAGAAGTGCTTTTCCGTTGACCGGAGTATTGTGGGTGTAAGGGCAGCAGTCCGTGGTCCCAAGGCAATTAAGGGGTCAAACTGGGGGTCTGCACGATAAAGGGTAAATAGGCAGGTATCAACCAGTTTTTCTTCACTTGAGCTGATAATAAATGTTTCGATGGTCCTTATAGAAAATAGTGGCTGCGACAAGAGATTCAGGATTGAATACCACTCAAGCAAAATCAAACATTGTTTGCAGTGAATGGTCGGAATGGGTTACCACTGCTGACCGTTGCATTTAATGTAAGAAAAACTCGATTTCCTGGGTTAAGAGAACCTAAACTTGGACGAGTCATGATTTGTTACACTCAAGCGAGTGGTAAAAGTCGCGGGGTCACTTCTAAGGCCTAAGTTCATCGCGGGAAAAGTTTTTGTAACTCGTTTTCTAATGTAATTGGCATCACTTTGAATAACACCACTTGAGTCGTATTAGTTTCAATATAACGGATAACCTAAGTTAGTGCGCAAAGTCATGTCGTCTAAGCCATAGTCTGAGTTTTAAACTCTAGTAAACTGCATCAGTTTGTTCTTCACTTCCCAACTTTGCGCACCTCTTGGCGTCCAAACTTGTCAAGTAATGAGATGTCAATCGCAGTAAAATCAGCAATCGCGGAAAACTTGACATGGACCATCAAAACCACTACCTAAAATCATCGTAAGGCATAGGTTTCAGTAGAAGCCTATGGCTGAACTTGATCAGGGAAACCGTGATTTTGTTCTTCCACTATAAGTAAACTGTCCGATCATTGTAGGCATAAGCCGGTTTTCACGTGACCTTCATCACCTTCAAAGGTAAGGATTCGATTTTTGTGTATCATTTTTGCGTAATACTCAGTCGCTCGAAGGCGCCATCA
>Ga0163217_1017551_pt1 | contig 15668 bp, 23 predicted proteins | sample SynspAceP_FD_185933 | JGI IMG/M metagenome (GOLD analysis project Ga0163217, IMG submission 185933) | Saline lake microbial communities from Ace Lake in Antarctica - Synechococcus sp. Ace-P (PacBio error correction) | ecosystem: Environmental > Aquatic > Non-marine Saline and Alkaline > Saline ...
TAAAGAAAAAGAGATTTGCCCAATCCCTGCGGATAAAGCCAAGTCAAATTAGGTTTTGGAAGAAAGTTCCAGGTTGTGGGGGGAGCTTAAGTGTCTAACTCGGGGAGGGGGCCGCCCCGGGTGCCGTGTTTTATCCCTGGTATTCTGTTCTGGGTGCCTTTGTTTTTCAACTACGCCCCCAGTAAAAAACGTGGGAGAGGCGTTACGCAAGCGTTTCTTGAAAAGCAGGAAATATCACGAATTTCGAATTGATCGTTGTATGATGATTTGGCTCTACTTTGACGACAGCGTGCGGTTAGTAAATAGAGCAGGTTTTTTTGAAATTCGGGGCCATGTAAACAGTCCAGGTCGAACGGGTCGAATTCATCAATGCAGGAAAATCAGGGTGTCAGCGCCCGCGTTGAACACGTGCGCTTGGCAGCCCTCCAGAGGCGAATACGTTTGCTTAAACCTTCGATTGCTGACGACATCATGCCGCAGGTCGTTTGGGCAAGCTGCAGATTGATAACAATGCTCAAAGGACGCCCAGGTGGTTGGCCTGGAGGCCGGCCTCAATTCCGCATTGACGGGAAGAGTCGAAAAATACGCCAGGAAAGGACAAGAACCGCACCGTGAAAAGATTACGACTTCTCTCAGGTGCTGGCCAATGCGTTTGGTCGTGGGTGGCAAAATATCTGCATTGTAACCGACCGAGAGGCGATGGATAAGGTCGGCGGCCTATGGATCCGGCGATTAAAATTCAGGATTTTTTCTTTTCAGATGAACATTGAAAGTCGCGGAGGCGGGTTTTTACGTGGATGTTCCTGCCTGGACGTAGTCACTTGTAACAGAAAGCACGAGGGTAGCCTTGTCAAAAACTATAAAGCAGAGTATCGGCTATGCCGCGGGAGGTCATTGCTCCTATGAAGATATCACGAGCAGTAAACCCTTCAGCTTAAAGGCGCGGTTGACACCCAAGGCACTGCGCATGGCGGTTAATCTATGACAAGAACGTTTGCATGGTCGCTGAATCAGGCAGGTGCCGCTCAAACCTTTGGGATAGGGACAACTGCTCAAGCGTCCTGCCGTCCATTTGCTTTTAAACGCCCAAAGCCAGCGCCTGAGGAGACCCTCAAAATGAGCGCCATGACCGAGACGTCTACCAGTCTGAAAGAACCTGTTCGGCAAATCGATATCATTATGCCTCAGCTTCGCTAAAAATGCGGAATTGAGGGAATGAACGCGAAACCTGTTTCTCGATTCGCTCCTGGCTTCGGAGTCGGCGCAGGAAATCCAGTTCGATATTATCGTTGTCCGAGTCTAACCATGAGGCGCCGGTGGTATCCCCCAGGCCGGTGTACGCACCCTGTATTTGGCCGCCACCCTTTCAATTATCACGCGCTATAAATGAATGAAAGGTATAAAACTGAAACGGAGTGGCGAATATGTGGCTATCTGCAACAATGATCTCTACTTCATAAGGGGTGGCGACGGCGCTGTTTGAATGCCGTTTGCAACCGATGCTGCCGAAACTTTACAGGCGCCAGCCCAGCCATTTTTTTTCTTGCTCCAGGCATCCATCCGATCAATGAGGCTTTCCACCCTTGAAAGCGGGTCTTTTATCAGGCTATCGCGTTCTGAAGGAAGTGTCAGGATTGGTGTTTGCTTGTTCTAAGAGATCGATGCTCGAGATTAACCGTATGCTGGATGAACGATTTTATTTTCTGGGTAACGCGATGACGACTATGCGCGGACTCTGGCAGAAAGGCAAGTTTGAAGAAACGTCCTGGTGACGTCTTCGGTGGTCGATCCACCTTGATAGCAAAACGTTGAAAACACATACCAGCGTGCGGCAGCGAACTCATGAACCAAGCGCGCCAAAATACGATTTTGAAAGAAAAATGGGGTGATAAAGGCGCTTTTTAAATCTTGTTTTCGCAAAACGTTTCAAGCTCTATCTGCAGATTACCCCTTTAACTACGTGGCTAAGAAAAAACGATGAAATTTTTAAAATTTGCGCAGGCTGCGGTTGTCATGACAATGGCTAATAAGCCGGGGCGGAGCAATAGAGCCAAACGGGAAAAAGGGTTTCCTGAAAAAAAAAATACGAAGTGGGGTGTTTGCGTTGGCGTTGTTTTGGTTCAACCGCAAAAAAAGCGTGCAATTGAACGAGCCCTGAAAAAGAAAAGTTCTACGCAGATAATAGTAATGTTTTTCGCCCGGATAGCCTGCTTATAGATAATAATCCCGTTTGAACAATGCGCTGCTTTGGCCGCCCCCCGACGCGCAATACCGCAGCGAACAAGCGGCTGGCTGTGTACTTCGGTTTATTTTGGTTCCTCAGCCAACAAGACCATTGGGTGAAGTTACCCGTGCCTACTGGGTTGATGCAATATTTCATCTCCAACAATCAAGAAAGTCCTGAGGCGTGGCCAGCAGCACTTGCTGGATTCCTCCGGCTTCTTGATCTGGAAGTTGAGCGGCAACGTGGGATCCCTCTCTGCACAACCAGTCGAAAAATAACCCAAGGCGTTCCCCATCGATTTTGCCTTTTTTTTAAAAAGACTATCGCTACTTGCTCTATCTGGATGACAAGATCAGGCTTGATAGTCATGCGTCAACCGATGGCCTGATTAGCGTACTGGAGGTCAGCGGAAGCAACCTTTGGCTTTGAAACGAACCACCCTTCCCCTGGATAGTAAATATTCTGAGGAGTTTGGGTGAGGCCAATTGTTAACAGGGTGAGGTACCGGGCCCAGAGTAAGCAGATAATCACTTATGTAAACAGAGGAGCTTGTTCGGGGTACAGGCTAGACAGTGGCAGGCTATTCGTCACTGGCATCATTTTAAAGGGATATGACGCACCTGAGGTGAAATAACATCAATAGCTTTGGTATTCGCATAATTCTCAGGTGGCGGAATTGAGTGTCAGATAGCTTTTGAATTTCGTCGCACAACGCTATCCCAAATATAGCTGAAATTGCGAGCGGGATATTGCTGACTTAACCCGAGGTGCCTGATATATCGAAAGCTGATCAGAGTGAGTGCTTTTCTTCAGCTAATTCAGCTCCTCAGCTACCTGTTTTGCTTTTGTGAGACCAAATTGCGTCCTGATTGCAGGGTCCCACCAGTGCCCAGTCGTTCTCGTAACGAAAAGTAGATTGCTGATAGTGCGCGAGCGCATGCCAATTGGAGAGGGGCTTTCGCCAGACAGCGCATGTCCGAGATGTCTATCAGACCCAGCTGTCCATCATGGTGCTGTTACGATATTGCCGAGATGCAAAGAGCGAAAAAAATACTCCGGCTCGTGTAACGATGAAATAAAGGCCGCCAATTCAGCGAACAACTTCCACCTGCTGCTAGCTCGGCTCAATCATTATAAGGAGCTGGCGCAAGGTTGAACCTTCAAGGGCTGATAATGAACAATGGAGCGATAAGGCTGGTTAATCGATAAAGAACCGAGCACCTGAGGACAGGCGATGCCCAATTTTCTCAGCTCATCGGCATTTTTCGCAAAGCGCTTGGCGGGTGGAAATAAAACAGTTTTAGATAGCCAAAAGCTCTTGCGGCGAAAATAATTTTACAAAGGTACGCATCCGAGAGCCCGCAGGACTTTTTCTCACCGTGACCGTCCTCTTTTCCACTACATCGGCGCCTTTGCGTCCAGGTTTTGGAAATTTCCGGCTTATTGTTTTCAACATGGCTTTCCTGATTCAAAACCGTTAGTTTACCGCACTTCCGATAAACTGGGGCTTTGGATCTTGGTCCGCTGTGTTAACCGGTTCCTTCTTATCTGTAGGAAAGTGCCTTATGGTCCTACGTCAGCAAGAAAACCTTTTTCCAGTCCAGTCTGCGTATTTATGGTGGCGCCTGCTTCAAACCTAACGTCAAACCTTACGGGTTGCCTTTGCCATCAGTATTGTCCGGCTTTCGTGATTTTTTTTGCCTCCAGCCAAGCCGCGATGGCATGGATGGGCTCGCAGTAACTTTGGTAGATGGCCTTACTGAGGGGTGGCCCGGGTCAAAATTTCCTGGGGGTGCCGCTGCTGTGGGGTTTCCGGTTGTTCATTATTCTTGTTGCGCTCTATCAGGGTGTGGGTTCTTTTCTGGGGAATTATACCTGGCCAAGGTCTCATTGGGCGTGGTCCACGAATTTACGACCTTCCGCTGTTTTCAATAATTTCCTGACTCTGCCCAATCAATATTTTGATAATCACAATTTCCCCGGTCACTTGGTGTCCGCGGCGTTACTTCACACCCAAACATGGTCACAGGGGCTGCAACCGACGCCATCAAAGTGGTATTCCGTGAGGCCATGCGGTGATATTTCTGGTTCGCTTATCTTGTTTGTGGAATGAATTGGAAGCTGACCTTGGTGCTGATGGCCGATTTTTTGCCCGGTGATTGGCTTGAAATGGTTAACAGCACCAGCAAGAAATTCCGCAGGTCAAGAGCAAAAAGATTCAGACGCGATGGGGACGTTACCCCACGTGACGCTCTGAGACCCATTACTGCTAAACCGGGTGGTACGCAGTTATGGCGGCGAAAGAAATTAATGAGACGAGCGTTCAAACAAGGCCAGTGAGGCTAATCGCCAACGAGGCCCTGAAGATGACGCGCACTGGTCCGTCTTCACTCCGACTTGCAGCTAGTGACTTATGGGGCGATGCGTTTTGTGATGTCCTTGTTTGCTCTATCGTGCGGCGGCGACGCGACTGCCGGGGATCCTGGTTTCCTACATTACAGCGGCAGGCCTCTGCCCAAGCCCGTGCGGCACTATCTGAAGTCAGCGCCTAAATATTCAAAGGGTATTGCTGCTGCGGAAAGCGGTCCTTTCGAACAGCTTTGAAATGAAGGCGCCTGAAACGGACACAGGAACAGTTGACGTGACGCGCGTAACTGGACGCATCGAGGTGAAGGACCTTAAGTTCAACTATCCGGGGGACTGAAAAAACCGTCCTTGAGGGATATCAACTTCCACCAATCGAACCTGGCCAGATGGTCGCATTGGTGGGGCGTTTTCGGCAGCCGGCAGTCGACGTTGCCAGTCTGATTCCCCGCGTTTTTACCAGCATACCGAAAGGGCAGATCTTCATCGATGGCGTTGAGGTGGCAGATTTACCAAGCTGCGCAACTTGCGAACGGCAATATCGCTCTGGTGACCCAGCACGTGAGCGCTGTTCATGACACGGTGGCCAATAATAATAGCTTACGGTGACCTGGGCCTGAACGCACCCAGAGAGGCCAATTCTGGAAGCACCGAAAAAAGCCTACGCGAAGGAGTTTATCACAAGCTCCCACAAGGCCTGGAACCCTGGGTCGAAGAAACGGTGGTTCTGCTGTCCGGGTGGTCAGCCGTCAACGCTGCAATTGCCCAGGGCGCTGGTTGAAAAGAACGCAACCTTTTTTGTTTGATTCTTGAATGAAGCGGACCTCGGCGCTGGATACCGAGTCCGAAAGGCAAATATCCAGGCGGCTTTGGACAAGGTTGATGGAGGGCCGCACAATCCGTTGGTGATCGCGCAATCGACCTGTCCGACCATCGAGAAGGCCGAATATCATTATGGTCATGGACCAGGGGCCGCATCGTGGAGCGAGGCAGCATGCCGAGTTTGATCGCCCAGAACGGCTATTACGCTCGCTTGCACAGCATCAGTTTCCCAGGATGAAGACAATCCGGGCCTCTTGAGATTAAGCTGCCTGCCAAGTGGCCCAACAGATAACAGGTAATACGCACTAATGAAAACTGACCATGCCCCGTTTTGATTCCGCTCCGGTTCTTGGTGGTGGGCGATGTGGATGCTGACCGCTACTGGCACGGGCCGACCCAACCGTATTTCAACCTTTGAAAGCACCGGTGCCGGTGGTGAAAGTGGAGCAGATAGAGGACCGTCCGGGGGCACTGGCAAAACGTCGCGGCTGATATTGCGGCACTGGTGCCGCCGGCCTGGCTGGTGGGCGTCAACCGGCGATGACGAAGCGCCGTGGAGTCTCAAGCAGCGGTTGAAATGCCGCTGGCGTCTATTGTGCTTTTTCAGGCGCATGACCGCCAAGACCACCAATACCAAGTTACGGGTCATGAGCCCCGGCCAATCAGCAGTTGATCCGGCTGGATTTCGAAGAGCCGTTCACCAACTGACGGTGAATGCGTGCTGGAGTCGGTGCGCGGCTTGCTGGAGCAAGGTCAAAGGTGAGGTCCATCTTCCGATAACGGCAGGGCGCTCTGGTCCAACAGCATCAGGCGCTGATTGCGCTGGCGCGGGAGCGTGGCATTCCGGTGCTGGCCGATCCCAAGGGCAAGGAATTTCAGGCTTTATCGCGCGCACGCCTGATTACTTTCCGAATCTGGCGGAGTTCGAAACGGGGTTTGGCCATTGTGGAAACGCGAGAGGTGCTGGTGGACAAAGGCATGGCGTTTTGATGCGAGCAACTGGAACTGGAGGCGATGCTGGTGACCCGTAGCGAGCAAAAGGGCAATGACGCTGATTGCGCGGGGTGAGACAACCGCTGCATCCTGCCCGCGGTGCGCGTGAAGTGTTTCGATGTGACGGGGGCGGGTGACCAACGGTCATTTCGACGCTGGCCACCGCGCCTGGCGGCGGGTGAGTTCACTGCGCACGCCAGTGGGGTCTGTCTAAACGTTGGCAGCGGGTATTGTTTATCGGCCCCCCCCCCCCCCAAGCTTGGGTAACCCGCGGCCATCAGCGGCCTGAGTTGCCGGCCCGTGCGGGTGCAGCGTGGAGCAGGGCAGCGACGGGGTTGGTTGCTGGGGATTCGAGCACCTGCTGCAGGCGGTGGGGAGGACGCGCGCTGCCCCATGGGTGAGGCATTGTCTTTACCAAAATGGCTGCTTCGATAATCAATCCACGCGGGCAAAGTCGGGTTTTACCTCGAGGAGGCACGCAGCCTCGGTGACCGCTTGATTTGTGGCCATACATGACAGAAATGCCTCGGTGACCGCGCCTGAAAAAGGCCCGGCCGGCCGATCAACAGCGTCGAGCGGGCGCAAATGGCGGTGGCTTGGCCGGGCTGGGTGCGGTCGATTGGGTCTCTTTCGCCGAGATACGCCCCGAAGTGTTTGCTGGAGCAGCTCCGACCGGAAGGTGCTGGTCAGGGTGGCGACTACAGTGTGGATCAGGTGGTGGGGGCCGATATAAGTCCAGCGCCACTGGTGGTGAGGTGAAGGTACTGAACTTTTGTCGAGAGTTTGCTCCACCAACGGCCATCGTCGAAAAAATCCGTCAAGCGCGAATAGCTCTGGGCGCGCTCAAATGCGGGTGGCTGGCGCTGCTGCGTGACCAGCGGTGCTGGCGCGGACACTGGAAGAAGATCATCCCTCGGTACCCAGAATGATCCGGAACTTGGCGCCGGCCAGAGCCCGATTCGTCGATCACCAGCTCACCCTCGGTAGCTTTCGATAAATATCCTTGACCACCGGAAAGGCCGATGCCTTGGCGCTGGGTGCTGTGCGTCCAGCCGCTTCGCCGCGCGCAGGATCACCTCACGTTGATGTTCCGGAATACCTGCGCCGTCATCTTCGATGGTTATCTCGTCAATGGGAAATCGTAATGCTCGGAAGCACTGGATACTGACCTGCTTTGAAGGCACAAGCCGATAGGCATTTTCCAGAAGGTTGCCGAGCATTTTCCATCAGGGCGCCGGCGTTTCCATGGGCACCCAGAAGCTCTCGGCAAAAATCCAGCTGCAAGCTCACCTGTTTGTCGTCATAAAACCTTGGACAGCGTGGCTGGTGATCGATTGCAAAGTAAACGGGCCAAAGCAACACCGGTTGTGCACCAGGCCGCTTCTGCGCAGCTGGCTCGCCCTTAGTTGAATGTTCTATTTGCTGGCTCATGCGGCTGATCTGCGTTTTGCAGAATGTCCGCTTGTTCGCGCTGGGCTCCCGAGCGACGCGTTCGGCCACGCCCTGAAGGACTGCGAGCGGATGTTTTCAAGCTGTGCGCCAGATCACCCAGCGAATCCTGATAGCGCTGGCGCTGGCACGACGCCTCGCTATCGAGCAAGGCGGTTGAGTGAGCGCGTCAGGCGTAGCAGCTCGCGTCGGATGTGATCACCTAACTGCTCGCGGTGGCCTTCTTCTATCTGATCCAGTTTCCCGGCTTAGCGCTTTTGAGTGCAAACGAAAAGCCGCCACGTCGTCCATGCCAGCAACAATGCACCAGCAAGTAATCAGCAAGCGCCACCCAACCAGGTGTAGAGCTGCTGATCAAACTTGCGCATCAGCGGTACAAAACTCGCTTTTGGGCAGGCATGGTGATAAAACTGAAGGTGGGTTGGCCCCGAGTCGTCGAGGAAACACTTTCCCACGTCGTAGACGTAGTAACCGTTTCGCCGCGGAATCCGTCGTAGATCTGTAGAAAGTCAGAGTGGGTACCGCCGCTATAGAAAAAGGGGCGTGTATTGCAACGACTTCACCGCCGTCGACCGAGAGCCTCCAAGAGCAGGGTGCAGCTTGATCGTAAGACGAAGCCTTGAGTGTTGCTTCGGGCAGGTTGAATTCCTCCATCCGGCATCTTTTCCGCATCTGCAGTAAAATGCCATACCTGAAGCCGCGCGGTAGCTGATCAATGGTATTGGTATCAGCGGCGAGGCGCTGCTGAATGATCTGCTCCATTGGTCTGGTCAAAGGCATTCCTGGCAGCACTGGCAGAAGGCCAGCATGTAACAGGATGGCCAGTTGCGGAGGCGCCCAGCATGAGGCGTGAGCGCAAGGACCCGCAATCAGGTGCTAGCGCTCGTTGAACAGGTACCCCAGTCCGCGATGGTCTCGAATGGGTTTCAGCCTGGGCCAGGCCTGCTTCCAAGTTTTGCGGCGCAAGGACGCCCGACCAACACTTCCGAATGACGTTGGGGTCGCGCTCGTCGTCGTCGGGGTAGAGTTGTTCGATCAGCCGCTCTTTGGGCCACCACCACTGCTGATGGTGGCGCATAAGAATTCAAGACATGCGGTATTCGAATGCGGTAAGGGGCTACGGTCGTCCGTCCCGACCTGGCTTGCTTGCGGTTGATATCCAGGCGAATGGGCCTGCTTCTATCGATGCTTGAACAAAGCCGTAGGAGCGTCGGAGCAGCGGCGTTGAGTCGTGCTTCAAGCTCTCAACTGGAAGGGTTTTTACTAACGTAGTCGTCAGCCCCAGCAGAGAGGCCTCTAGACCTTGTCTTGCAATTAACCTCTGGCTGTGAGGATGAGGAATGGGATAAGTGCTTTGCCCCTGGCTTTGCGTATTTCACGAATCATAAGATCCAGACCGCTCATGCCGGGCAAACCCAGATCTAATGACGAGCCAGGTCGTGATTGAACTCCTTTCAACGCTGATAAAGCGCGTTTTTCGGCGTTTTTCAGTGGCGTCCACAATAATGCCCCGCTCGGTGAGCGAGTAGAACAAAGTGGTGGGGCAACAAGGCATTCATCCTTTCGACCCCAACCAAACAACTTCATATGGTCCCCGCGTTAAGTCCTGGCCAAAGCCACGCATGAAAACCTTGCCTGAAGTTCAGGCGGTTTTTCCAATTATTACGGGTTTAGAAAGTTGTAGTTCACGCCAATATAGAACTGTTCGCTGCTTTTCAGGTCCAGTGAGCCCAGGTTGCCCTGTCACCGCGCGGTCCAAACTTGGGTGCGGCGTTGCTGCGCAGGTAGCGGTAAGCCACCTTCAACTGACGCATGGTGTTCGCGGACCTGTGCAATAGCCCTGCTTCAGCCGGCTGCCGTAAGCCGATATCGCTGTCGCGGCTGAAAGGCCGGTTGATTCCTGCTCAGTTTGATCAGGCCCAAGGTGCCGCCAACAAACAGATTGGTTCTTTCCCCGCATCGGAACGAAAAGGCGTCATAGCTACCCAAGCAGGTTCTGTTGACGCAGCTTGAAAGGGTCCCCGGAGCCTGCCTGACTGGTTCTCGTAGGTGGCGTAATAGCGACCGGTATCTGTCTGCTGGCCAGCACGAACGCCCCCAGGTGCTGCTGTTGTCGATCACACCGATCAAAGTTCTGATCGGCAGGTTCTGCTTTTGAGGCTGCCGGAGCGCTTGAAATGTTTGTTGCTGGTTTCCGCCGCCACGTCAGCCCCCACAAAAGTTGTCAAGCGGCGTGAGCTGTAGCTGGCGAGTGCAGGGTAAGTGCCGGCAGCTAATAATTTCAGGGTGTTTTTTTCAATGTAATTTCTCCGTAGGGAAATGTCTTTGTGAACACGGAGAAAGCATGTTGCCTGAAAACCTGCCGAAACCGAGCCTGTAACGCTAAGCTGAACGCAGAGCTGAACAGGTGATCGGCCAGGCTCATGTCGGCTTCTACAGGCGCGCGAGCCCCTCGGCCACTGGACCTGCGGCGGGTCTTACGATCACCCAGCCGGTTTTGCGGAGCAAGGGCCTTCGCTCAACCGATAATTCTTGGCTGCGTGGCAACCAGTTCCCTGTTCCAGGCTGAACAACTTTGCCGGTCGCCCACACCTTCGCTCAATTTCCTGCCGCAGAAAAATTTTCCGGGCGCTGGGTAGTTCATCTCCCGCAGTAGCTGGTCTTTCTCGGTAATCCAATATGTTCGTCCGCATGCAACATGGTCAGGCCTGGCAATTTTTCCTGGCAGCTCCAAGTTGCATGGAGTAAGCAACCAAGTTGCAAGGAAATTGGTGGCAGATGCACGTAAGCGCGCGGGCGTTCGATCAGGTGTAACTCACGCACAGCAACCGGATGCTCTGCACCACGATGGGGTGTCAAACTGATAAAGAGTGCCGATTGTCAATTTTGAGGTCTGGAATGAGTTTAAGGGCGTGGGCAGCCAGGTTTCCATGTAGCGGCCTTGCAAGCCAGCCGCGGTTGCTTTCAGCAGGAGTTCTTCGCAATTTTCGGTCATCACAGTGAGCCGGGGCCGCGCAGTTTCGTGGCGGGTACATAGCCTGGAGATCCAGTTTTTGGAAGTACGTTATCGTCCCTGCTCTAGCGCGGTCCTGACGATCAAATACACGAAAGTCTCGGCCTTGCCAGGTCCAGGCTCAGGTCAACTGATACGCCCATATGGGACGGTCAGCTTCAAGGATTCAGGGTCTTTTCACGGTAGACCGGTTGCCGTAGATCCTGCATGTTCGGCAAAAGCCAACGGGTTGCCGACGGGGTTATAACAAAGTACTTCCGGCTGGCCTTAAACCATGAATGGCCTGGGTCCTTGAAATCAAACCGGATTCTTTCGGGCAATGGAATGCGCGACATGGCACCTTCCTCTTATTTACAAGCTACCCCAGCACTTTGAGCGCGCATGGCGACATTCTGCCGTGAGATGCCGGGGGTTTATGGTGCCGATAATGGCGTAAGCCACCGCGGGTGGTGCGAAGACGCAAACTCCCAGGCTCTTTTTGCGCCGGGTCATTACCCTGAAGCAAAGGTGGCCGCTGGCAGCGCTTTTTTTGATCAGAAATGCCCTTGTTTGTTGTGACAGGGCAAAGTCCAGTACCGGGCGCTTCGCTCCTGGTCCTGCCAGATTAATAGGTGAAACCTGGCGCAGTCGCCGGTCTCCCCCAGCCGCGCGCAATGCCGCCTTCTAACCGTTTTGCCCGGAAAACCGAAGGCGCGGATGCAGGCCCTGCTGCTTGAGTTGCGCCAGGGCGGGGTAAGACCTCTGCGTTCAAATACCGTCGAGATCATGACCGTCCGAATGCACCAATCACCCAGGTCGAGATAAATCCGTTCGCCCAGGCGCTTTAGCGAGCGCTCTACCGAGAGCGGCGGGTAATGGTGCAGCGCTGAAGTCGAAATTGCGATTGCCCCTGCTCGAAATTCCTGCGCCACCTTGCTGGCAGATAATCCCATTCCTGACGTCCGCCAGCAGGAGTTGAGACCAGCCGCCTCTTCAACTCGTGCCGTAAGCCGGTGCGAGTATCTATCAGGTTGATGCCGAGGTCCTGCGCCAGTGCGAGCAGTCGAGAGCCTGTTTTGTCTCCGGCAATTCGAACTGCTGTGGATAATTTAAAACGCCCTGGTTTGCGCCCCAGTTTGAACTCGTCCCAGCCCTGCGGCGAAACGCTCAGACCGTACTGCCCAATGGCCGGTGGTGGGCCAGGCAAGGTACTCATTGGAAGCAGATATCCCAGACCGGTACAGCAACTTTTTGGACGTGGCAAACCGCTGTACAATCATATGTTAAGGCAGGCCTTGTACCCTGTTGTTGCAGTGGGGCGATGGCCTGGTCGCTCAGGTCCGGGAGCCAAATGCCAGCTGGTGGGCCAACGTGACCAGCAACATTCCTGAAACGCTTTTGGCAGATAGGCGTATCGGCCTGGCCGCCCCACTTTGAGCGGGTTCAGCGCGTTGACCGCAAGTGTGGTCCAGTGGACAGTCGCCGCAGATCTATCCACGGCAAAGCAGCATCTGCAAGTTCCTGCTGTGCGCAGGCGGACGCAGCGCAATCAGGTGCGAGAATTCACGCCCCTGTTAGCCAGTTCACCGCCCAGGTAAACCAGCACCAACTGGAACCATAGCGCGGGGTGGGTCCCGTGACCGTCATGCGCGCTTGGGCTGCTCCCCAGGCAGTGGCGTAGAAGCGGCGGTAAATGGGCGCCCTTGACCAGCACCATCTGCAAGGGTCTGCGCTGCATTGCGGGTTGGGAAACCGCCCCCAGTCCTGCAACAGCCCCTCATTACCTTCGCCGCGGTGAGAAATGTAAACGCTGCCGCCCCTTGATCTTGCGCCCCGTTGACGCGAATGGCTGTCCAACAAGCTACATCTTTCGGCGGCGCTCGACATGCGGCGCGCTTATCGGCGACGCAGACTATCGCGGCCAAGTTCGCTCAGGCGCCTTACGACAATCGGGAACGTCCATTGACCAACTCGGCCAGCGGTAGAACCTTGCCCTTGAAATGCCGGGTTGGCAAAATACCGCAGGCAGTCAATGGCCCTTGACCGCATCCACCCGGCGCGCAGCGCCTTGCTGGCGAAAAAGCCGGCCAAGTTGCTCATACAGGCTGCCTGGCGACCACAGATAGTTGATCTCCGACAAGCAGCCGCACGCGCCCGGCGCAAGTCCCAGCTCACCATCCCCATTAAGACAGGCACGCCAACGCGGGGCAATGGCAGAAATCGCTTCAGCGGCTTTGCGTCAGTTTGCCGTGCAGTGCGTTACTTGGTACCGGCCGTGGATGATCCCCTGGGATTTTGCCACTCTGGCCTCCACCCAGCGCAGCGCTCGGTCGGAGCAGGGTGCTGAACCCATGCTGCGCAGGCGCGCGTTGAGCCATAGGCCGGCGATGCCCGCCACCAAGGATGCAGATATCGTTTCCCCAGGGTTGTAGCTCAATGCTTTCCGCGCTTTTGCTTGAAAAGGAGCCCTAAGTATAGACACTGGCAGCCCTGAGGTACATCTGGCTACTATGAATCGCACCCTGAAGGGGGTCCCCTTTGTCCAGCATTCTTGAAGGCGCTATCATGTCCCAACCGTTTTACAGTCTTCATCTTTATCCTGTGCAATGCCGCTGGTGGTTGGTTGCGTACTGTTATAATCGTGCTCGCAAGGCGCCAGCTTTTTAATGCTCGGCGCTGCATGGAACGCTTCGCCGTGGGCGGGATCTGCGCTCGGGGGGTATCTGGATTCACGGCGGGTATCGGTGGGCGAGGCGATTGCCGGCTGCGCCGCTGGTGCGAGCAGTTGATGCAACGTTACCCCGACCTGCCGTGACTATCAAGTTGCATGACGCCGACCCGGTTCCGAAAGCAGTCCGCAAGCCTGTTTGGTGGCTGAGGTCGGCCATGGCCTACTCTCCCCTATGACTTGCCCCTGGCTGCAACGCCGCTTTAAAATCAAACGACTAAAGCCCCGCATCGGCATCATCATGGAGACACGAGCTGTTGCGAAACATGGTGCGCGAGGCTAAAAGCGGCGGGGAGTGCCTCTGGTACTGAGGCCAATGCTTCGCCTTCAGAGCGTTCTTGCCCGTGGGTTACCGCCGCATCAGTTGCTTGGTGAGCCGAATGTTTGCCGTCACTGGACTGGGTCGCGGTGCAAACCCGAGGCCGAGCGCGCGCTTTGAACGGACTTTGGGTGAAGAAGGCATCCTGCAGATTAACCGGCAGTATCAAATTTGATCTGCAATCCTGATCCCCCAAAACCCAGGAGCAAGGCCGAGCAGCGCGTGCCAGTTGGGGCGATGCGCCCGTCTGGCTTGCGGCCAGCACCCACGCCCGGCGAAGATGAACAAGTGCTTCGCAGCCCAACAACAGGTGCTGGCATCCGCAAGCCTGAGGCGTTTATTGGTCCCTCGTGCCAACGGCACCCGAAGCCGCTTTGATGAAGTGGCCGAGCTAAATCGAGAAAAGCCGGAAATGCCGTTGTAAACGCCGCAGCAAGCGGAAATAGCCCGACTGCAAACCGGATCAGTGTTCCTTCGGCGACAGCATGGGCGAGTTGAATGAATGTTCTATGCTGCGCCAGATGTGGCCTTTTGTTGGGGGCTCTCTGGTCGCCACGGGTTGGGCATAACTATCTGGACCTGCGCCTTGGTTTTGCGGATCATTTCCGGGCCGCACCGCTATAACTTTGCCGAAATCAGTCCAGCTGCTCGAAGGCGCAGGGGCTCTGCGCCAAGGTGCGCGATACCAAGACTTAGCCACTGCGGTAGTCAAATGGCTGGAACCAGCCGATGGAGGCGCGCCCGTGCCGGTGCTGCTGGCAAGACCCGTGTGCAGGATAATCAGGGGCACTGGAAAGACTGCTGCATGGGATCGGCGCAGCGCCTCAGCCTAGCCATTCATATTCTTGAGGTTTTTGGATCTTGGGCTCAAAGCGAATGTGAGGATTAACTCTTTAGTGTGACCCCTGTTTAGCAAAGTGCCATCATCTGGTTGTGGGGCTGCCCGAGTGTAACGGATAATGCGCGGCTCAAGTGTGTTTTGTGTGCTACCAGGGAGTGGATATCAGATGTACCCTCTTTTTATTGTGCTTTTTGGCTGCGCTATTGTGGGCGCGGTTATCTCCGGGGGCGCGCCAGACCCTACCTGCCGACCGTGATTTAATTCGAGGATCGCCATGCAAACGTTTGCGGAGGAGCAGCGCCGACGGTCTGGGAGGCGCTGCAGAATCTGCTGTGCCAGGCTCTCCGAGCCAGCCCGCGCCGCCGACGAGTCAGCCTCTGTCTGTTTTGATATTCCCAGAAGTGCGTCTCTCGGGTGCGTCGTTGATGACTGTTACCTTGATCAGCAACTCCCTGTTGAGCGAATATAATTGGCCTCCTGGCCTTGGCAGCAACCAGCTCAATGAGGCGCTCAGCAGTGACCGACTGGTAAATCGCAACGTGGCTAATGTCACAGCCCGGGCCTATCCTGCCGGAGCAGGACCTCAGTCGCGGCAATTTTGGAATAGTGGGTTATTGAAGGCACGTTTGGAGGGGCCTGGATAAGTTTCCGCCCTTGGCGGACTGACCGGGAGTTGGCATGGCGTTTCTCCGGGTAAAGGTTTGGCTTCCAATGCTCATCTGCGGACTGGAACAACTGGGTTGACCAGATGGGGCGACTGCCGCTCGCGCAATGTACAGCTGGAACTGTTGCCGGAGAAGAGGTGGGCGGCGTCGTGGTCGACTGCAGGGTTGAGCTTAAGTACCCTGGCAGGTTGGCTGGCGCGTCCCCACAACGACGGCCAGCGCGCAATACGCGGCGAGGCAGCAGTGGGATGGTTTTCTCCTTTATGGGATA
>Ga0163217_1046876_pt1 | contig 15668 bp, 19 predicted proteins | sample SynspAceP_FD_185933 | JGI IMG/M metagenome (GOLD analysis project Ga0163217, IMG submission 185933) | Saline lake microbial communities from Ace Lake in Antarctica - Synechococcus sp. Ace-P (PacBio error correction) | ecosystem: Environmental > Aquatic > Non-marine Saline and Alkaline > Saline ...
AGCGCTAACCGCCCTGAAATGGAAAACAAGAAATCGATTGTTTCAAAGCAAACATGCGCCTTGGCCGCCGCTCAACATCACGTCATGCTGCCGCCGTCCTAATGCCTTTGGTAGCGCCGGCCCGATATGCCGGCCGAGCTTGCAACCGTCGGAAAATATCCAGCCCCGTGACCGGCACGTGGCTCAATGTTCCCGCTTTGGACCTCCCCGACCAAGGAGCGATTGAACGGCACTCGGATTCCACTTTCATACACCGAACCTTTTGCATCTCGGCAAAAGGATAATTTGCGATCAATTCCTTTCTTTCTGACCTGGCAATGGTGTTTCGACCGCCGTTGTCCGGACAAGAGAACACATAGGTAGAATTCTCCCAAGCCGAAGCGACTTGATCTTATCCAAAACGATGCCAATACCTCATCAACATCGTTGGCAGGCCGCCGGAAACTCCGGCATCGAATGTTTCTTGCCCGATTCGTGGCCTGCGCTTCTGCCAGAGACTGTTTTCGCGATAAAAATGTCAAGATGCACGGCATATGGGAGACTTGCACATAGAAGGATTCCCGCTTCGACTCCTGGTTCCCATGAACTTACACGAACCTCTCGGTGATGCCAAAGATCTGCTTCGGATCTTCCTTTGGCGCCGACCGCCGGCGCCCTTGCCGCCGCAGTTCCGTTGTCGGTGTAACCGTGCGCTGACGTCGTAGCCCATCCTCTTCAGGCGGACGTCGTTCCGAAGCGCATATCCCATTTGCCAAAGTGGAGCGGAACCGATAAAGTTGGGATTCCGCGCCCTTTCACATCTGCGGGAGAACTACATTTGCTTGCGAAAGTCGTCGTCCCAGTTCCGCTCGGTCCCTTCTGAATAAATATGCCCGAGCAGGCGTTTGCCGAATGAGCAGACAGACTGCGACGGGGTCGGACAACAATAAGGGGCAGGTCGCATAGCCACGCATGAAAACTCATGCCGCTTATTGGGAGCCGCTCAATGTGGGCGTCCCTGGTAATAGTCCGCTTCTTCGTTCCCGGAGCATCATCGGGAGTCTATTTTGCAGGCGAAGTTCCCACCCACTCTGGTCGTCTGTCAGGATGACGAGAAAATTGGGTCGAACGGATTCAGTCCTCTCAGCTGGCAACAGCTTCGCTGCCAAACCCGAAATACGATGAGGAGTAGTGCAATAGCGTGATGAGGGTTTCATGAGTGGATTTCTTTGAGCCGGTTTCAATGTGTGGGCCCGTGAGCAACCGGGTAGCGCCACACCGGCTGCCTAACGGGTGCCTGAGTTTATAACAAAAGGTTGGGTCGAATGAACCTAGCTGGAACAGCTCACACTTTGTATTAGCCGTTTTGGCGTTAGCCCGGTTTTTCGTGGGGAAGAGCGGTAAGCTAAACGCAAAACCGCTAATTTAATGAAAAACCAAAGGATTTAGGGCAAAGCCCATGCAAAAGTGGTGCTGTCCCAGCTAGTGTCCGTTAACCTGGGTTGGAGAAGGTTCATTCCGAAGAGAGCAAGAACTCAAAGCTACGATTCGAGGCCCGTCCGTACCCTTGCAGCCTGGAAATGGGTGAAGTATGATACCAACCATGGTTGTTGGCAGAGCGACAAACGTGTTTCCCAAGTTTAATCACCATTCCGGGCGCCGACAACTTCAATATGGAAAAACTCCTCTGATGAAATAGTCAGCGTGCCACCTGATTAATCTCCCAGCAGAATCGATGGTCCTGTAAATAGACGCGGCATGAATGAGAATTCCCATCCTTCATCAGACTCAAATTTCTGGCGGTATCACGAATCCTTTCGTATTGATGCCTTAAACCCACCGGATCTCCGATATTGGTAACATACTTTTTCACGCCTCGGCAGCCCATCGAGCCGTCCATATCCGAATAATGCCGGAATGTGGTGATTGGTCCACTCCACGTTAACGGTCAACTTTGCACCGATCCTGCAGCGTCCACTTGGATCCCGGCACAAACTTAAAGACCTGGTTGATACTACAGGTGGTTCTTCTGGCCATGGAGACATGTTTTTGAATGGCGCAATGATGGTCTCTCGCCGTATTTCACGTGCCCGCCAGGTTTGGTCCACTCCGGGGTCGTTTTGTGTGGTCGTAGAGTTCTTGTGATCCATCTCAATATTGCGATGACCGCAAATCGCCATTATTGAACCGGCTTAATACCATGCTTAAAGGTAAAATGCCGAATGGTTCCCACGAACGAGCGGCTTTCCCAGCAGCGGCTCAAAGCTTCGGCCCTGTGTTTTGTCGTTGGCGGCAACCGCACATGAATCAACCAAGGTCCGGATAGATATCAAGTCAGGCTGACTACGCTATCGCATTCCCCACTGGCGTCACTTCCAGGGGCTTGATGAATGAGTGGGTGCACTCGCCGACCGGTCCCAATAGCGTACAATGTTTCTTGGATAGGTGTTCTTCTCTGCCATGTGAATAGCGTGGCGCCTCCCAGAGAACTGACAATCGTATTGTCTTTGTAGGGCTGGCGTCCAGCCGTCCAACACCTCTCCGATCTTTGGCGTCGGCATACGTAAATGTTCGCAGAGTAGGAAATGGACGATGTTCGTCCCCATTTGATTTGTTCTCGATCGCCCATTCGTTTTCTTGGTAGCCGTCGTTAATGTTTTCCAGTCCGCGCGCCGGAACGTCATCCCAGTCCATCCGGATTGTATAGCGCATGACTAAGTTGTCTTTGTCATACATGTCAAAAATATTTCTGAGGCACAACCCAGGGCACATGCGATGGAGAAACCCGCACATCTCAGCATGAAAAGTTGTTCATTGAGTTTCCCTGAAACCGATCCACCCGCGCCACGCGGCGGCCTGGAGTCGCTCATGTCGGCCTTCGGTATCCCAAGCCGTTGTCGCAACGTAAACCCCCCAGTCGGATCATTGTTGAGGCCGTCTTCGGGTTAGGTCTGCGCCTATTATTTCGTATCCTAATCCCTCTGTTTCATCTCAATTAAAGTCCCAACCTCTCCGCCCACCCGACAGGTCAACACTGTCGTCAGGACATGGCCTATGAAGAATCTTGCCTTACCGCCATGGTTTTGTAGCCCGCGATCACCGAATAGGGTATGCACAGGGACGAGCCCCAGCGCGTTAAACCGCCTTTTCGACATCACGAAGTCACGCGTTTGGGTTTTTTAGCTGTGTTGAAGTTCTGAAAAATACTGGCCGCTCATCAACCGCTTGCCGGACGGGCCGCAAAGCGGATAGTTTGCAATACGCCTTCGAAAAATAAGACCATCACCAAGCCACCTATCCATATTGGGGGTGATGGCCTGTCCGTCTCCCCGCGTAAAGCCCTGGTCCCAATTGTTGAGATCGCAACCGCGATGAAACAAGATGTTCGACGATCTCCGAACATTGGCCGTCGCCAATCACCAATTGCCACCGCCATAGCATTCGGTGCCTCGCAGCATTTCACAAGTGCGGTTAGTATTCCACAGAGCATAAGTATTCATTTTTTCATTCCTTTTTCACGGCGCTTTCTCCGTCCACGAGCAGTCAACGCTGAGGGGGGTCAACAGGCACGTTTTTGCACATCGGTTCATCCTCATGTCCTCGAGAGCAGAAAAGGCCTTTCGCTTCTGGAGCAGAAGCATCTCCCCAGCATAGAACAGAAGCATTCCATCGACCAGTTGTGCGTCGTTTTCTGACTAGGCTGGATGTTGTTGTATTTCCAGCCCGGGATACATTTGGTCGGTCAGGGGTCAGGTCTTCTGCCTTTTTTTCCAGGTTTTTTCCATGGTCAGTTGAAAAGTCCATTTCATCATGTTGCCGCCGCCCGTAATCCGGTCCATATTGGCCTTCCACCCTCAAAATAACCGTCTCCTGTAGTAGATAAAGCGGTGCAGACGCCATCAGGCGCTCTTGCAAGTGGCCGCAGTTTCCAATGGTGATTGGAGTCGGTAATGCGGGTATCTTCCACCTCCGTTCTTGAGTCTAAACACATAATGATAACCGAGAGACTTTTTCATGCTCGACCTCCGATATGGTTTATGGAGAAAGCTCACTTGATCGTCTTCATCCACTATCATGGTCGGATGAATGCCCCCGCCTCGCCATTTTCGTATCCAGAATCAGACACGATTGGAATTGGGCAGTTTCCAGATCGATCGGCGTTGTAGAACCTCGCCCTTGTCATTGACTACCTGATGGGTACGCAGTCTTATCTTCACAATAGTAAAGGTGTGTTTATAGTTGCTGGTCGTGGCGATGTGTCTCCGTAGAAGGGGGTTGTGCAGCCTCGTCTTGTCCAGTTTCCCGCTGGCTATCTCTTTGGGAGATCTTGGTCTTTTCATAGTCGTCGTAGGCGGATGAATCCGACAATGCAGGAATTCCCCGGTCCTTGCCTGATCTCTTTGGCCAAGTAAAAGCTGAATCATCCGTATCCATTCCGCGGTGCTGAATTCCAGATCCAATCAATCAGTTTTCCGGCCCCCTCCCAGGTTCCTCCCGTTGTCACTGGTAATCCGATAGCTCCATGAGCTGTAATGTCCATTCAGTCGATTAAAACACAGCTGCTTATTGTCGTAAAACTCAGACCCCGTCCAGATAGGACATTTTGGGAAGCCGGTGCGGAGCCTCGCTCCCAATCATCGAAGACGATCCATACTACGCGGGCTATCGGAAATCAAATGCGTGCCACGATGTCAAATGGTGCCAGCCATAACAACACATGCAGTCTTTCATCCATGTCCGCCCATACGACGGGGCCATCAATCGGTGATGCACTGCCTATATTTTTTTTTGCCTAAGTGTGGACCATTTCGGAGAATTTGACGGAGAGCGGATCATACGTGACGGCCATCGATTGATTCGCTTTCCTCTTTGAGCTCTTACTCCCTCTCGCAACAATGCCTCCGCCATTGAAGACGATATGGAGCTTGCCCTTCAGAATAAACCGCCGGAGGGCCTTTGGCCTCGCGTCCATAAAGCATCTTGACCTGCCTCCTCCCCCAAAAGGCACAACGTGAACATCCGATGATTTCCTGGCTGAGTCATCGGAACGCTGCCCCAACGCAATTCAACCTCGGTTCAAAGCATTCATGTCATCCGAAGGACCGATGCAATGCGTCCCCTTGCCGAAGGTCTGGTCAACGGACAGTCAATATGCGGTTTGGTCAGTCATCAAAATAGATTTCATCGTGCCTGTTATTTAGAATCACGCACCAGTTTTCAACGTTCATGCCACGCACCGGTCCAGGTGTCTTTTTTTGGTTTCAGTCACGCTAGACGCGGGCGTCCTTGACAATCATGATTTGGCACTGTGCGGATCAGGCTTGGCACCGCAGATGCACATTAATAAACCTTGAGGCATTCTCGTAAACAAAAGAAGACGCAACAGTCTCGGTGATTGCCCGTGTCTTTGGTCGCTTGAAAACCTTGAATTCAAAGCACGACGAGGCCGCTTCCGACCGTCCCTTCATCAAAGCGATATGTCGAGGACTACCGTACTTTCGGTTCAATACCTCACTGTCACGTTTTGTAATGCTCAGGCTCATACCCTTTGCCAATGCTCCTGAAGTGCCCCGACTTGCTTATCGACGATCTCCCACTTATTCAGCCTTTTCAAAGTCGTCTTCAAAGGCACTGGCATGTGGCTTTGGAGAAGCAAGTCCGTCTCAGGAACATCCTTCACGATGGACAGTTTTTGGCCTCACCTGTCCAAACACGTGTTATTGCGGGCTGCAGCGTCATCCAGCGCAAGCGAATCCGCTAAGCAACAAGGGGAAAAGAGACGTAGATGTGGTTTCATAGCTGTTCGTGAGTACTCTACTTTACGTATGGGATGCGTTCCGACCGCATCAACCGTGGGCCTGGTCTTCCATGGCCCGCCTCGTAAAAATCAACCACGCAAATAACGATGTGTTAGAAATATGGCTTATTCACGGAAGCCGTTGGCGACGAAGGTTTTCGAGACATGGCTCCAGTGTCCTTTCATGATTTGGTGGTCGCCGTTTGGCAACCGCTACAATGGATATTGCCTGAAAACGAGTCAACTCTGCAGAGGTGCAACTTGACAGGGATATCCGGCCGGCCCGCCTTTCCTGCAAACGCGGTGCGCCCAAGTGCTTCCGGTCCCCGGGCGAAACTCACGTTAAACGTCGAGGGCTTCAATTTTTTGAATACCATTGACACAAGGAGCATACCTTCCAAAAAGCCTCGGTGGTAATCGGCGCATGTTTTCCGTAGGAATAAAAACATCATACAAACACGAGACACCGTGTCTTGCCGATCGGCAACCCTCGTGACTTGCAATTCGGGCCATCGCGATGGCAATAATTGCGACTTCGGTACGCTGAGCGTGTCGAGTAGTGCTCTTGACAAACAACTAACAGGAGAAGCTCTCTGAAACAATGACTAGACGAAAACAAGGTCCATCTCCCCAGAGTGCACCACAAAGCGATATTTCCATGGGGTGAATCTAAATGGCCGGCAAATTCCGAAAAGCTTTTGCCCCAGGGTTGACCTGGCCTCGGTTTGCAGGATGATTTGCGAATTGGCTGGAATCAAATATTGACTCGGCCGCTCGCTTACGCGTCGGGTTATGAAAAACGAGTCGCTTGAGTTATGCGAATCAACTGAACAGACCTACCTTAGCAGTGATTGTTGTCAGCAAGCACCGTTTTTGCAGAACAGCCCCATCGTCTTCTTCTTTCTTAATTTTTGGTTTTTTTTGAAGACCTGCCCCGGCTGGAACTCGTTATTACGCAGTAAGTTTTCACGAGACCCCAGACTCGACGCGTTGGCATCGCGCGGGATGCGGTTTTCCGAGCGATTTCTAGGATCGACGCTTATGTTCGCGGAAGTCGAGCCTCCATTCCGATTGGACGTCATCCCGCTCGCTTTCACCTAACCGATTGGATCCCTGGCCAGACGCAAGATAACGGTCAAGTCCCGATTGGTCCCGATTGGAAAACTCACATCGACGGCGAACGAGCCTTTGTTTGCCTGAAGCGTTTGAAGAACGTGGTATGCCAACGGGTTCTTCGCAATGGGGATCTCATGCCCAAGCCAAACGCGAATCTGGAACAAACGATAAAAAAGGGGTCAGGACCTTTTAAATGGGCGAGGTTGGGGGTGGCTAAACTCGGTGATTCCCCCTCCCTCAAAACGGCGCCGACGAGAAGAATGCGATCTACGCTTGCCTTGAACCCGTGGCAATGGACGATCGTCATTTCCACAAGGAAGGCGACTACGAACGTTCGAGAATATTCTTGCGAAGGGCTTGTCCCTATCATGCCGCATTCTTCGTCTCAAGTTGAAGGCGAATCTTGGGCACTTCGTGCTCCAACGGTCGAAGAATGGGAGGAATGAGCATTTTCTTAGCGGTGGGTCAGCCCTGACGCATATGAGGCGGTATCATCCCATTCCACACTGCGGAGAGGGACATGTTTACCGAGGCGTTCAAAAGTTTCCTAGTCCAAGGATGAACGACCATTTCCACGTTCTTCTGCCGGTTAACGTTCGACAGCAATGCACACGAGCCAATTGGTCGCGGCGTGCGGAGGATTGGCGGTGGGGGTCCTCTTGTACCGTTGGGTTCAGCCAGCGACGTTTCGCCACGCGATTGTCCCCGTGACCGTGACGTTTCTCTTGCTGCCAACTGGATTCGCCCGTGGTCAACGGAAGCGCTCGACGACAAGCAAACTCGTTGCGCTTCGCTGGTCGAAGTCCGGCGTGCAATCCGTTCGTCAAGCGAATTGGGTGGAGTCCGATTCGCCCCGTCACTGGACTCGAATCGACGCTAACGAGTACGCGGACGCCCGAAAAAAAGAAGCCCATTTAACGACCAACGAAACAAAGAGTCCTTGACTCGAAGGCCACAGACCAAAGCTCCCGGCCAGCACTCAACAGCTCGGGATTAATCCGCAATAACCTAAGCAGGGGAAAGCGAGCACCTTAGTTGGCCGTGGAATGCTTGGAACACGCGGGCCATTCAGTCCTGACCCCTCCTCTTCCGCAATCGTTCCGCGATCCTGCAGCGTCTGGCTTGGATCGAGCATCAATGGTGTGAACTGGTCAGCGATTTTTTGGCAGGCGTTTTTGGTACGGTTGCCGGAAAGTCCGGATTGTGTTGACGCATCGAAGTCACCGCACCCCAATCGCCGCTACCACATCCGCCGCGCAGGAGAACTATTCGTGACCGCGACTTGATTTCAACGATCAGCATCTATTCGCTCCAGATGATCGGCAATTTTCAGGCGACAAACGCTTGAGGTGCCGCTGCGGTGCGCACTCTTTGGGCAGGCGAATACGGCAAAGCAGTTCGTTTTGAAGTTTGAAAACGGCCAGAGAAATCTCCAACAATCGAACGTCTAGTCTAAAGACGGCCACTCGCCAGGCGCCAACAAAGTGTTATGTCCCCACGATTACCCCAAGATTTGCCTTGTGCATTGACGAACAAGTGGGTCCCGTCGGTTTAGAGCCAGTATTGGGCAGCGGCCCTTTTTAGCTTCCCACCACTGTACAATTTGAGCCAACAGGGGTTCGTCCGACACCTCTGAAGCCTGTCGCGATAGCTAAGCTCGTGAAACTATGTGTTCAATGCAGACATGAGATAGAGACACGCCGATGAAGAAAAAAATCCCTTGGCAAGGGTTTGGGTGTGTTGGGAGCCCGGATTGCGTTCCTGTTTCGGTTGGGCTTTGGTTCACGGTTCAAAGAGAGGAGGGATTGTTCCGTTGCATTTGGGTGCCCTCAAATTCTGTCCTTCGGACACTCCTCTTTGCAGGAAAAGGAGCAGCATCATGACTCGGTTGCGATTCTTGTGTTGGGTTCATTGTTACCATGATGCACAGGAGTCGGTGCCGTGCTGGAATCGGATTAGAAAGAGGCGCGCCGATCCAAGCCAAAGCCGCGTCGAAGGATTTATCCCGAATTCGGAGAAGCGAATCGTAGGGCGCGGTGATGGAAAAAAGCCAGAGTGAGTCGTCCTCTGGATCACTTGTGTTAGATAGCATTTTTCGACGTGTGGACCTTTGAAGTTCGATTAATCAAAAGGAAGCGACAGGGTAAAGCCCGTAGAAGCCCTTGCGGCAAGTGGTGCCGACACCTATGATTGATTAGCCAGAACGCATGTCGGCCATTGGAAACGTGCGTGGGCGGTCGCTCTTTTCGCTCCCACAGATGCTTTTTAAGTTGCAGTATAACGAATTGTTCGTCCGCCTGTTGACGAGACGCAGAACGGATTCAGCGAAAAGGTGCGATGGCCCCAGGTGGCCTGAGGAACCTTGCGGAGATGGCAGGCATCGGAAGAGATCAAAAGAAGACGCATCGGCAGATGAAATGGCCGGCATCTGAGAACGAAGAAAGGGGCACAAGAAAGGTGCCAGGGTTCTTGCGGCGAAGGTTGGGGACTGGCAAACCGCGTGGAATCCGCCGCCCAAACGCGTTGACTGAGAAAAAATGCGGTCTACATGCCGTGACCGTGGCAATGGGGATCGGTCATTTTTCCACAAGGAAGGCGACTACGAAGCGTTTTTGAGAATATTCTTGCCGAAGGGCTTGGTCCGGCTAATCCATGCCGCAATTCTCTCGTAACCGCAGTGGATGTGCGACATCATTGGCACTTCGTGCTCCACGGATCGAAGATGGAGAACGAGCATTTCTTACGTTTGGGTCATCCTGACGCATACGAGGCAGGATCATGCCCTTACCACACTGCGGGAGAGGGACAATGTTTACCGAGGCCGATTTTGAAAATTTCCTAGTCCAAGATGACGAACCATTTCCACCGTTCTCCTGCCGGTAACGTCGAAAGCAATGCAACAGCGAGCCAAGTTTGGTCGGCGCATGCGGAGGATTGCGGTGGGGGTCTCTGTACCGTTGGGTTCAGCCGAGCGACGTTTTGCCACGGCGATTGTCCGTGAAACCGTTGGCGCGTTCGGCGCCAACTGATTCGCGTGTCAACGAAGCGCTTGAAACGACAGCAACTCGTTGCGCTCGCTGGTCGATCCGGCGTGGGCAGTCCGTGCCGGTCAAGCGAATTGGCGAAGTCGAACCGCCCGTCGATTCGCCCATCGACTGGACCTCGAATCGGACGCTACGAGCACGCGGACGCCCGAAAAAGAAGCCCATTCATCAAAACCGACCAACAAAACAAAGCGTCCTGACCACTTTTCCCTTAGAATTCCTCCGGTCGTTTGTTTACACTCTAGCACCGTCCTCACCATCCATTCGAACATCGAGCATGCCTTAAAAACCTTCGCTACCTTTCCGACGATGAGCCTTCTTTTTCCCTAACCACTCTTATTTAAAAACAAGTTTTTCAGCCAACTGATTTCTTCCCCCACACTTGTATCTTTCCTGGTCACTTACTTGCACTTCAGATCCAATTGGATCGTAATTCGTCTTGAATACTCCCGAATGCAACATGGTGCGTGTATTTTGATTGCTTGTTCCAAACGGCAAATGGCTTTCCATCCCCTCTTCAAGACTTCGGGTAAACCAAAAAAAAACAGGAGGATCATCGTTTGTATGTGATTCAGAGCGGAAGCTTTTCATTGCCATTTCTCGGTACTTCTTCTTGGACAAATCACCTCTTTTCAATTCATCAAAAGGCATTTATCTTGACCCGTAGAAAATCAAAAATGGATTGTATGGACTGCAGCACCCGCCATAGATATTTTCAAGCAGAAGAATGGATCCGTTGCTGGTCCTGGGCATTTTTTTGGCGATTATTGTCCGTCAGGCGTCGATTCTCTTAAAAACCGGATTCGGGCTATCAGGAAGATGCCTAAGTCCCATCATGTACAGGCAAGCCACGTGGAAAGATTCCCCCCGGCGCTGCTTCCCCCGTGGGTCCCGCAATTCGCCTGGGATCGGATGCCCCATTCCTCGCGTGAGAGCGAATGTTATTGGCAACTCGAGCGGCATCGAGGAAGGTCCTGGGAAAGAAGATGTGTCACAATACCGGTAATTTTAAGCAGTAAACAACGGAAATTCCGTTTTCCCAACGCAAGACATTGGCAAGACTATCCCCGTAATACTTTGATTGCTCCCCCACAAGCTCCGCCATGGAAAAAGACAAGAACAGGTGCTAATGGACTTTCTGACCGAGCCTTCCAAAAGTCACGGGTGTTTCTCCAATGAGGACCATAAGGTGAATCATCGAGCACCCCTCCTGTTGGGCATTTTCGCTTTAGCCTCTTTTGCTGAGCCTGTAAATTTGACCTTGCACTTTCATGAAATGCCTGGACTCTGCGTCGTCAATACGCCCATCAGAATCATAGTCACCAATGCGATGTGTCGGATTGCCCTGTGCAAGTTTTTTTCGTCGTTTTGCGAAGTTATTTGTTTCGCAATGCCCACGACGTCGAATCGCAACTGATAATAGCAATAGAAAACAGCTTGCTGTGGTGATACAAAAGTCCGTGTTTTCATCTCGTTTTCAACATGGTTACATGATTACTTTGGAGGTCGGCGAAATTTTAGACTTGAAAGACCGATGGGGTTATAGCTTCGTCTTCGAGCCGTCCCTTTTACTGTTCGTCTTTAGCGAAACAAGCCCCAATCGATAGTTTTCTTTTGCTTCGCGTTTCGCTTCCATTGCGTTTCGGTGTAACGTACAACAGAAACATGTTGACAAGCGTGTGTTAAGATATTGAGTTGCCATATTTTTTGAAATGGGGAGATCTAATGTTTTGCAACCAATGCCGCCCAAGTCTGAGGCGATCGACTCGAGGATTTCAAGCACCTCGATGTCACCCCGGCAATCCTGTGTGGGTGAAGGCGTCCTCGCAAGCGTCTTTCTACCCACTGGCGAGCGAAGCTTCGCCGCACAGCCAGACGAGCAAGGATTGTCGCTCCGGTTCCCAACTTTATTCCCACTTCCGGAGTGCTGATCCGAGCAATCGCAGCGGTTGCCACCGGCAACCGCCCTGGGCTCACCTAACGCTTGCCTACAATGGTTTACGGTTCCCTGGTGCGTGAGAGATGCCAAGCACCTTCGCGAATCTTGGATCTCTCCCATGACCGCGAAAGTCGCTCAATTTCTAACCGCGATCGACAAGGATTGTCAAACCAAGCACTCCGCGAAATTTTGTTCCTGTTTCGTTTGCCTGCCTAGGCCCTCCCGCAACCCAGTTTTTCCGTTTGACGGTGGGCCCTGCAGGCGGCATTCGTGTCCGATTTCGAACGTCCCCTGCGAACGCTGAAGCAACGGCGTGCCAACGCTCGACCAAAAAGCCAATCGCTCATGATCGATTTAACCTGACGGGAGTCTCGTTTACCTTGCACCGACCAGTCGAACTTTTCCAAGGCTTCGACGGGCTCTATCAGCATCGTGGCGCGACCTAAATACCCCGGGGGTCTTTTTTCCGTGCCTTCTAACCGCCAACGAAGCCGTAACAGGTTCTTAGCGACACGAACATCACTAACCTCTGGGCGTTCCGCGACAGAGCCATCCCCGAAACATTCTAAAACAGCACAACCGGCAATCCGACGCGGTGAACTGCCGGCTTCGCCTCGACGACATCGACACGGAGCGACGAAGCGACCTGATCCGGTTGGGCAAGGGGAAGAAAGAATCGAAATCATCCGATCGGCAACGAGCGTTGTCCATGATCATCACCGTTTTACATCGAATCCGCTCGCGTGAAACTGCTCGCGGGCATCAACGTAACCGCCGCTGTTTCCTGACCAACAAGGGCAACCGATCACCCCGACAGTCTCATCCACAGAATACGTCCGTCGTACATCGACGCTTCGGGCATCGGCAAACGCGGTTCTTGCCATCTGTTCCGTCACACTGCGATGGCCACGCTGATGCTCGAACACGTGAGGCCGACCATCGTTACGTCCAAGCGATGCTAGGCATAGCCACAGCTCACAGACAACGGAAATCTAACACTCAAGTTTCCATCCGCAAACTGCGACAATCCACAAACTGACTCAACCCCGCGACCACGACCGAGAAGAACCCGACCCCGAGACTTGAAGCCCTGGCGACGAAACAGCGAACTGACGCTGAACCAAAGGCGTTCACGCCCGCGCTATCGCGTTAAACACTTCTTCTAAAGCCTGCTCGTCCCTGTCGGACGGCAGCTAAGAAAAAACTTCTGGCATCGTAACTTGCCCCCGCCGCCGCGCCATTCGGTATAAGTCGAGACGGTGAAATACCGCTTTCGAGGACCCGCCGCCCGACCACGAAAAATCGCACTCGCGCACAGCGCGAGATGTTCCCCCCGGTCAACAACGGCAGTGGACAGCGTGTACGCCGAGCTGCCTCGAAACTGCCGCAAAACGCACTGGACAAACCGCTGCACTTACGGAAAGTCGCCGACGATTGGAATCTTGTCCAGAGATCCGATCGGGTGGTGTGGCTGGCATGAGGCGGATACACGGCATACCTCGGGGCCATCTCGGTTGGACCAAGCGGTTGTTCCGCTGCAAAGATAAATGCAAAAAAGGTGAGCGCTGTCACAGGAGCGTGATGTTTCGATCTTCAAGAAGAACCCCCGCATTAACAAATGGGATGAGCCCTGGGTCTGGAAGATACTGCTGTCTACAATTACTGTCCTTAGTAATCCAGAAATCGGTAAGCGCGCTCGATCAATGCCACACTTGAACGGGACACTACGGGACAAAGAATTCTGTTCAATTCGACGGAACGTGCGCAGAGCCCCCACGACGTCAAGCTACTACGAGCGAATCGATTCGTTCAGTTTGCCCCGCGTTCCTCGCAGTCCGGCGAAAGTCGACGTGGAAGATCTCGTTCCGCGGCGATCGTGGCTTGACCATTGAAGCAACTCGCCGAAGCGGGTGGGGAAAGCCGCAACCACAACGGATTCGCATTGTTCGCTCTTTTGAATCAGCGATTGACAGATTTCTTGTTAACAAAAAGCTCTCCCGTTGTGCATGCTAACTCCAACGCCACCAGGACATCTCCCATGAGACCACGCCAATTCTTTCCGCAAGATGGCATTGTTGTGCCTACTGCTGGACGCCGTTTCCCGCCTGGGCCAAACGCCCAACGTGGCTGTTGTAATCGTGTGCGATGATTTGAACACCACACGTTTCAACATCGAGTTATCCCCACATCAACTACGCCTGCGTTTGATGAACTGGGCGGGCGCGGGGATGACTGTTCCGCCGGGCGTATTGCCATATCCCGTGCCCGGCCCGTCGCGAGCTCCGCTGCTGCAAATGGGCTGTACCCGCCAATCGACCGGGATTCTGGACAACAAGTCGGGAAATTCGCAAGGTTCGACCGGGCACGGGTATCCGATGGCCGCAGGCCTTCAAGCAAAAGCGGTTTATTGGACCGGCGCGGTCGCAAAGTGTTCCACAACGAAAAAGGGTCGACCCAGGCGAAAGTGCCTGGGACCAAGCTGCGTTTCGAAGAATGGATGGAAATGCCAATGGTCACACCGATCCGCGAGAATTTGAAGCGGATAACGGATCGATTGACCAGGGCAAAGTCACGGGAAATTGTGGCGAGAACTTTAATCCAACGATCCGCGACGCAAACTGCGTGGCCAGGCCCCCCGGCTACGGCCGAACAGCTTGACCGATCGCCCAAACACATAGGATGGAAAAACGCTCTGCAGATGCCGTGAGTGGCTTTGCCAGCCAAACTCCACGGCGACAAACCTTCTTCCTGCTTTGCGGCATCCAGAAACCGCAAACGTCCATTTCCTCGCACCGGACAAGTACTTCGCGATGTACCCGAAGGCGGATTTGAAGTTCACGCGGCTCGCTCGAGGTTTTGAAAACGAATCCGAAGCTCGCCAGACCAAACGTTACGAGGGATTCGGATTCGAGTTTCGGAGTTGAGAACGTTCCCCCTCGTCGCGATTAACATGCAGGCCTACCATGCTTGCATCTCTCATTCATCGATGCGCAAATCGGGAGTCGTTCTCGACGCCCTCAAGGATAAGCGGGGCCAAGTGGACAACACATCGTGGTTTCTGACTCCGATCATGGGTACTTACTGCGGTGGAGAAATTCATGTGGGGCAAAGTGATGTTTGTTCGAAAACTTGACCGGGTTCCCACTGGTGATTCGTGGTTCCTGGTCAAACCGAACCGGGACGACCCAGCGAGGAATTCGTTGAACTCGGTCGACCTGTTTTCAACGTTGCCGAACTCTGTGAACGTGACTCCGCCTTCGGATCCTCAAGGTCCGCAGCCTCACGACACTGCCCGTGATCCCACGTCACCCGGGAAAGACGTCGCGTACACCGTCGTCACGCGTGCGGATCGACTCGGAAAGCCATTCGCCAACTCAGCGTACCACTACAATCATTTGGCCGACCGGAGAAGATACTCTACGACCTTGTTCGGATCCGCGCGAAGATACCATGCTAGCGGAATCGCCAGAGCACACGCAAGAGGATCAGAGATGCGGTCGAAACTTTCCGCCGTAAACGAGGCCAAAAGCTCTCTTAAGAAACGCCTCAGAGTTCTCGTTAACAAAACCTCGTCAGAACCCGGCCATCCAGCTGCAAAACAAACAAAAAAGCACTACAAACTGGTAACGTGGTCCCGTGGGGGCATCCGTCGGTCGGCGAAAAGACCGGCACGAAGACGGATAGAATAATAAGAACTGCAAATTTCCCGAAAAGAAAAAACCCCCTTCAACACGCGGGTTACACTCTCGGAGTACAACATGACAATCCCGGAGTTCACCACGTCAAGCACGCG
>Ga0163217_1092871_pt1 | contig 15667 bp, 17 predicted proteins | sample SynspAceP_FD_185933 | JGI IMG/M metagenome (GOLD analysis project Ga0163217, IMG submission 185933) | Saline lake microbial communities from Ace Lake in Antarctica - Synechococcus sp. Ace-P (PacBio error correction) | ecosystem: Environmental > Aquatic > Non-marine Saline and Alkaline > Saline ...
ACGATAACGGTATCACCGTTCTCGAAGTTTTGGAAAATCATTAAATCCAGATTCATGGAACGTTCGGATTTTGGAACACCAAGAATGAAACATCTCCGATAAGATATAATATTTCCCTCAGAAACCCCTTCTTTTAAGAGAAGCATCAATTTGTAAATATAGGATTTTGGGCCTTTAGATAAAAAGTTACCCTTACCATAACCAAATAACATAATGGTATAGATATGACCGGCATCCAAAAATTTAAACTAAAGTAGAATTTATACCATCTTAAAATAAAGAATGAACTCACTAGGCAGTCTTGGATTTTAAAACGAGTGAAATCCAAAGAAAAAACATGGAAAAAGTATTCATTAATAACAGGTCGACGGCCCCCGCGTGAGATCGGAAGAACATGCACGGAAGTGGCCATAAACACGGTATAAGGGATGAGTCGGAGAAAACAAAGAGAAATCCCAGTGTCTGGTTTTTTATGATAGCCCTAAAGAAGAATACGCGAGACACTCGTGCTCCTTTAACCACCTACACGCAAACCGTAAGAACACTATAGCTCTGCTCCTTTTATGGCGCGTTTATTTTCTTTTGTGCTCTTGCCCATCAACTAATTCACTAACAAACCAAAGATGCGGCCCCCCTGGCCATCCAGTCAGTAGGGGGCCCGGACCCACCCACTCCACGCCTCTTTCTTCATTGGTCACCTCTTAATTATTAATAAATAGTTAAAATAAATCGTCTATAAAAAAAATGACGAAAACAAACTTTTGTTTCTGCCAAATAAGAAGAAAACCACCATATAATATGAATAGGGTCTTATGTTTAGTTTCCCTCAATTTGCGCGCATTTTTTCCATAATTTTTTCTTCTCTAATTAAAGAAGCTATATGATTCTCGGGGTAGTATAACCAAAATCACCCTCCTTCAGATCCTATCTGTGACCAAACACAAATAACTTCCCCGGTGGTCGCGGGGCAGAAGAACACAACAGTTAATTTTCCCTCCCGGTCCAATCCTGTCTCATACCCACCTATATACGTTTTTATAGAAAAGTTGCTATCTGAGTGGACCGTCTCCAGCGCCCTCCAAGTGCCCCTACTCTACCACAAAACCCCCCAAAACCCTAACCCAAAAAAGCTGCGGCCAACATAAACGTATATGGGTGAAACAATAAACATGTTTCATTAGTGGTAAGAAATAAATAAACCCGCCCGGGTACGTATTCTCCTCACGCAGTCACACCCACCTACATGGATCACATCCGGATGTGAAAAAATTAAGAAAAATCAATAAAAATAAAAAAATAAAGAGATACAACTCCGGCCCCCCTACGCCCCACAAGACGCTAGTATGCTATAGGCCCAATGGCGGGTTTCTTTTTGGCCGGGTGGTTAATTTAAGGTCCACAATGCTAACTCCTCAATTGTCCGCAAAGAATGAACCGCGGTGTGTTTGTACAACAATGAAAAGCGCGGGCGAGTCCCCCCCCCACCCACCCCCACCGCGGTTGTAGAACCCTAATGAATCCATTATTAATAATCTTCCGGTTGCCAAGATTTGCCGCTAGGTACACTATCAACTACGTCGGACTCGTTTCCACATTAAAGCTGTCCAGGTCCCCCCCCGGAAAAGCCCTCAGCACCAGAAAACAAGCCTCTTATAATTGATCCATCTTTGCTTCGCGAAATATACATCACTTGGGCAAAAGCGTTCGTCATCAAAAGATTTTCTGACATCGAAAGAACGTGAGGTTCTCTTGCTTCAAAATACAAAGAAAAGACCAGATTTGTCCCCATATTGAACATGGTATACAAAGGATTAGCAAGACGAAAAACAAAAACTAAATGGACACTACAACCAGTCGCTACAATAATTTCATTTCAATCATTGAAATATTTTTTTTTTTTAATTTCCAATCCACTTTTCATCTCAAGGGTAGGAATTTTGCGTGTAATCCCCCCAGAGTTTTTGAATTTTACTTTTGCATTTTGCCCACATTTACATTTCCCGCCTAATTGGCTAGTTTTTTTTTGTAGTCCTTCACTCTTTTCGGGCATCTCTTAGCTAAAACATTTTTCCTTCCTATAATCCGGTGTCAAATTATATAATTCCCGACAACTTTCTTCCCCTCCCCCCCCCTCCCAGCCACCTCCCGACACCACTCTTCTCCATGATGTTTTCCCCAAATCGCTTGAACGAATTTAAACCACTACAATGGTCCCAGCACTACGGGCCTCCGAGGACCTCAGGCCCCCCAACAAAATTATTGATATTAAATATATTAAGAAGATCCAGACATAAACTCTTTCCTGCTCCCCGCTAGCTGCGCGCGAACGGTGGTCCCTCCCCAAAACAAACAGTCGTCAAACAACAGGGCAAACACGCAAAAAATCTATATAATCGATCGAGGTAAGCCTTGTGCACCAGCGACCTTCCATAATGATTGTAATATTTGCAAGACCGAAGGATTGTTGGATATATTAATCGGCGACTTATAAGCCGCCTCACAGTGAACTTCCACCCCGGCGTATGCCACTTTGGGCCCGCGCCCATATGTCTAACAATTGTAAAGGAGACTGCTGATGGAAACCAAAAAATAGGGAAAAAATTGGGGCCCCCCCTGAAAGAACCCTTCCAAATAAGAAAATTTCCACATTATTCTCCCCTAAAGATAAGTGTGGCATCGCGTGCAACAATCCGCCTTCATCCACCAGCGACCTGCCGTTATCCGAGGTAAAAACAGATAATGGTGTTCTTTTTTCAAAACCCATTCTTGAGCAGAGCCATGATGTTTTTCCATGCCTGATCCAGCACTTTCGATCGAATAGGCCTGCATATTGCGGGTTTCTTGTGTCCCTGGTGTTTCGTGCGAGGTGGCTTTCTCTTTCCATGGCTGATATTTAATTGAGTGCAGAACTGTCTTTTGCCCTGTATGAGGCAGTTATGAACCAGCAAGTAATCATCGAGGTTAAGGGAAAGGAAAGAACCTGGCACTCGCCTTGTGTTGTCTTGTATAAAATTTTTTTTGCCCGCTTCAAATAGGGTTTAAAGGTCTGCCTTCAGCGTATCTACACCCTTCTCTCCTTCTTCGAAACACGCGAATTCCATCCAGAACTATGGGTCCATGGAGCCTATCTCTCCATATATTCCTTCAATAGGGATAAAAACTACACGCGCTCGGGTGAACTCCATCTCCCATTTCCATCACCTATATATTAACAATCAAATACCCCTGATATTCGGGAAAATGATTCCTTCCCAGAGCGCGTACCATCGACCATTTTCCCACTGATCAAGTCCGTGTCCCTTGCAACCGCCCGGAACGTGCAAAGCTCTCGCTATGGTAAACTTCCTCCAATGGCAACAATTTTCACCGTAGCCGGCAAATCTAAAAGTGGAGGATGGGTAAACACCTTATATGAAGAACATAGTTAGGAGACATTGCGTGCGCAGAACCTTGTCAACTGGAATGGGCAGTGGAGTAATTGTGAATTGCGCTCTCCCGGATACTTCCCTCACCACCAACGTCTTCAAGCATGCCTCTGCCGCGGGTAGCGCGCCGAGCCACAGCCACCAAACTAAAGCCTGCATAAGTTTTGGCGTGAAAGAACTCCTTCACTCCTAGTTGAAGTCAATTGCGGAGTTTTCGTAATGAGTCGCTGGGCCGTGAGACAACGCCCGCAGAGGGTTCACATCACTGTACCCCCAAATCGTCAACCGCCAGCCAGTCACGCCACCCCCCCACCCCCCCGGGAATTTAGACAACATTGGTTTTTTTTCCTTTAGTTTTTGTTTTCTCCTGTAAGAACCGCATACCGTAATAAGCTAAACAGTAAAGTAAAAATTAAGGAAAATATTTGAGAGTGTAGGCGGGATATTTCGCTAATTAATTTTTCTTCATTTTTTAATAATTTTTGTAGGGAAAACCCTTACAATTTGACTGTATTCTAATAACTTGCTCCATAAGGAATGATGACTAAATGCAATTAGATTACCCCAATCAATGGTTTATTATGAGCATTATATAATCCTTTCAAAAATATCTTATACATAATACTGGAATTTTACATTTATTAGTGAGGCAAATTACAAGAACGCACCTTTGATTGAGAAATTAAAGTCTGCCTACTCCGTTTTCGACCAAACCACACAGTCACACGCCTCTATTATAACGAGGCATGCAATAATGTCTGGGCTTTTTTTCATCAAATCATAGAATAAAGAAATTTATTTAACACAAAGTCGGCAATAAAATATACCAGAGATATTTATCACCCAAAAAGGAAAATTCCATGCACCACATGCTCCATCCGGATCGCGTCCTTTTAAATCATACAACTCGGCCATGAATACAAGAATATATAGAGTAAAAACACCCCAAAAATAGAATATTAGATACGTATTGCAGACAAACAATCGTTGCAAAGTCGACCCCTTCATGATCCTCGGTACCCGTACTCCCCCAAAAGCAATCGGGGCTCAAAATTCCATATCCCAATCGACATCAAAAGTATCCCCCAGCACATACGAGCACATAATAAAATGGTATCTTAAACTAACAATCTTACTTTTTCCTGAAAAAGTATATAGAGGCATACCTAAACGCACTATAACCCCTCTGAACCCATTCGAACTTAATATATCTATATCTATTCTGCAATAGTTGGATACAATGTCAAATAGAAGTGGGTTTAATCCGGGTGCAACTTTACTCTGTCGAAAATCGGCCCTCCCCCCTCCAAGAAATGAATGTTAACGATACCAAAAAAGAAAAAGCTCCCCCGGGTCCCCCCGGGAAAAAGGCCCCCCCGGGGGCCCCTCACACCAGCCCTTTCTATAAAGAGAACACGGACAAATCACTTAATGAGCCAATTTATAGCTGTTGTTGTCCGGCCGCAATGCGCATGATAACCGATGGATGCGAGAAAAAAGGTGTAAATAATGACGTTAAATTTTCCAAACTCCGTTCTGCTCTTCTTCCCACAAATTGCGAGACTAGCCTCACCTATTTTCCGCCTCACCCAACGGTGTAATCTGGATATAGTGGAGGTCCATATGAAAAACCACAATATGAAAGCTTTATATACATAAGTATTATTTATATACCCTCAGTAGGAGTACAATAAATTCCTCACTCTGTCATAATATTGCTTTTACAAATTTTTCTTATGGTTGAACATTGCCGCGATGTCCCTCTGTAATAAGTAAAGGGGCTCTTTCAGGTCTTATTATATCGTAACCTCATTTCTTCATACCGGCAAAAGCGGAGCGCGTCCGCGTACGAGCCATGTGGCGGTCGAAATGAAAAATTACACTATCCAGCCACTCGGTCCCCCTCTTCTCTTGCCATTAATACACGCACTCGATAGTTATATGTATTATCACAACCAGGTTCGTTGATTCGGGGGATTTGGGGACTCAATGTCCTTCGTACAATACAGACAAGAGAATGCAAAACGCCCTTTCCTTTGAGATGCCCTCGCTCACACACCTTCTGCTCAAAATCGAGAGAACACCTTCATCAATTACACACCGTATACTATAAGCCATTTCCCATTGTATTTCGACCACATCTAAGATGCCAGAGAGTTTTTATTATTAGTTAACCCTGACCCATAATAGAGAAAAAGGGGCGTGTGGTAAAAAATTGGGTTCGGTACCTCGCCCATTCATCCACTCTTGCCTCCCTATACCACAGCCCCCCCACCAATTATCCAAAGGAGAGGCGATATGTAAGTTCCCGGCCACTAAAGCACAGTTCCCGGTAAGCCCACACACACAAACCGCTTGGTTATTACTGTATCTCGCTCATTAGCTCGGAAACGTTTCATTACCCATCCTCGCGCGCTCTTTCTGATGGGCCCACGCCATCTTGGAATTACAAGCCCAGGCTAACAAAAACCTAACCTCTACTGGAAGGAAGTATACAACCCGCGGGCTCTCGCGCGCGAGAATAGGCCACTGGTAAAGGCCCACACCCATACTACTCGACTCGGTTGAGACCTAAAGAGACGATTTATGAATCACACGCGGATTGTTCATCGTAGTTTAACTGGCGTCATGAACTTTGCGAGGCGGGGTACAGGCAATGCTCAGAGTATATTTGGTGTATGGTCCCATCCAAATCTACCCAGCAGTCTGTCAATGGGCTCTGGGCAAAACCACTTACTAAAAATATTATAGGCGAAAATCGAGTCATTTTGCCCATCTACTAAAAAGAGAAAAGATTTTAATTTTGTTTGTTCAAAATATTTTAAATTATAACCCAGGAGAAATGAAATAGCATGACATTTTTCTCTCTGTTTCACGATGCTTGCAGAGGCAAACAAAAAAAAACGCCCTAAAAAAACACTCCCCATTTTTATATTTTTATATATTATTTTATTATTTATTTTTTCTTTTCCTTCTTCTTTTTTTTTTTTTATTTTTTCTATATATTATATTAATTATGTTTTATTCTAAATTATAAATTCTAAATTACCACGACTATCAACTGACATTACCAAACAAAGTCCAATAGGCCATTGCTGCTCTTTTTTCCTTGCGAAGGAGTTGAGAGTCCACAGCATATCAACTTAACCAGAGCCGAGAGCTTTAACCTTACAGCTCTTACCTGACAAAAAAAAAACCCGCCCCACCCCTCGCATTTTCCTACTCCCACCTCTGAGCACTCACCCCCCCCCCATTCAAATTTCCTTTTCTCAATACATATATTTTGCAAAGTTGCAAATTTCCCCCAGGAAACTGAATCTTGTGGTTTACATCTATTACACACGCTCGCTGAACGGCGTGATTAGGAACTATCACTCTAAACACCCCCACCACATATAGGCTTAAGTTATATTAATATTTAAGTTTTAAGTTTTAACCGATACACTTAATATAAACTTTTCACCAAAACGATCACCATCCCCCATTCTATATTTATATTGATAAGCTTTACATTAAATACTAATATTAGCAAATACTTCAAAAAATCAATAGATCAATTTAAAAGCACACAGGTAATATTATAAGAGGGGAATTCGTAATGCCCGCACCTCCGCTCCAAAGGTTTTAATCTCTAGTCAAAATGTCTATATACTACCATACACAGAAATGCCCCTGTGGACAAAAATCATACTTCCATAATATAATTCATAAAACTAAATAAACCCTAAAATCATCTTTTTCCTCCTATCTAGATAAAAAGAACAGTCATATGCCATTACTTGTTCTACTGCCACTAATTAACTACTTGTAATATAATTATAGCTCGCAGCCTCCACACAATACAAAAAAGAGCACAAAAATGAAATTTAGCATGAAAGGCAAAGTGAGTTTATTTGATAACCGTAAAACAGTAGGAGTCCCCAGCTCGATCACACAAAAGTGGTTGTCGCGTTAGGCCATGGGCGCAATGCCTTGAGCACTGGGCAAACAATTTTATTATACATGGAATTACTTCTATATCTGAAGTCCTGCTCCAACGCTTTCTGTCACACTCCCAAACCAAATCTATGGAATAAATCAACACTAACGAATCTATATTTCCATAACCAACACTTGGTAATAGTTTATAGCAGAATACCAAACAAGATTCCACTGAAAGTGCTCAACACATTAATTCCCCTTATGCTCATAAAGAAATAGGGAAATCTTAAATTATAATAATTCGTTAATACGTGGGTATTTACTAATGGATGGAACGCTGCGAACAAGTCTCTACAGGATAGCTGATATCTTTTATCACTCTCCACACGCTTAACCAAAGAAATAGAACTTAACTACTTAAGAGGGTAGGGCGACAATGTAAAACTTCATTATGCCCCTAAACCCCCTAACCCCATTTTGATATCAGCCGTCAATGTATGATACCGTCTTTAACTACGGTTATTGCCACTATAACAAACCCTTGCACTTTAGAAGGATGCAGTAGATTTTAACTCAGCGACTCCGAAAGTCCTTCCTCTCACCTGAGCCTCTACGTACATAGAAGTTTGAATCGTCCACTCACACTCATCAACGCTTTCTTCTATGGCGCGCTCTCACATAATCGCTATGATCCAATAGTCATCAGAATAATTTACCCGCATACCACTACCCCGCAATTGGCGCCAAAATATTACTCTCGGCCCCCCAATACGGCGTTTTTTTTCAAAAGCGACCACGGCGACACGCTCCCTCGTCTGCAAGTTCCACGAGGGGAAATGGAACCCTTAAAAACCTATTTAAATTAAAACACACAACATTAAAACATTATTAGCTGTACGAGCCATTACTCATATTGCATGATGGTAGCGTTAGAGTCCGGAATTTGACCCTGCCAATGTTTCCTTTGGTGAACGAAAGTAATAAAGATATAACAGGTATAATTCCGCTACGGTGAACTTACTACCTGCCCCACTCCTTTCTAATCTATCTCGCTGTCATGTTCCCCCTCTATGAGAACTCCGCAACTCCGCAATTGTAATCAAAAGTCTGCTGCCGAGACGAGACTGAGCCGAGAAGTCGACCACGTGCAATACCTATAATTATATATAACTTCTGTCAGACACACAAAAAACAATAGTACAAGGTCGAACGATCTTAACAATATGTCGAGCCTCTTTATCTATGAGTATTTATAAAACTCAAAATAACCGAGAGTACCACCTATATTGTGAAAAAGATACGGATTTTTCGCGATCACTAAGACTTACTATTGCGCGACAAAACCACATTGAGCATTGGCTTTCACCGACCGCCTCACATATGGGCATACCAAAAAAGAGTCGAATTACACAAATAAACATCGCATGACTGCTCGTCTCAGCTCCGACGGTGTTTCTGGAAATGCGAGTGCCTGTTTAGACTTTTATTGTTATTACGAAGTTTCTAATTGGTAATAAAATAGTTCATTAATTTAAAAAGCGTGTGGTCGTTCACTCTGAGCCCCCTGGATCTAACCATTCAAATCCAGTGCTCACGTATTCCTGCGTCACCACAATTACTCTCTGCGCCACACACCAAAGACGAACAACGCACTCTAGTTGGCGGTGTCGGCTCTCACCAGTAAGCCCCGCTCTTAATGCGGGGCTCTTGGCAATCCCAATACCGCCGCGAGAGAAGAGTCCTTAAATTGGAAAAGTTGAGGTATCGGTAAGAAACACCAATTATATATGTTTATTTCCAAATTCCTTAGTCCATGATGTCAAAACGCTGCACCTGTATCATCCCATTTTGAGGCCAAGTTACAATAGTTCCCACACCCCCGCCCCAACCATCTCTATCTCCATTTAGACAGTCTGCGTTCCCCCCCCAATGCCAATGCTCACACCAACGATCTATCGCGACACCTGTACCCACTCTACCTATCCTCTCCCTAAATCACTATTTGATCGCTTTCATACAGCGACCCCCACCCAATCGAAATATTTCAACATACTGAGTAACGCACGTGGACGCGGCGCGCCGGAGAGAGGATGCCTTCTCCAGATCTCCGACCTAAATCAGAACCTCCGCGAAGCCCAACATACTCGGGATGCGCGCACTCACTGCTCCCTCAACCACCCCCCCAACGGAGCTGCCGAAAGTGCCGATTGCCCTGCTGTCCTTCGGCCTATAAGAACCGTTAAATTCCTCATTGTCCGTATCCATATTTAGAATTCACTGACCTGAGAACAGATAGTTACCTGCGTTGACTTCTAAGATAATAAAAAAAAAAGGAAAGCGATAGGATTCAAATCGAAATCTACACAGCCAATTCTCCCCCCCTCTGACGCACGAATCTAGACTTAGACTGCCATAATTCATGGGGGCTTAGGGTTTAGTGGCCATATGAATTTTACATTTGCCCTCGCCCCCTTTCTGCAAGAAATAAGCATCTAAAACCACAATCTTCCTCTCCACCACTCCCCCAAAACCCTCGTCGCTATCTACCGGTCTCTTAGAGAAATAAAATCCCATGAACCACTCACATGGTTAATCCCACGCGAATGTGGGACCAATAAATAAAAATACTAGGAAGTCAGCCCTATCTTCCGCACCCTCTCTTGCGCAAGACACTCCGATAGTTAATTCCCATTGAAATATGCTGTCGGTTTTACTCTTAAGGTTCATTCCATTCCGACACACGATCGCACGTCCATCCAAATAACCCCTTACCGCACTACCATAGCTTTCTCCCACATAAGCGCCAAATTTATTAGACCAAACACTGGCACCTACCGAGCCACTCAATTTAAAACTAAACGCCATCAACTATTATCTCTACACACTCCCTCTGTATCTTAATGGGACCTCCCAAGCACTCCCTGTACACGTATTTTGCTCCATGCTTCGGGGCATATTAAAGGACAGATTGAGAATATTTCACAAAATCAACCATCGGCGCGAGAAATTAACCTTTTAAACACAAAAAAACAAAGTAACAAACTATTTATAAATAATAGATCACCAAAACATGATTAATAAATTTATTAAGTATGCCAAAAAGGAGACTACTATTTAGTCAAATTATTTTTATTTAGTGAATATCATTAGATGAAATATCTTTTGAAAAAAGGTCCATATGGTCCCTGAAACTTTCTCTTCATAGAAGGAATGTCGATATGATCCATCCAATCCAATAGAAAGTCTGATTCAGCAAGAAGATGTAGAAGCGGACAAACCTCTTTAGCGTCCTTTGTCGATCCTAGCCTAAGCTACTACACCTCAATTCATTGTCCTATCCTAAAGAACCCCAAAGTGGACGCAGGGCGGATGGTGCGCGATCATCCGAGAAACTTAGACCCCCTATAATGACTAAGTGCGTATTAAGCAACTCTCAGCGTACTTGATGAGTAGGTGATTGGAAGAGAGCGAAGAATAAAATACTTTTTGAAGTCCCTGATTCGAACGATATACGCTATCATGCCGATGAAATACATAAGCGAGGCCATGGCACCTAGGGTTTACGAATTAAAGTGCAACCCCCAAATAGAGAGTTAAGGAAAATGGGTCCGTGGTGGCTCTCCCAGGAGAATAAAAACCACAGAATCATATTCGTTACTCCATAATACGGCGCGGCCGTTTGGTTTCCGCGAGCTTCTTCGTCGCCGGCGAGCCATTAACGGATGGTCTACGAGGGATGTTAGCATTCAATTACTCGCCGAGTTGGGAGCGCCACTCACCACACACCGGCGCCCATACACATTCGCGACCTAGTATCACCACTGAGGAATGACACTAGGGCTAATTACTTGCTGGTGGTTAATCACAGATAAGTTATCACAATACGATATGAAAAATCTTCCATTATCTTTACTATAGGCTTTAGGATATTATTAGCCACCATATGCACCAATCTTCCAATTTTCTACAAATCTCAAACTAAACACTAATGTAATATTAATGGGCTCCTCCCAGCGCAAAGTAACCCTGTCCTTTCAGGTATCCAGTCCTGTGTGGCAGGTGACCCATAACCACCACTTGGCGTCTTTACACATGTTCGGTCATAATTTGTATGGGTCTAACTTCCCAGGTCTCCTGCCGACCTCATTCTGATTACTTTGCGCGTATTACTCAAGATTAAACCCTAAGCACTTGTCAACTAAGTTCATTTCACAACACACGTATCCAACCTTGGTTGGGACCCTTTGTGAATCCTCCACTTCCGATGGAGATTTCTCTATTGTCTCCCTGGCGCTACGTTCCTCAGCACTCAACTGTGTTCTCTTCTGCCAAAACTTTGACTCTCGCACACGATAGAAGAGGTAAACAACACACGGTTCCTTAATGTCCCTACAGAATCCACCCAAGCGCAACAGATATGTAAGTGCCCGTTGCGCTATCGCTAGCCGCGCAACTTTACCAATTGTTAGTTGCGTCTCTCCACTTATCCCCTATAGCGAAAGATTCTGACTCCAGCTACTTAATGCCGTCGCACGCATCCTTCACGCGTAAGAATATGTTACCACCCACACCTATCCTATCCGAATAGGTATTCGCACCCTTATGGGATGATCATGCCTCCTACCTGCCGATCATGTGGAGATCTATCTAGACTCCGAGATGAGTCTACTCATCGCTCCCCTGTAAAGGTTTCTCTTCCTTAGTATTTCCTACGTATCGAGTCATACCAAACCCGCTGAATAAGTCAAGAAGTCCTGCCACTCTAAAAATTCTATTGCTAATGTTGGATTTCAATTATTCCGCTGGAATTCAGGTCTATGGTTACATCAATTATCCATCTCTGAGTAGAGAGCCTGAGCAACTTACTGCTACAGACCCAAGACGTAACAATGTCATATCTAATGTCGGCGTGGTTGAATATTTGATATTCCAGTAGTTATTTGCATACTCCGAGGGTAAGCGATAATCTAATATTTGGATACACTATCCTGGTCAGCAGTCAACATTGCTCGCCAGATTTATAGGGGACCCAGAAATGCACAGTTATGTCCGACGTTCACCATTGGTTTTTAACACTTATATGTCTTCCACTTGATATCAAATAAGCTAGTGCCTTTATAAATCGGTCTCTTAATCCGAGCTCGGCACGAAATACATCATCTATAAGAAGCCATTCTAGAGCTACGGGCAGCTAAGCCATTCTCTTGGTAAATGAGAACCGAAACACGGGGATTGATTATAATCGCCCCGTCTTAAGAGTCCTTCTCCACCCCTATCTGACGTTAGACTCGTCTTTCTCGATAATATATAAATATATAAACAGAGTAACACACAATTGACTTTCCAATTGCTACATCTCGACTTCATATTTCTGGAATCCTATCTAATCCCTGTGCTCTGGCCCCTTAGACAAAATAGTATTCCGTAAATAACGCCGGTATCTTGCGCACTTCTTGCGCATTAAAGCAACAGGGGATGAAGTTAAAAGAGATTATTAGAGCTTGTAAGCCGCGCATGCTGGACACTTGAGTCGAAGATCAACACATTTATGTCATCCTAATATACAACCCCATGAGGGGATTATCGAAGCAGACAAAATAAGAAATGATAAAAAAAGAAAGTGTGGGTCATGTTACAAGCACACACCTTGAGAGAGTCGGAGAAATAGCGTTACTCTATGTCTTGAGCGGTATCTTCTAAGTAAATATCATCATAGAGAGATCATGATAAAATAAACTAGCGTAGAAAAGTACACAAATATTAGAATATAGTTTGCGCTATGAATAGTTTCCACAATGAAGATATATATCTGAGAAAAAAGGTAAGAAAATGATCACGCTATTATATTGGTAGTCTAATACGTGAGAAGAAATTAATTGAACAAGTGCACTAATGTAAGGGACAACCCTTGATTGTAAATGACGAGCCCGATATAAGTAGAAAGCTGACTACCTTGTTTTTTAATAGTATACATATATTTTCCCTACAAGGGCTCACTCATGGATGTCTACCTAATTATAATATAAATCACACAATAAACAATTGGTACAATTAAAAAGAAACTGTCCGAACAATATTCACTTTGGACTAGTTAAAATAATACTCCACATATTGATACTCGAGCGCAAATCCATAAAATTATAAGAGCTATGAATGTAGGAAAATGCGGAGAGAAAATATCCTGGCATGAACCTCTCTCGAACAATGGAGTTTTCCGATTAGATCCGCCTGCTCATTTAGTATCCTGCATGACATTTCTAGTACTTTTTAGGTTATGTTTTAGCACACGTGTGGTCTAAGCGCCTTCTCCGGTTAGCCACCTATGGATAGCCGTCTCACCAGCCAATATCCCTCTACCGCCCTGGTCACATTTTGATGAGGTATTATCAAGAGACCGTTGTCAAAAACATGGCCGAACGCGACGATATAGGCACGAAGACAGGATTCCGGCTTGTGGACATTAAGCATTTTCACACATAAAAACAACCATTATTGATTCGAGACCAAGATTTCCAGGTTCTGGTGACATTATATGAATGAGTGAGAAATATTAGCAGAATAAAACTCCAAAATATAAAAGAACACACGTATACCCACTCACTGAAAGACACCCCACGCCCACGCTTCTACGGCGCCATTGGAGTATCTCCCGAGCCGAAACAAATAACTATAATATTGGTCCTTTCCCTATCGAGATATGAGAAAGAATATACGAGCAATCAGTAAATACGAATGCAACAATAACAAGCTCATCATCAGTAACTAGATAATTTGTGAGGTGAATGACGATATTATAATATATAAGTGCTTACTGATTGTTAATACCCACCCAGACCTTTCCTATGGGTCCCGTAACCAGACGATCCGAGCTACACGAACGGTGTTGATCATTTAGCTTCTATTTTTAGCGATTAGGGGCAGCTCTTTTGTTATATGGTGCTGATAAGGGCTATCCCATAGATGATATACTTCTTCCACGGTATCGAGTTTATCATATACGCAACCAATCCTCTTTTCCACACCTCCCCCTCTCTCCCGCTCCCACTGCGCCCCCATTTGATGTACATCGTGCCGAACGGAATGGCACGCAGACCACCCTGCTATACAAATATTTCCCTCTCTCGGCGAACAATAACGATTACGGATGTGATTGGCATAAAATTATCCGTGATGCCCGAGCCTATCACTTAGCCAGTTTAGACGCTATCAAATATAAAACCAAGCCCCGTGCTGTTTGCGCCTAATGAGGGATATAACCACCGGGTGTCTCGTGAGGGAAACCCCTTGAAAATCCAGCCGTCCTTCCTTGGCAATGTAATTCAACGAGCAAAGTTGAGATAGAGGAACCGAGAGGGAAAAGATTTTAATCACAGGCCTTGCCTACAATCCGGTGACGAAAGGTAAAAATTAAGACGGCAATGGAATACATGGAAGGCCGTGCGTATGCAAGGTCAAGAAGAGTTTACGCGCTGTGTTATGAAATATTTTGTGACTGTGTACGTGAGGTGTTCGAAGATTCCGTGATCCCTCAAGTTCTCACGTATGGTTAGGGACCAAAATAAATCTCTAGTTTGAACGTAGTTCACCAAAAGGGACGCACGAACTTCGTCAACATTAGATATCCTTATGAAAGACGTGGCATATGCCGGATAAATTAATAGTAGACGTAAGCAAAAAAAAATATTCATTGATCGGCGAAAAAAAAAAATATAACAAAAAAAATCAAAAAAAACAAGAGGAGACACCGCGAACACTAATATCGTGAATAGTGCCCGTTCGCTCAACAAAACCGGGTACAACCTTTGATCCGTCATTTCATGAATTACTCTCAGCGCATTAAGTCACACATAGAGGTAGATGCAGAGCTGCAAAATGAACGCAGTTGTATTATCCGAGGTTAGAGCTCCAGTTTTTCTGTCCAGATTTTAATGTCGTAGCCCCACATCCCCTCCATACGACGCACTAAACACCGCTTTCCTATTAAATAAGATCGATACCTACACACACAAACAACTGAAAAAAACCTTTACATCAAGCAACCGGACAATACAACCAGGGGACAAATTCCCACACAAAGACAATATCTGCTCAGACGGAAGTAGTAAACCCCGTTGTCCCGCGTCACCTCCCACCCCCCTCCCCAAAAAAAACACACTACTAGAAGAAAAAATAATGAATAAAGCCTTCACTATTCATGGTATGATAAACATTAATTGATGCAGGCAATAGCGTAGGCCTATCCCCGAATTTGTGGAACCCACAAGAACCAACGAGTTGGAAAAATACGATCTCCCATGATATAAATTAACAACGCTAAACAA
>Ga0163217_1110184_pt1 | contig 15667 bp, 19 predicted proteins | sample SynspAceP_FD_185933 | JGI IMG/M metagenome (GOLD analysis project Ga0163217, IMG submission 185933) | Saline lake microbial communities from Ace Lake in Antarctica - Synechococcus sp. Ace-P (PacBio error correction) | ecosystem: Environmental > Aquatic > Non-marine Saline and Alkaline > Saline ...
GTGAGGGAAAGAGAAATCCCCCCCCCGGCAGCGCCCAGGGGGGGAACTTCCCGGGCGACTTTTGGGTGGGGCGCGGCCTATCCGCGGTTTGGGCCTCAGCTCATCACGACCCAGCCCCCACTTGGCGCCAGGCCTGGGCCGGCCCAGCAAGATCCAAGTGGGCGCACGGTGGCGGGGACATCTTGGGAATGGTGCCCTGAGTGGGCCTGAAAGCGCCCGGTACGGCCCCAGACCAGGGTGCTCTTTTTTCGCACCCGTGGGAGGCCTCCCTGCCCGGGGTCGATGCGCGTGGGCTTTTTCGGCGGGTTTGTGCGTCTTCCCGCAAGCGCAATGCCGACTGGATGACCGCCAGGGGTCGTGCGGATCAACTGGAAGGGTGTGCGCAGCCCAAGCCGGGAAACTGGTTTGAAAGCGGTGATCGGGTGCAGCCTGGACGATCGGGCGTGAACTGCCGTTCCTCAGTGGAGCCTACAAGCGTGAGCGGTTTTGGCGCCGGAACCTTGAAACCGAACCTGATTTGCCCGTGGGACCAACCGCTGAGAAACTTTCGGCGGGATCAACGCCGCAGAGCCCGGGCCTGGAGGGCTGCTGCTATTCCCGAAATGGGTCAACACCCATTTCCTGGGGCGATTGCCACGAGGTAGAGCACATCCCATTGACACGGTAGGAGTCACTGTTCGATCAGTCATTCGCCCACTCTTTTTTCAATCAACGTGCTCCACAAAATCACCAATTGATCACAATTCAGGTAATTGATCCCAGTTCAGGAACTGATTAGGCACCCGAGAAAAGATGAAGCCGACGGGGCTCACCCTTTCAGTGTGGTCACGCTGGCCGATCGGGCATTGTGCGCCCCGGGCGCTGGGCTACCCGGGGCGAGCGGGTGTTGTTGATTGGAGAGCCGGCAGACGCCTGACTCGACAGAAATCGCCCAAGAGCTGCGCGCAGAGGGCATCGATGTCAGCCCTTGGTAGCCGCTAGGCTGGAAAGTTTTCGGCTTGTCCCTTCGCTCAAACCAACGTGGTGGTCAGTCCCGGTAATTCCTGCGAACCCACGTCGTCCGCAGGCAAGCGGCACAGGGCTTCCGGTTGTGGCGAATTTCGGTGGCCTGGGAGTTCAGCCGCGCCACCCCCTGATCGGGATCAGGCACGCCAACCCAATGGCAAGACCACCGTGACCCCCTGGGTCCGCCCACCCTGCTGAGGCGGCGTCTCGACGCGCCGATGGGCGGCAACGTCGGCCGCTCCGCCGTGAATTGATGATCGAGTCCAGATCCGGGACTGCTGTGCCCGATGGTTGTGTGGTAGTGAGCCGCTACAATCGAGCCTCACCGAGTGGCTCCCTCAAACGGCCTCTGGAACACCCCTCACCCCCGACCACTGGGAACGCCACCGAACGCTCGCCAACTACCGTCGATCCAAGCGTGCTCTTGTTGAAATCGCTGGCGAGAGCCGCATCTCACGCCGAGCGATCCCGATCTCCTTGGCCCACGCCGCCAGTTGGACGGGCCGACTGGGTCACTGCGGCCGGCGCCAACAGTGCTGCCGTCTCACTGCCCTGAATTCTGGGTGAACCCGGGCGGTAGTGCACGGCAGCCGGCCGCTCTTCCGCCGATTGCCTGCAGATGCTGGGCAGCCATACCGCCAGAACAGCTGATGCCCGCGGCCGTTGGCCCTGAAACTCGGCATTGAGGCCAGCGTGATCCCCCACGGCCCCGCTCTCCCTTCTCTCCCCGGCGTTCCCCCACCCGCTCTGCGACGAAAGCTTCAGATCTTCAGCTGGCTAGGCAGTTGGTAAAACCCGACACGCACGGCCCCCACCTACCGAGCCCCGGCCGCGCACACGGTGGGCCCTCGCGCCTCCAGTCGTGGGGTCTCGCCGGTGGCAGGTCAACAGGGCGATCCCAGCCTGGTTGAAAGGCCTTCGATCCCAGCGGGGCCGTCGTTCTCTATGGCGAAGCCGCGAAACGTTTGCTGCCCTTCGGCCTCCAGCGTTACGTGGCGGTGAAGTCGCATCCTGGGAGGGCCTCAGCGAGGCTTGCTGAAGCCGGGCGGCTGTTCGCCAGCGGTTGACTACGCCCGTGCTGCCTCTCCCAGCCTGTGCCAGCCTTCGATCAATACCCGCGACTTCGAAGCCGCGGAATCACTTCCTCTCCTTGTCACGGCACTCGAACCCTGATGGCCATGGCTCTTTGGTTGATGAAAGAGCGACCCGACGTTTATGGCATCGACATTCTGGCCAAGAAGGCAGCAACGCTCTGGGACGCATCCGCAATTACCAGCGCGTAAAATTTCTATGCGCATCCATGGCGGTGGGTGATCAGGCGTGTTTTCTATCAACTCCAACACCAGCCCCCGGCATCACGGTTGGGAGTGATCGAAACGGGAATTACGCGGACCCAGTCATTCGAGCACACTCCCTTTTTCGATCCGTCTCCAGCTCTGAGCGCCTCGCTGGGATGGCGTTCGCTTGCGCTATCTGCGCGCCTCAAGTACGCATGCTGACCCTTGATGCCTGCGCGAAACTTCAGCACCGGGAACTCCACGTGGTGCGGCGAGGAATCCGCTCTCGATCCTGCGGTGCCAGCGGCTACGGCCCACCGGCTCTTCGAACCTGCTGGAATCGGGAACTGATCCACGCACCTACGAGGCGATGGGCCTGCCACAGCGCCCCGCCCCTGTTGATCGGGCCACCTGCGGCAAGGGCTTCTCGGGTCCTTCGCGCGGCCCCCGGGGCGTTCATCGCCCTTCACCTTGATGTTCCGTCAGCCAACTGATCAGCCAGGCACTCAAAACAGGGCCAAACTGCCGAGCTCGCCAGCCGGCGAACCGAATCGTGCTCGTCGCCTGGCCCTGCTGGGCCTGCCTTGGAGTGTGGTCAGCCACGCTCTGGTTCACACGTCGGTTGAATCCGCGAGCCTGGCTGGCGCTTTCCGGCTCCCCCGCTGGCTGATCTCCGTCCGCGTTGATGCGCCGCGATGCGACGCCTGTTGGCGTCCTGGCTCTGTTGTTGCTGGTCTTTGGGTCCTGATCCTCTCCCAGCACACCCTGATCGCAGGCCCTGGTGAGCTTGGTCTCTGCGCGTCGGGCCACTGCTGCCGCTATCGCCGGTGCTGCGATCTTTGTTGCGTCTGGAGCGGCCAGCTGATCATTGCCGACCACGGTCATCGGTCAGCAAGGTGCGCTGGCCACTTTCCGCTGCGGCAAGGGCTGCTGGCGGCCCAGGGGTGGCGGCTTCTCGTGCGGCCTTGGCATGGCCGGGACCTGGCCTGGGCTGCTTGGCGCTGGGAACAGTGTGAGAGTAGCGATAGAGCTCGCGAGAGTGAGATACGCGAGACTGAAGATACGTGGAGTCAGTGCCGTGTTCGCCCGAGACCGCAACTGCGGTGATCTGGAGTCGCCTGTGCGCGGTCGCGCCCTTAGCCGCTGAATACCAGTAGTGCGACATAGCACTGATGGGTCACCCGCCGGCTCGGAACCCTGCCGTCTCTGCAGAAACCGGCCGAAATATGCGAGCTTTGAAGACGGCGGTAACTGTCCCAGTTCGAGATGGGAGTTCTGCAATACAAGCCTGCGCAATCGACCCACCAGAGAGATTCAGATGGAGGAGAGTAGACGCCCGCATGCTCACCACGCATGGGTCCGGGGGCCATCGCTCGGCCCGGTTGGCCGAGCCGGGGACCATCGCCGCAAGCAGCAGGTGATGGAACCTGCCGAAGCTCAGTAAACGTCCAGGTCAGGGAGTGCTGAGGAAGAAGCAGAGGTCCTCGGCACGGTGCTGTAGACACAGTCTGCCACACCGCCCGCTGCGCCCGTCAAATGCCCAGCCGGCTCCGGAGCAGCGATCCCAGCCTGAGATTCCAATCCTCAGGGGCTTTGTGCGGCGCCCAGGTCCCAGCGATCTGGATTGAACGATCGACGGCCCTTGTCAAGGGGAGAACCAAAAACAGCAGAGGCGTTCTCCACAAGTGCTTTGAAGCAGGGGCGGGGCTTCGACTCTCTTGGCTGGGGAAAACCTGTCTGCAAAATCTGCGGGGAAGCTGCGACCGAAGCCGGGAGGGGTGCGGCGATCAGCAGTCTGATCGCGTCAAATCAGAGCTTGGCAGTGCTCAACAGGGCGTAGCGGCCAGGGCTCGCTTGGCCAGGCATGCTAAGGAGGTAAGGCAGCAGCGGCTCGGCCAGGCCCTACTGGCCGGCGAGGGCCAATGGCCCTACGATGCCCGCGTTGTGCCGTCCAAGGGCTGGAAGACAAAGCGCAGGACACTCGCCGCGATTGCCTTCGATGACTATCCAGCACAGTCCCCCGCTCGCACTCCCGTAGTGAATGAGTCTTCGGCCATCACCTGAAGGCGATCGCTTCGCGCTTGTTCCAGGCCAAGCTGGCGATCAACCTGTCGCAGCTGGAGGCTTTCTGCTGTGGTGAGCTCCGCGCCAGGCCTCACCACCGGATCATACAACAGAAAAAGGCTGGCGTGCGGCTCCCAGGCAACGCCACCTTCTCCCCCTCAGCGGACCCAGCACGGATTCAAGACAGGCGATAGCCTGAGCAACCGATCCGGCTGATCCTGTCAATCGCTGAGCTCAACGATCAGGAGCGCTGCATCCGCTGACCATAGATCCTCCAGGAGGCCTCAAAGTCACCCCCCTCGAATTCGGCGCTGCTTGCCCGGAAAGGTCGATTCTTCACGGTGGTGAGGTAGCGGTTGCTGAGCTACGAATCAAACTCATCCGCGCGCTGATGCCAGCTCTTTGGGGTTGATGCGCGGAACTGGTATAACAAAACATCTGTCAATTTCTCTCAATATTAAGCCAGGGCCGCTTGGGCAGACCAGCTGCGCTGATCGGGCGCCGCGCTGAATCCGTGCTGCGCTGATCACCAAGATTGCAGTTTAGACCCACGGTCAGCTCGCGTCCTGATCTCCGCGTCTGGCCCGCACCGCCCCAGCACTTGCTGTTGCCGGCTGTGATGTGAAAGGGACGCTGGCCCTCGACCTCGGCAGCAACCACCAACGGCTGGTGCTTTTCCAGCCCGCAGCCGGTGGGGCAATGAACTGGGCTGCGACCGTTGCAGTAGCGGTGCTCCTGCGTCATCCCCAGCCTGGTCGGTGCCTGGAGCTGCTTCCCGGGCACGGTTGGATTCGGCCCCAGGGTTCAGGAGGCGCCTGGCGCCGGCTGCGAGTCGCCCACCTCACCGCGATTTCAAGCGCTGGATCGGTTGGCCCCCAACCTCCCGGAGCCGCCCCGGCTTGCTCAGTCAGAAGAGCGGGCTCCCTTGCTGCATATCTGGGGCCAGCTGCCAGAGCAGGCTCGCGCCGAACCGGCTGGTGGCTCACCGCTCCGGTCACGGCTACCGGCGGCTACCGGCAGTGTTTGGCAGGACATCAGCCAGGACTTGCCGGTGGCCGAGTGCCTGTGGATGAACCCCCGCCGCCGCGCATCGGAGCTGGACTTGCCCGGCAGCCCGTTGTGCCTCGTGCTGGACCTCGCGGCGCAACCATCGATCTCGCCTGGTGGCCCTGGAGGGCGGGCAAGGGCGGGCCGCGCCTATCGCCTCAGCTTGCTTCGCCTTTGCCGGCGTGATCTGGCCAGCAGCCGCCAAGCGTTGCGTGTGCCCGGTGCTGGGCAGGCGGCCCTGGCCCTGGCGGCAGAGATCTGATCGCTGGATCCGCCGCTGACTCGTCGGTGCTGCTCCGCCTCGGGGCGTGTTGGAAGCGGCTGAACAGCTCAATGACAAAGCTCAGTTCGAGCCGCCTATGTTCCGTGCTCTGGTGCCCTCACCGGGAGAACCAGCCGGGAACTCAGGCTCAGTCCGCCAGGCCTGGAGGAACTTCTCGAGCGCCAGGCCTGTGCAGCTGCTCGAGTGATCTGCTCGAGACGTGCTCGCAGGAGGACGGTGCCCAGGGGCGTCAGCCTTGAGACGTCGATTGCGGTGCTGCCCGTCTTGGCGCCCAGCCGCATGCCCCTGATTGCGCTGGCTCGAGGAGCGTGTGCCGGTGTTTCGATCTCGATCAACACCCGGTTGAGGCGATGCGTCGCGCGCTTGCCCTCACCCCGGGGGGGATTAAAGATGGCCTCGGCAGGTGTTTCCGCTGCGTTGCTGGGATTCAGAGCAGCGAGGCCCACCGCCTGGCATCCCTGTTCCTCGCAGGTCAGGGCCTGGGGCCGACGGCAGAGCCGCTCGAACTGGTGCTGCCTGCAGCCGGCGATGCTTAAAACAACGGCAGCTGAGCTGTGTTGGCGAACAAGTCAGGAGCAGCGCGCCGAGGTGGTCCTCCGCAGGCCTACCCGAAGCTTCCGCCGGCGCGAGGCGGAGACCGCGTGGAGCCTTGAGCCGCAACCGGCCGGCTGCCCTGAGCCGCCCGGGAAGCCAGGGGGGTGGACAGGCTGCGATTGCTCTGGATCAACTGACAGGGCCAACTGACCCTGGCCAGTGAAAGATCTGTCAGCGCCCGATCCCAACGAACCGATTCAGCTCGGATCGGTCCGTTAGCGGACAGGGCCTAGGCCGTGCGGTGGACAAATGTTCGGCTTGCCCCCTTTGCCGGAAGGCATCAATCGAGGTATGCCTAGTAAGGAGTTTGGTCTTCGTATTGCTTTTCGCTTGGCCTCGCCACCACAGCTTGCCCCGCTTCCTGGTTGGCACTGATCTCGGCCTAAGTGGCATGCCCGGATCGGTGCGGCTTACTGGTGGGAATCCCGCTACCGGGCCGACTGTGCAGCCAGGCGGCGAGCGCTTCGCAACTTTCCCGATTGCCTTAATACGCGATCAGCTCGCAAGCCCTGCCGCTGGATGAGTGGACGCGCGGCCCAGGAGCAGGGGACTGTGTAGAAGATCAGGCCCGAAGAGCTATGAAGGCCACGGATTACACGAGGCGCTGAAACTCCAGCTTTTGCTTCCGCAACTCCACCGCCGAGTCTGAGGAAAAAGCAACGCCTCAATGCCTGGCAAACAGGAGTTGACGGCCAAGGCCTGGCTCGCTTTTGAAGACGGAGAATTGGAGGGTGTCCATCGACATTCTCAGCCGATGGAGAGCACCAACACCGCCGATGCACGCCTATGGCGACAATTTTGCGTAATTCTGGAATCGCAACGCCTTCAGAGGAGCGGCCGCAGCATGATTCGCCAAAGCGTTGGGTGGAAAGCCCTTGATGACTCGAATCGCCTCGACATCCCTGGTGTTGAGCAGACCACGGGCTCAAGCGCCAGGTGAGCAGGAATCTCCGGCTCAAGGCCAAGGAACATGGACGCCACAGCCCACGGCGAGATGGCTTTGAACAGCGTGCCGATCGTGACTTGACCGGAGGTGCAGCGCATATCAGCCTCGGTCTTGATGATTGTCCTGCCTTCACCAAGGCCTGCAACACGTGGGTGGCAATTTGGTCGAAGCCGGCCCTGAAACGGCTTGTCAGCGTTTGATGCGGGCCCATGGACAGGATTTGGGGCCCATGCCAGATGCCCCATGTCAGCAGGAAGAACAGTCAAGAGGTCAGCCAGAAAGCGTGGGGTGTCACCACCCGGAACTCGCGGCAAGCCCTTTGATCTCCTGGGGCAGCAGGGAAGTGGTTTCGGGTCTTGGACGGATTGCAAGCGGCGTCCGATCAGCCCGACCGCTGCGGTGACGTCGCCTTCGGGAGTTCCCCGCGCCCATTTCCGGGCGATGAACTCGAAAGGTTGGCGGACGGCCTGATTAGCAGCGCTGCATGAAACACCCGTCCACCCATCCCTCCCCTGGAGGGCAGAGTTGATGTTCTCCTGCCGACTGTGGGCACGAATCCGGCCGCAGAGTCGGGTGGACGGCAGTTCCGTGAACCAACGGTCCACCATTACCAGCTGCCCTGAACCGCTTCGGGCGGCCCAGGTGTGCAGGGCCTCCCGTGCAGCGCGCGTGGGTTCGGCCGTAAAGATCACGTCTGACCGCAACTACCTCAACGGCCTTCGATCGCGCCGGTAGTGAGGGCCCCACCAGGCGGGTGCCGACCCGTTCGAGATTCGTCGCGATAGAAGGGTGGGATACAAGGCTGCCCTGGTCGACGCGCATGGCCGCGCTAGTCCCAATTGCTGGGCCAACACCTGGCAAGGCAACTCGCGGTGGGGATGCGCCGAGCCGGCCATCAGCTTTTCTACTGTCCCGGGCCATCTTCGAGCACGCTGGAGGTCGAGGCGAAGAACGGTGCGGGTCAAGTACCTGACGGAGCAGGATTCCCTCGCCTGGCTGGACTGAAGATTCCATGGCATTGGCCTAAGAACTCATCGTAGGAACCGGGCTTTGTTATGGCCAACAAGCTGACCTTCTTGGGCACGGATAGAGCAAGGGGTCAACCCGGGCCAAGGTAAATCATGACAGAAAGCGTTGGACCGCCGGCCCCTGCAGGAGTGGACACTGCCCATAGATCTTGACCCATGCATCCACCGCTCAACCGTCTTCAGCCCAGCTACCTCCCGCCGACGTCAACTCTGAAGGTTCCTTAGGCCCCGTTTGTGCTGGGCGATTCCCGATGGCTGGGGCTATGGGGAGCCCTTCCCGAATCCAATGCGATTTCCCTGGCTGAAACGCCGGTGAAGGATGCGCTCTGGGAGCCTATCACCATGCCATGATTCCAGGCCAGCGCGCGACGTGGGTTTGCCTGATGTTCAGATGGGCCAAATTACGAAGTCTGAGGCCATCCTCACGTCGGCCTTCGGAGACGCAGTCATCCGCCAGGAAGTGGTGCCGGATCTAGCAAAGCGGTCAAAGACGGCAGCCTGGCCTCAATCCCGGCCTTGGAATGGCCTGGACGGCCTTCCCTTCCGAGTGCTGGACAGTGCAACCTGATTGGTCTCTTGCTCCGAGGCGGCGTCCACAGTCATCTAAGCATCTCGCTAGTGCCTATGCTGCTACATGGGCGGCTGGCCGGCGCATCCAGACGTCTGCATCCACGTCATCACGATGGCCGCGATATACCCTCCCCAGAGCGCCATTCCCGTTCTAGTCCTGCCTCAGCTCGAGGAGCAATCGAGGCGGGCTGGTGCGTCGCATGCAGCACGCTCTTGCGGCCCGCTACTGTGCCATGGGATCGCGATACTACGCGCTGAACAGTACCGAAAAAGGCCTATCGGTTGCTTCACCGAAGCGACCGTTGCAGCGAATCTGGTCCAAGGCAAGCCATACGAATCGGCACTTATGCAGGGCGGTATCCATGACGAATTCTCATTGAGCACCGGTGCGTTTCAGCAGTGATTGTCCTCAGCCCCGGTGATCGGGACTGGTCTTTTTCACAACTTCCGACCCGACCGGGCCCGCCAGCTGATGTGCGCTCCTTGGTCGTCGAGCCCGTTCGAGCGCCTTTCCTTCCCGCCAACGTCTCTCACTCTCCATCTTGGTTCCTTCCCGCAATACGAACTCCGGTTGCGGTTGAAGGTAGCTTGTCCCAACCGAATCCCTCGACTCGACTGCTTGGGACCAGTGGTCTCTCGAGCACCATCTGCGCCAGTTGCGGAACCTGGCTGAAACCGAGAAATTATCCCACGTACATATTTCCGTCACGTGTTGGCAATGAGAAAACCGTTCCCCCGGCGAGACTCGCCAGCCTGGTGCCCCGTCCCAGGGTTGCCACCGTATGGAAGTCCTCCGGAGATGTTCGCGGCCGTGCATCACGGCAAGCTGATCGGCGCGATCACAAGGGCTTGTATCTCCTGAGTCGTGATCAACTACGCAAACCCTGACAGTGGTGGGCCACAGCCGCCAGATGGCAGAGCACCACGCAGCGGCGATCTGTACCCGTGTGGAACCGGTTGTGGTCGCCAGCTGCTTGAGGGCCACGCAAACCGCAAGGGACGGGAACGCTGCTTGATCACTGGAAATCGATGGCATGCGAAGTGAGAGTGGAAAGCAGGCGACGGCCAGGCCGATGGACCGGCCCACATCCACCAATACCCGTGCCGGTGATTTTTGGTGGAAGGTCGAAAAGCGCAAATTGTCCTGCCGGTGTGCCAACGCCCATCTGCGCACGGCGGTGGTCTTCGCCGATGGTTGCCCCCACCTTGCTAAGATTCCTTGTTGCCCAACCGCACGGATGACCGGACGTGTCGTCATGATGCGAACCAGCCATGTGGTCACGCACCGTCCGGCAGTCAACCCTAGGCCCTGCAGGTTTAAAGCTCCTGGTTTGGGCCTGTGCTGCCCGGGCCGGGGTTGCCGGTACTGATCGATAAGCTTGGCCTGATGCTTTAAATTGCGAATCTCTCCTGGGCTGATCGGCACCGGTGCTGCTGATTTCGTCAGTTGCTTGCTGCACAGTCCCGAAGGGCGATGGCATGGGCGGTCTGGCCAGCAGCGGTGGCTCAATGTTCAAGATCGCGCCCGCAGCGCGAGACACCCTGAATCGGATCAGCCTGGACCCTGCCTCGCAGTTTTTTCTCGGTCTGGCCCGTGCAGCTCAGTGCGGGCTGGTGTGGCGTGAGGCCCGATCAAGTCGCCGCAGTCTGCTCGCCGCCCTTGGCGCCATGCTAGACCGGTGCTCGCGCGGCCGAGCGGCCGAGGCGGCCTCGAAATGCGAATGAACCCCAATTGGGCAGCTCAGTGAGGTCGGCCTGGAAAACAACGCGCGTCAGGTTTCCGGACGCGCCTTTGGCCGTGCTCAGGCCGCAGAGGGCACCGAAGCCGCCATTCAGCAAGTCCCTCGAAAAGGAAAAGCGTCAAGGGCACTTTTTGTCCTGTGGCCGCGTTGCCAGGTGCCCTGTGTTCAGGCTCAGCGCCAAATCTCGACAGCCGCCACCGGCTGGCAAGTTTCTGGCATCCCTTGCGAATGCGGTGGGCACGAAATTGATTTCAAGTTGATGCCGCCCCGCAACCGAATCCATTGCCGACGTTGCCGGTGGCCACCAGAGGGCATCGGTTTCAACGACGGCCCCGTCCCACGGCAAGCGTTTACTGTCGCATACAACGGCGTCCGCACTGAATTTCATTCAGGCGGAAGGCGTTGATTCAGGCGTATCGAGGTTGAGCCGATCCTGGTGACGGAGTGCCCAAAGGTTGATGCCGACCATAAAAAAAGGCCCCCGAAGGGCCGACATTCAGAGCAGGTCGCTTCTGATCGTAGTCCGAAGTCGCCGCCCATGGCCGCCGCCGCCGGCTGGATGCTTGCTTCCTCTTGTCAGGCATGTCCGCCACGATGCACTCCGGTGGTGGCACCATGCCGGCGATGGAGGGCGTTCTAGCCAAGCCCCGAGCGGTCACTTTGGCGGGTCGCAATGCCGGCAGCACCATAGTCTCACGTACTCCCGGTGGCGGCGTTGTAACCCCTCATTAAGGGCATGCCCGTGACGTGCTCGGCCACGAGCGGGCGCGTTGACGCTCGGCGTCGGCGATTTCCGCATCAACGGAGCGCTCAGGGCGGGAGGCCACGATGGTGGCACCGATCAGCTCCTCATCGCGGAGGATTGGCAGCCGCCCACTCTTCCCAGGGGCCGGAGCCAGGTGAAGCAATGGGTGGTGCCGCCGCCGGAACGATCCCTACTCAACAGCCGCTTGGCTGCGTTGATTGGCATCTTCGAGGCGCAGTCTTGTCCTTCCCATCTCGGTTTCGGTGGCAGAGCGCCCACCTTCCTACGGCAACACCACGGGAAGCTTGGCCAGGCGTTCCCTGAGCTTCTTTTGTCTAGGTGGAGTCGGTTCGTCGTCTTGCTGTGCGGATCCTGCTCGACCGGGCTTGAACGGCCACTGGCTCGTTGCCTATCGGCCACGATTGGTGGTGTGTCTTTGTCTGATGGTGATGCGGCGGGCAGTGCCGAGCATCTCCAGCTTTGGTGTCTCCCGCTTGAGACCGGCGTCCCTGTGAATCAAGTCTGACCATTGGTGAGCACGGCGATGTCTTCGAGCATGGCCCTTGCGGCGATCACTCGAGCCGGGGGCCTTTGACGGCAGCCAGGCTTGAGCACACCGCGAGGCGTTCACCACCAGGGTGGGCAAGGGCTTCGCTTCTCGATGTTCTTCGGCGATGATCAGCAAGGGCTTTGCCGTGCGGGGCAATTGCTGCGAGTCAAGGCACGAGATCCTGCACCAGACCGATTCTTCTGTGTGAGCCAGATGTAGGGGCTCCTCGAGGATGGCTTCCATCCGCTCGTGTTCGGTTGGCGAAGTAGGGGAGATGTAGCCTTGTCGAATGCGTCATGCCTCGGTGACCCTCCAGTCGGTGGTATCCGAACTTGGCCTCTTTCAGGGAGGATCACCCCTTCCTTACCCACTTTGTCCATCGCATCGGACGATCACCGGCCGGACTTTTCTTCGTCGTTGCCGGGCCGGAGATGGTGCCCACCTGGGGCGATGGCGTTGGAATCGGAGATCGGCTTGCATCTCTCGATCGTCTTGACGAGGAAGTACGGACGGCGCCTGTCGAATGCCATTGTTTGAGGGTGATGGCGTTGGCGCCGGCGGCCAACGCTTGCGCAGACGCCCGCCTTGAACATGGAGCAATGGCCGGACGGTGGCGGTGGTTGTGCTCATCACCTCGGCGGGCGTCGTTTGGTTTTGAAGCGGCCTGAAGGATCAGGGCCACTGGTGTTTCTCGATGTGATCCTCGATTCGAATCTCCGTTGCGATTCGTGTAGCGACGTCATTGATGATTGGGGTGCGTCCGAACTCTTTTCGAGCACCACGTTGCCGGCCCTTGGGGCCGCCGGGTGACAGCCCGGCTTCAGCCAGGATGTCGATGCCTTTTTTCGAGGGCCCGTCGGGCGTATCTCGTTATAATGATGCGTTTGGCCATGGGAATTCAGTCTCTGGAAAGAAGAGGATGGGGGTGAAGCAGGGAAGCAGCGGACCGGGAGCAGCGGACCGGGACTGGGTTCAGTGAACGATCGTCCAGTTATGTCCCTTTGTCCGGAGAGCCAGCTACGATTTCGTTGCCGCCGACTTGATGTCGGTGGCGCGTACTTGCTGGTAGAAGCAACTGATCGCCGGACGCTGCACTCAAGGGATTGGCCGGGTGCCTCGTCGTTTCGCTGCCGGGGCCACACTTGAAGCACCTCACCCATGGGGCTTTTACCTGGGCCGGTGTCAGGGAAAGTCATTGTTCCGCCGCGGTTTTTACGTGCGGAGTCTGAAACCCTGAACAAAGACACGGCTCCGAAGCCGGCTTGACTGTGAGACGGTGAGAAGAAACAGCAGCATGATTCAGGTGCGACAACAAAGGATAACGCCGATGACGTCAATGGAAACGGACGAGCTTTGGCACATGCGTGCTCGTTGACTGCCAACCTACTGGCAGCATCGTGCATCGAGGCGCATCCGCAGCAGGGGCGTTCACCGAACAGCAATCGGCGCCACAATCGGTTGTTCGGGGCCAATCCCCTGCCAGTGGTACGTTGACTCAGCTTTCGGCGGTATGGATCGCCGCTGTGCGAAATCCCAATCTTTCCTATGGCTGCTGCTGCTGCCCGACAACACCGGCTCTAAAGGGCGTTGTGCGCCAGTGATGCGGTTCCAGTGCCTCGACGATGAGGAATTTCCTGCCGGCATAACTGCCCACGCCATCGTTCAATGCCTGCGCATCAGTGGCCGCAACTTCCGCCGGAACAGGAGCTCGCCCTGACGGCCGAGGTGCAGTCAGCTGCTCGAGAATCACCGGAGGGTACGGCGATCTCGATGAAGCTCCACCGACCGGTTCTGGTAGCGCGGCATGGAAAGCTTAATACACGGCTCACCCGATCTTGTGGTCGCGGGTGGGAGAAGTCCCCCCCCCCCTCGCCGCAAATTTTTAAACCCGTGCTTTGGGGAGCCCGGTGGACAGCTCGGTCCCTGTCCCACCATCCAAGCTGACCGCCTCAATCCACCGCGTAGCTCCAGCTCACCGTAGCTGGAAACCAGCCCAAGGTGTTTTGAAACCGGCATCAAAGGTGAATCGACCTGGCTCGCCGTCCCTACCGCCAAGGGCGGCAAGGTCGGCCTGTTTGGCGGTCTGCGCGTCGGCAAAACGGTGCATTGATCCAGGCAGCTGATCAAGCAACATCGCCAAGGAGGGCGGCGGCGTCTCGGTGTTCGGTGGTGTGGGCGAGCGGCACCCGCGAAGGCAACGACCTTCTACGAGATTTCAAGAATCGGAGTGATCACTCGCAGGATTGACAAGTCAAAGTGCGGCTCTGCTTCGGCCAGATGACACGAGCTTCCCGTGCCTCGCCAATGCACGTGGGCCTTTCGGCGTCCACCATGGGGGAGCATTTCCGCGTATGTGAACAACCCCAGGATGTCCTGCTCTCCTCGATACTAATCTTCGCATTCGTCAGGCGGAATTCGAAGTGAGCGCCCTGTTTTGGGTCCGCATCCGTCCGCCGTCGGGTTTCAGCCACGCTTGGCCACCGACGTCGGCGAGCTCCAAGCGCATCACCTCCACCCTTGCAGGCTCCATCACAATCGATCTCAGGCTGTGTATGTGCCTCGCGACGATCTGAACGAATCCAGCTCCCGCCCCAACCTTTGCCCACCTCGATGCCCACGGTTCTGAGCCGTGGGTTGTTGGCCTCCAAAGGCATCTACCCGCTGTGGATCCTTGCGATTCCAGCAGGCACGATGCTTCAGCGGCCGTCGTCGAGATGAATCGCTCCGCTACCGGACAGCGAGGGCAGTGCAGGATCTACACTCAGCGTTTATAAGGGAATCAGGATATCATTGCATTCTTGTCCTTGAAATGAACTTTCTGGAGACGATCGCGTACCGTGAACCGGGCGCCGGCAAGATCGGAATTCCTCTCTTCAGCCCTTTTTCGTGGCCGAGATCTTCAGCGGGTATGTCCCGAGGCAACGTGAAGTTGGAAGACCCATCAAAGGGCTTCAACATGATTCTTCTGGTGAGCTTGATTGATCTTCCAGAAGCAGCTTTCTATCTGGGTCGGCACGGTTGAAGATGTCAGGGCGAAGGCAGAAAAAGCTGAGCGCTGAAGGCTAAATCCTGACTTGATCATTGTTGAATTTCGCCATTCTGAAGACCCCTGCGATGCAATCAACCTGCGCGTTCTGGCACCTGATCAGAGCGTTTTCGATGGCGATGCCGACGAGGTGATCCTGCCCAGCAACCCACAGGTCAACTGGGTATCTTGCGGGCCATGTTGTCCTTGTCTGACGGTCCTTGATTGGGCTGTGATGCGCTTTGCGATGGGCAAGGATTGGACCTCCATTGCCTTGTGGGCGGTTTTTTGCCGAGGTGGAAGCCAGACCAGTGCCTGTGCTGGTGAGCATCGCTGACTCGGCCTTCCAGCAATTCCAGCTGATGAGGCCCAGAAGGCATTGAGGAGGCCCAACTTTGGCGGCAACCGGCCGTTGGAGGGTCCAAACCTTCAAGCAGCGACAAGATCAGGCCCAGCAGACCCTGGCCCGTGCGTCGCTGCACGCCTCCAGGCCGAGCCGAGCCTCCTGAAAACTGGGAGACACCTACAGGCCAGGTCATGAAAAAAAGGCGCCCTTTGGGGCGCTTTTTTGTTGGTATGGCTTGGGCGTTTATATTGCGCTTGTGGTCCAGCTGATTTCCAGGCCGTACCTGCAGAAGTGTGCGTCGTGGGAACTTGGCTTGGCCTCATCCAGCGACTTGCGCTTTGCCTTCTTCTGCCGTAATTGATCCCCTCAGTGGCCCTTGTTGAGGTTCAAACGCGCTTCGGGTTTGTCGTGTGAATCCAGATTTGGCTTCCAGTTCCGTTCTCAC
>Ga0163217_1080945_pt1 | contig 15665 bp, 7 predicted proteins | sample SynspAceP_FD_185933 | JGI IMG/M metagenome (GOLD analysis project Ga0163217, IMG submission 185933) | Saline lake microbial communities from Ace Lake in Antarctica - Synechococcus sp. Ace-P (PacBio error correction) | ecosystem: Environmental > Aquatic > Non-marine Saline and Alkaline > Saline ...
ATATGAACCTTTGGTAAAAATTTGGTGACCGAAAGTGGTTGGAAAACGCCTTGAAATCTAAAGCGACCTGAAAATGCGAAGCTGAACGCTTATATATGACTAAGTCGGGTATCCAAGGAGAATTTTTGTTAAATTTATATTTGAACTATTAGGGGGAAAGAAGAAATTGACATTCACTTTATATCAATCTTAACATTGAATTTTAAATTACAATAGAGCTTTAAAACATGAAAAATAACAGAAGAAAGTTACTTAAAACTGGTTGGCTGGCAGCTAGTGCCGCTGCCCTGTTTCATGCATCCTCGCAATAGACAAAATATATGATTTCGGACGACACAGACTTGGTTTTATGGAGCCTGCAAGGCATTGCAACTTGTAAAAGAACCGGATGTTATTGTATGCGGGGGAGTCGGCATGGTATTGCCCGGCGGCTATAGCTCGGCGCGTCAATGGGGCTAAAACAACTTAATCGAAAAATGTAATGGGTTGTCTTGGGGAAAATTTGGACCCACCGGCTTGTTTGAGCTATAATTTATCGATTAATGAAAAGAAACCGGGTATTAATGAAGGAAGCTGGTTGCACAATCTCGAAAAAAGTGATTGCACAAATTATTGCGAAAGTTTATCGATTCGAAAATTAAAGAAATGGACAATTGGATAAGATGTATTTGGACTGCTGGGGTAGATGATCAGACTTCATACTAAAGGTCACCGAGCGGCACGATACAAAAAGATTCCAAGAATAATCCTTGAACATAATTAGCGACGGAGAGTCTTCGGCAGGGAAGCATGGAAAGCAAAAGTCTTTATATATACCAACTGGAAATGGCAATTGGCTTCACCTTGCGGATGTATTTCTGCTTTGACAACCCTGTATTCGGAAAGACTCAATCCGATGTCCCTAATGGCCATTTGACTGGGCTCAAAGAAAGCGAACTGAAAATAATGGCGGTTGATAGCTGGGAAAAATTGGGATATCCCACTAAAAGAGGAAAAGATGTTTTTATTATACGTGAAATTGAACGTCTCTGGATTAAAAGGCCAGTCTACACAAAACCTACTTTAATTAATGTTAGGGAAGGTTAGAAGAATGATGCCAAATCATGCGAAATATGGGGTTATTCAATTTTGCGATGCCAACAGGTTTAGGCAAGGCTACCTATTGAGGCTCGTTGGCAGGAAATAATAATAAATGGTAGAATGGACTCCGGCTCGTTGGGAGGAGATGTGGGTGCGAGACGTGAGACTTGTTTCAACAGTGCGCAAGATCGGAGTTAGTGGAAGGTAAGATGAATAGTGGTAAAGATTAGGCTAGTTACATAAGGAAGACCTTATTACACGGGGCACAGTTTGATGATGGAGTTTGTAAAGTTAGATTTTTGGCTGTAGATGTTTCAGTCACCTGTGGAAAGAGATTACAGGAAGGAGGGTATGGTAATCACGGGGTACCAGTCTAAGCCATTATGAGAATTCCATTAAGAGATTACGATAGCCAAAAGATGTAAAACGGATTAATGAATGGCCGGAAGGTGTATCGTGGATGATTTTTTTTGGCACATGCCAGCTATAGAGTAACGGGTAAATGCTGTTGCTATGGGCGAGGCGAGACAGGTCAAGGTTGCAGCCCGGCCGCCTTGGAGAATGAAACTCCAACAAAAATCAAGGTATATGACAAGAGCGTAATGATAAAAAGAAGTTTATGATATAACTCAAGGATGATATCAATTTTATAGATTTGCCATATTGTTTTTAATCCTAGGTTAATTACACTTACGGAAAGGTGGAGAAAATTTTCGGTGTAGATAAGGATCGGTCTCACTCCCGGCAATACGATAAAGAGATATAGATTTTTGCCCTGCGGTGCAATGGCGTATTTTTCTCATTCAATTTCCTGAAATATATTGCGGGGATTGGGCCCATTTATTGGAGCTCACCATCGCCGAGTTGCTATTGTTCGACCTGCTAGCTTTTCTATGGATCCTGTATGGAAGCAATTTTTGGCAGGAGCGGTTCAATGGCACTACTTTTCCGGCATGAATTGGTCCGTTCGTTCATGCATGGACTTAGGTATTAAGTGAGTGGTAGCATCTTGACCTTCAGGTCCAAAGATGAAGCATTTAAAATGTGCCAGTACTTCACCATGTATAGCTATTGAAGATTTTGCTTGGCACGGTTTTTTATGGGACGGCCAAGATCATAGATGGAAATGACAAAGGGAATAATTGGAACCTCTGGATTTGGGGTAGGAATTATGTCTGGTCTATTAATATTCTTTTTCTACCTTTGCCAATAGTATAAAATGATAAGCAAGCTTCCTAATCCCTTTTTGGTATGGCATTAGCTTTTGAATGGCTGTTGGGACGCTGACTTAATTGCCTAATATTTTTTGGAGGACTATCAAATATCCCTGAAATAGTCCCAGTACATTTTGAAGGAATAATGACCACCTCCTATGTGAAACACCCTTATTCCCCATACTGTTTGTGACCATTGCATGTGGCGCGCATTTCAAGTTCATGCTTACCTCAATCCCCACTATTTTGGAATGCACGGAGTGCATGAAAAAGCGAGACCTTAGGACGAAAAATTTTTATGGTAACCTGATGATAAAACCGAAGGTATGTTAGCTTTTGATCTGAGGCCCGCTTGCGCAATGACCTTTTTTTGGGAAATGTGGAATCGCTCACGGTGCATGTTGGCTAATAACACAATAATGCAGGCATTTGGGCTGCAATGGAAATATCTCTCAACATGTTGGGTGGTCCATTGGAGGGAATCTTGGCATTACTTGAAGGGCATATGTCCGCGCACCTATTACCGTCTGGGGATACTGCTTTTAGGTCTGCCGATTGATTTCTTGCAGACAGGTTTAAAAACTAGATCAATAAAAAATTAAGAACAGGCTTTTATCTCGAGCTTACCGCTGGTTCCCTGTTAATGCCCTTTGCCTTAACACAATCGAATTTCGGTCATCATTTGGCTGTTACTCACCACTCTCGCTTGGAGCAAGTCGAATACATTTGGCCACGGTGTTCTGTGGAGACCATCAACGGCCTAATCTTATAGTATAAATAGTAAAGCCTATTGGCTGACCATCTGTTGCCAACGATTTTTTATGACCATGGTGTGCAGTACCTTACCCATTTGTTTAATTGCTCCCTGAAGGACGTTTGAATCGCCGCCCAAGTTAATGTATGGCCTAATTTTAGTGAGGAGCTCTATAACTCTTGGTGTATACCATCGTATTTTGGACATAATACAGTAAAATAAGCGAAAATATTTGGGATATTGCCCACAAGTTAAAAATTTTGAGTTGAGTTGTCCCTCTTGAGTAGACAAAAGAACAATGGGAGATAACTATTGTTCCTTATTTTATTGCATATTAACACTATTACAAATATTGCAGGGACATAAAACATCTCACAATCAGTCTCTAATTGGCAAATTACGTAATCAGTATCGTACAGCCAATCTGCAATCATGGGAATCATTTTAATGTTATACCCCAAAAAAGTCCTTACCGTATAAACTTGCGCGTTGATCCCATGTGTTCGAATTTATAGTGTTCCGCAGTCCAGGATTTGGATAATCCTAATGAACCGCTGATATACATATGGATTAGAGGTGAAGCCGCGCTTCTTATTTTTGTTTCTCACCTCAATTTTGAAAATAGGATTTGCAGAACGCCTTATTAAATCTTATAGTTATTCGTGCGTCCACGCATAAGCAAGTAACTAATAGAATCTGTTTTGACACAGTTTTACAAAACTACCCATTCTACATTGAAAGCTATTGTTTCATGTAAATTATTTTCACCTAAATAACTTAGAAACAATGATTGGCAAGCACGAGCAAAACAGTTTAAATCCCCATTGAATTTCAGTACCTCCCCTAAAGTACTAAGAGCAATTATTTTAAACTGCAAAACTTGTAGCTGGTAAGTAAAAAAAAAAGCATAATAAAATTGGTACCAACTGAGTACCAGAAAAAAGAATAAAATAAACCAATTATTAAGTTACGCCCCTACAGTTATCGTGTAACCATCATGCGTGGCTTGTACAAAAAGGGTACAGCTTGATCTACAAAACGGCTATCTCGAACAAGAAAAAAAAAGACAACTGGGTTTACCTCAATCGAACACGGTGCCATGATACTGTTCGGGTGAATAAGGTTGGTTATGAAGTGCAGATCTATGCAACTTTCAAGAAAAAGCTGGGATGAAATGTTTCATATTCCTTCGTGGCAAGACAGCCCTATCCATAGCTTGGTAAATGTCTCATTATCTTGGAAAGCTTTCACCAAAAAAAAAAAAATAAAAGGGGGTTAAACAAAAACCATTTATTTTTTGGTGGGCAACAAGCACACACACCTGTCCCAGCTTGGTGCTTACATCAATGACTGGGGGGTAAAATTGATATCACAGTTCTTCTTCAATTTTTCTACCCCCTGATAGGCCTTGCTTGAAGTAAGAAACAAAAAACCGTTCTCAATAAGTGTCCCAGTGGTCCGCAAGGCCATGTTATGAGTGCCGTAATTTTTAGCGCCAAAAACATACAGTAGAATTAGTAGAGTGTTACCATTCTTAATGGAGGATTCAACCAATCTAGAGGACCCAATCTTGTCCGCAAGACTTTACTGGGAAATTAAACTGTACCCATCAGTCAAGGTAAATTCCGCCTTATTTTATGTTACTAGAACCTGAGAAAAGAGTCATACCAATAGTTTGGTAACACACCTGAAATATGATAAATATAAATTTGGGAAGTGGAAACCGAAGTATTGTAAAGATGGTAGATGTACGAACCCAAAATAATAAAAATTAACTGTTTCCAGTTGAACCTACAACGCACCAATGGAGAATTATAAATCCCAAGTTTCATTTTGCTGTTAAGCGGTACTACCCGAAGTAAGCAAAATGAAAATAACTTGCTCTTCACTGTGGTACGCTGCATCATCTCTTTCTTCGAGCAAATTGCTCGACTTCAGTGGAATAATTGAAAATTTAACATAATTCCAGTTGAGGATACGGAAATGACTTCCTTTAATCCATATTTCAGAAGCACTCTCGAGAATCAAATTCCAATATAATGAAACCATTAATTATCCATCTGCGAATACACATAAAGAAAAAAGAACTGCAAAAGCTTTTAAATTGCCAATAATCAGCTCAAAATAAAACTGGAGGTACAAGCGATGCGAACATAATAGCATCGTAACAGAATTAGATTGGTGTATATAAACACAACGCGAGTGATGCTTTTTGGTCGATTCTATTGGGTCCTTAGGCCCAACTCTCGGAGAGATGTAAAACTCTGCGCCCGCATGTGGAGGCTCGTCCCAGCTGCGCCACGAGGGAATTTGTTCGATGTTAAATAATCTATTAGAAAAAGTGAGGCGTTTGCCTGATGAAATAAAAAAGAGGATTGTCTTTTTTCGTCTATTAGCAAGCAAGAGCCTATATACCTGGTAAAATGTTATTAGCCAACCTATTTTGGAGTCAGCGTTCCGCTATGTGCCAATCATTTCGACGGAAGAGCAATGAACCATTATACCTATGTTGATTTTGAAGCTACCTCCGGATTATACTAATACGAAAAACATCCATAAAAGTTTATACTTGTTTACCGGATAAAGATTATCTTATTGAAATTTGAAAACGCTACACCTGACTGACCTTATATAATCGTTTGAAAATTTCCCTGCTGTGGCATGGAAAATTGCAGATAACTTACAAAAACAAAGGAAATAAACCCTAAAAACATATTGAAAGCAGTTGAAAAAAAGTGATGAAGCATTATATTAAAAGTTTGATTCCCAAAGTATTTATTAGAATTTTGCTGTTACTTGTCCCAATCCGTTGACTCTAAACTTTGCGCATGGTCCTTTGGATTTCTTTAGCAGTTCGGGAAATAAGCGTAAAGAAGAAATCCATATAGGGCGCAACCCTACTGCCCCGATTTGGAATAGCTATCCTGCTTTTGGCCCACTTTTCAATCCTATAATAGATCGGGAATGGTCTTCAAAATAGCCACCCTTGCCGGCTAAAAAGGACCAACGCTTTTCTTTTTACTATTTAAAACCACAGCCTTTTTTTCCATGTCAAAGTTTAACATGAGAAATATAGCCCATATTAACCAAATGCCATGGTGTTGATTATCAATGAAAAGTGGTAGAACAACGAACATCTTCCCATTTTGGGGTCCATCTAGATTTTAATCTATATTTTTCAAGCTTTGGTCCATGTCCGCTAATCATAAAATTCCGAAGTTGCTGCTTTTGCAGCCTTAAAAATTCCTTTTAGTTGAAACCCAAATGACAACAGTTCCCTGGTTATTTTTAGTCCTCAAATTGTTGTGGATAGTTCCTTCCAGTTACTAATAGGAATTGTGACCCGGATATGATCCATGGAGAGTAAGTCACTTCCATAATTTCATCCAGTTTTGCCATATATTATATTTCCATCCAGTCCCGAGATTGATTTTCTATAGGCAATAGTGGGACCACCTTCTTGGGCAATGGGTTACCGGTACGCCAAGGTTTACGGCGTATAGCCACCAGTTCCCAGTAAGTTACAAGTAATTCCTTAAGCCAGCGTTGTGGCCACATTTTATCCCCATCCCATATTTCCCACTATTGGCCCTGACACTCGGAAGCGATGTACTTCGCTCCCCTATAATTGTATGGCACCCCTTGTAATATCAAACCGAGGCGAAACGCTGTGGGAGAGTTGATGGTTATGCTTATTAATACTTTGGGGTCAATAGAACCTCCAGCACACTCAATGTATATCCTAGAGCACGCTAATTATGCGATAACGAATGGACTTGATAGCGTCAAAAGCTATTTTGGCTTGTCCTTTATCCATAACCTATCAGTTGTATCCGTTTTATTCCCCCTCATTACATTTTGAATATGGTTACAGTTTTCCCTGCTGACTTCTTTAACCGTGGTCAGACCCATTTTGTTTGCAACTTTTCCCGCGCCTGTGGCGCCGTTTTCCTATCAAAACCTATCATTATAGACAATTTCCCATTGGAAATCCGATACGGTTAACATATTACAATGGAACCAGGGTATGTTTCCTTATCCCTATGCACAAAGCCCAAGGCCTGCCCGTTCATTGTAAAGCTCATTTCCTTAATTAAACCTTTCCAACTAATTCATTGAGATTTTGTTCGTCATACCCTGCCCTTCTCAATCGTCGACTCAGTACAAAACCAAGGTGTCTCTTTAGAGCAAAGGTGTTCTGCTGTTGGATGGAATCTTGAACTCCTGGTGTTTCCAGATATCTCCGATAAATGGTTTGCGATAAGAACGAACTCTCCCCTTCTTCCCGTCCAACCATAACCCATAGGAAGCCCGGTATGCGATTATGGATCTCCCATACCTATCATTCTTAAGGTAAAAATGTCCCGCGTAATCTCACTGGCCAAATGCACCACTTCCATCCTGCCAATTCGGATCGCCATTTCTGAACATATATCCCGATAGCCTTAAAATTAGTTTTCATATATCAGAAGCTAGCATTCTGTACATCTTCTATTTGTATTCTTGGAGTCAATCCGTTCTATTAATCCGAGTTCAGTCCACAAAGCCCCGCACGGCGACAGAATACTACACTATATGGAAAGTCCACTCCTATCGACCTGACCGCTCAGCAGTTTTCTATCTTCATAAATTGAAACATCTAAACGTACAAACTCTTCTCATTTGGTACCAGGAACCTCTAATTCCTGTAGCCTTTTAAATATCCAATGTCAAACTCCATCTATAATATAATATCCAAAAATCAAATTAATGGTTCCTAATTCTTTTGCCGCCATCGGGGAGAAAAAAGCAAGATTTGTCAATGACAATGATCACCATCTTGAATTCCACCCAACTCGGATTTTTTTAACGATCTACCATTCCATTCAATATTTACCTATTCACATACTTTTACTCATTAGTACACTTGACTAATTAGCATGATTTAAAAAAACTATTACTTCTTTTATCGGGACCATGCTTATTGAATTCCGATCCCAATGACCGTACATCGGATAAATAGGTTCGCCCATTAACAAGCGTCTATAATATCGCTTATCAAGAATTTCTGAGCGATTGTTATGTTACCCTCACCATGGGATTAATCTAACTGGTCAAAGTTTGTAAATCTGCTTTGGAGATCCTTGTGTGGCAACAATCATCACGTCACCTTTCTTTTGAATGCGAAGAAGTCCCTGATATCCCTTAAAGATCTACCAGTCATTACTTAATTCCATAATTCTCTGCTTAAAAATAGCCCAATGCGGTCTACCTGTGTTACAAATGTTCAAGCAAAGAAAGGAATGCAAAGCTGGTGAAACAAGAAAAAAAGGAAAAATCTACCCAAAAATTATTAAAATATCCCCCAGAAATCGAAGAAGAATCTATCTGTTGCTTCACATTACATGATTGGAGGAAACATCATTGATACTCTTTTGAAGTACTCCTGCGGATTATCAAGTTTCCTTTGTGTGAATTTTTGGATCCTCTCAAAGGATTTTAAGCTGATACCCTCTAAAGTTAACTAACACTTATCCAGAATATATTTTAAATTGTGGTTGGGTACAATTAAATGAAGCACCGATCGTTCGTTAAAAAAATCCAGATAACCATAACTTCCATAAAAATGGAGAAACTTCAAGTCCGTCCAGATATTTCATATTGGTTCCAAGGACAAGATCCTCTTAAATATGCTCATTAAAAATCCATAATTGAAACCGACCATTTCATCGTGAAACTTCTGTCTTTATGAATACTTCACTTTCTCTATAATCCAGAAACATTATCACAAAAAATAAATTAGCCCAATAATAACAAATGGAAGAGAAGGGCAAGCCAAATTTGCCGTGATCTTTGTAAAGACCTTAATAGATAGCACAAAGACGGCAATAGTTCCAAAATACGTACAGCCCCTACACATCAGTCCATTATTTCCTCTCTCATAAAGCAATAATGTTCCTGGTGAATTTATGTCTTTCTACCGTTCAAGCTACCAAAATACCTATTGGCGATATTTTTCGATTTATCCCCTTATTAACAATTTCTCCAAAAGCTGATTACATAGTTAGAAAGAATCAATACCCATGTTTAATGTTCCGATTGTTATGGCTCAAAAAGGATAAGGGATTTTTCCAGATTATGTGTGGAAGGGAGAAGAAAGGTCAAGTGGCCCTTCGCCCGCTTGTACTTTTCGTCGGAGCCGAGGGGAGTCGGAACGGAAACGAGGAGAACTTCCCCATAGTGGACCCGGCCGACCAGCGTGTCCGCCAGGAAGGATTGAGTGATAGGGTTTTTTGACTTCCGCATGGGGGGGGGGGGGGGAGGAGGGCTTGGCAGCCTATCACGAACCATGTCCCGCAAACCTCGCCTATGTTTTTACCAAAATATCTACTTTAGGCTTATTTTTCCAACATCTAAGATTTGACTTAAGAACGTTCGAAAAATTAATTAATTTATAAACAGTTTGAATTTTCAATCCATTTTTTGTGGAATTAGTTTATTTCCACCTCTCCAAACTTCTATAATACTTTCCTTAAACTAAATTACTAATATGAGGTGAGCCATACAATTAATCTGAAATCAAGGACTTAAATTCTTTCGCTATTTATACATAAAGGTCAAACTATAAGCTTCACTGCTATCACAGAGACAATCAGAAGTCTATTCTACTCATGTTTGGATTGGCCCTGGTGGACTAATAAAACCTGAGTTGGTTGATCAATAAATAAAAAATCTTTGTACAGGACGATTCTTTGTTACAAAAGTTTGTGTAAGCCATTAAAAAAAGCAGATATATGCAACCCAATTAAGCACCACTACGCTAATACCAACTACTTAGAGGGAATTGGTTTTCTCAGTATCTCTATTCAAATCAAGGCTTTTTATAAGTCAAACCCGTCATTGGATAAATCCTTGATAATCAACATCAATCAACAGTTTGACCACTCTGGTCAATTTGAAGATTAATTCTATTTAACCATTAGTTAATTTATCTTCATAGTGATTCTTTATCAACTTTAATCTAATAAATCTTTAATATTCCCACTTCGAGAACTTATGTTTGTTCACATGATGATTATTTCTTCTTAAGGTTTTAATGTTTTTCAAGAAACAATACTACTACTCAATCACGCGCGTCTCTATCTATTAATTGGCAATATCTGCTTAAAGTGCGGGCCTTTCTCTTTCTATTGTAAAAAAGCATTTATATCTTCTTTCTGCTATTTCTAATGATTTTGGAATTTCTTAAATTTGAGAAATCATCTAAACTATCAAATATGTTTGTACCCGAGAGCTCTCTGGTGTGTTTTCTCTAAATCATTTCTGATTTCAAGAAGGCTAGACCTGATATCATCAATTGTTGGATTAGAAACCTCTAACTGATTACTACATATGGACAAGTATTAGCCAATCTTCGGTATCATCATCATTAAAAACAACTAGATTCAAGGTCTAATTTCTTGTTGTCTAAATCTACGTTAGAATAATTTACTAGCGTGTTTTCATATAAATGCCCTTAACAGCTCATTTAATATCATCTTCTATTTTTCCCTCACTTATTTTTATTTACCAAATAACTCTCACTTCTATTACTTTTTACAGAAGCCAGAATACACTCCCTTTTTAAGATTTAATTCTTATACTCCCCATCTTTACTTTAATAATATTGTAAAGCTGTCTTTTAATATTGGATTTGTATTTTTCTTCTAGAAATCCCTATCCATCTTTGCTTCTTCAATAAGCTGAAAAGCTTAACTAACCACCACTCATCCTTCAATTTATCTTCCTCTCTTTTTTCCTCTTGACAATTGATTTATAGTAATTTCTTCTCGAATCTCACGCTTTCAATTTGCAAACTAGTCGCATTGATTGCGTCTCTAAGAAAGTAACGCGAAGGCGTAAATCCTTTAATAGCCATTTGGTAAAAGTATCAACCTTGACCCAGATAAAAAGTGATTGGTCTGAGCATAGTAACAATATGAGGTTGGAAACAGAAAACTACGAACGTTCTAACATTAAGCTTACTCTAAAGGCTCTCTAGATAGAGAACTGGCATATTGAATGTTTTCATTTATTTAAATTTCCTCTGAAGAAAACTTTTCAAAGGAAGTGTTAAGAAATTACAGAAACTCTTCAACTGTACAGTAGTCTCAGGTATTCAGCAATAACGCGCTGTTAAGCAGATAGAGAGCGCGATCATGTGTAGCTTTCTGATTATTTCCAGACCATCTGTTCTCTAGACGCATCGGTCTAAGGTGAGTATCTCTTCAGCCAACCAAAGTGGATTCTATACCACATACGCAAAGAACATTTTCTATAGTGGGTATGATCACGATCTCGAATTAACCCTCGATCACTAATAATTGGACCATCGCGGTTCTGTACTCTCCTAGCCAGTACGCGCCCCAGATTTATCACTGACTCCACTTATGTGCTCCACCGAGTCTCTGATATGTAGTAGTTCTCCGCAGTCGAGACCTTAATACGAAATGCTCCTATATTATAAAGTCATTTGACGTACTTGAGGTGAGCTACATTGCCGCTTACATTCCTCATATGAGGAGATTGAGTTTCTTGATCCCTGCTATACTAAATTCGCCTATGTAGTTAGTCTTAAAGAGTAACTATGACACCTGTGTTTCTTAGATCGCATTCATACATCCTCTGACACACTCACACTTCACACCAGATACTTCTGCAACTCTACTTATCATGAGGGTGTACTTCTCTGCAGCGACTCTCCGCACCGTTTCGCGCAAACCATTAATCACTTTCCTCTTTCTATAAAGTAGATATTGTACCCTATTTTAGGCTATTGTATTCCGAAGCCATGAGAAATATTAATCCCGCACTCTGTTTGCTTGGAGTAACAAACATTTAGAGACGTTATCAATCGTCCTACCAGTTGAGTCGTGTTTGCATTGATCTACGTAATACTCATCACATCAGTCGGAAATACATCTAATAACCCCACGAGCGTATCAAAGAAGCTTACTACAAACACTCAAGTATCACACTGTGTGTGTCATCACGTTTTGTACGGAATAATGAGCTCCCCTGCGCGCGGTGTCCTCGGTGTAACCAACCGGATAGTGCGTTCAGAGACTACAACCGCATCAAAAGAGAACAGCCAATCGCGCATGTCATTTCCATGATCTTAGCCACATCCCTCTTCTAAATGTCGCAGATAGTTCACACCAGCAGAGCGCTGGTTATTTTAGAGGTCCAGGGTTTACGCAAGTAAGTTACTCTTGTTGCGGTGACCGTTGCTCTGACTCTTTATCATAGTAAACTCCTTGAAATTCCTTGGAATGCCATCCGAGAGTATGTTTATTTGAAACACGTATACTGGACCTCCACAATACCCTCCTCCTAGAGTCTAAGTACACACACTCTGCAAACGCTATTTCTCGCCTTAAATAGTATTGACCACACTATACGGTTACGCTCATTCTCTACAAAAAAAGCGTAATGAAACAACTTCTCCGACTCTGAGACACTTTGTTTCACAGTGGGGCGTTCGAGGAACATCAACATATCGGTCACCATTTGCATGTTGGCATGCCTGCCATCAATCGCGGAATAATGAGACTGCCAGTCTTAAATGCTCCTCATCACCATTCCTTTGCATCCTGATGCTTCTTCGTCAGTTTACCATTATGAAGGCGTCGGCCACCTTACGAGCGAGCCGTGCGGCTCTCAGGTTTCTCTCTGAACATCGAACTCAAGCTCCATCTGATTTGTTATGACATTGTGTACCTCGATTTCTCTCTTTAGGATATTAATTCCAATTCCGGTCTAAGTAAACTGCTTTCGCGGGTCCTCAGCACAAATAGGCTGGTTGCTTTCCTTCAGCCCTCCCGATCTCCTGTAAGTCAGTCTGATATGAAATAAGCGTTTGACGTCTAAAGTGAGCACCTCGAGAGAGAGAGCGCTGGGGTTATAATATCGCCACAGAGAGATGAGAATCAGACACTTGCGTATAATCAAGTTACTGTGCGTAATGTCGCCATATAGATAAGACAGGTCTAACCTCAACGGAACTAACCCCATCGCAACCTACACACTAATCATAGCGTCTAATCTCGTAAGAAACCTTTGACACGGCTTTCTGGCTTTGAGCGGCATACTTTCTAAGTGTCCATACTCGTGTTATACCCATTCATCAAGAATTCATGCTAGAGAACATTAACCAGCAGGCACCTGCACATACTCTCATCCACGAAATAGCCATCTCTTCTACAGCCAGTTTCAAATATACGGTGTACTTCGCTCCTTTAATAGGGAGACTTAAGAATAGAATCGTTAATCCCCTTTTATTGTTGCAACTTGAGGCAGAATGGTAGCAACAATTCCACAAGCTGATGTAGAATTTCAGATTCCAGAAAAATATTGTTTCATTTTGAGATTTTTTGTTTCCCGAAAAAATAGTTTAAAAAGCTGATTCAGAAAATATTAGAGGTTAGTTTACTAAGGTCAAATGTTGTTTTTATCTATGTCAATCCTCTGTTCTTTAATATTAATCAACCAAACTCTAAATAGACTTTCCAAAATCAGGACTAAGGTCATCCTAAGATTTCAAGCAGATTAATTGCAATTTTTTGTTTGAACTAATCTAATGACATCGTCAATTATTTCTATATTCGTCCAGACCATTCATATACGCACAGAGTCTTCAGTATTCTAGATTTAATTTAATCTAAAAGTGAATACAAAAATTAAGAATAAAAATATCTAAGGCAGGTTCTTTAGTCGAGAAATCGGTTCAGTATTATCAAGTGGTTTAGATATTAGACTTTGAATTACTGAATTCTCTAACAGTAAAGATTTAACGGAATTCAGTAATTAATTGATTTTAGAAGAGCATATATCCCATTCCACACACAATACTCCTCCCCCTCCTAAAGTACGTAAGTTCACCTAAATGAAAAAAAATCCAATCCGAAAAAAAGCTATGTTAACTATCTTCTAATATTTTAAATCTAATCTATTAATCGAAATCTTGACCAGCGCCAACAGAAGAACTGCTTTTTTAGGTTTATTTTTTTAAAGTAATTATAATAAGCAATTAATCCATGGGTTTTCACGTGTATCTAATTCCATTTAACACTCAGAAAAAAATCTGATAACTTCTTGTTTTTTAACTTTGTTCAAAGAAGTTACTTCTCCATGGAGTTCTTATCTCTAATATCTGTGTCGCTCTTAAGACCTATTTAAAAAGGTGAATCCCTGGAAAAATAGTCTCTTTAAGAAATAGTAGATGCGTTGGAGTATACTTTCATGTTTCTCATAGCGAAAACATTCGTCAAGGCGTCTGTCAAAAGGATCTATATTAATCAACTGGGAACTATTCAAAAGATTTTTCTTTGAGTTAACCTCGAATAAGTTCAATTTCTGGAGTAATCATATTGGGTTGGCCTTTACATTTTAGGCAATTTTCTCTTTGTGAAAGCTTCCACAAAAATACTCGTCGGAGAAATTTACTCTGATTATGGTATAGATTCTTCAGATGTACAAGCTACCATCTGAATGGGCCCGTTACTAAATAATAGCACAGGATGCAGCATACATCCTTTATTTTGATTTCTTTGGGTCAAATATTAGACAACTGAAACATATTTAATTTTCGTGTAAATCAATGCAGAAAGTTCACATTAACACAAGAAAAAGTTGTCGATATGTTCATAAAAAACATCGTTTTTCTCATTCATTCCACACACATTGCCCGCCCATCTCCTTCCTAATCGTCAGCGTCTTATAATAAGGTTTCATTGCCCTTGTAAAAAAAACTATTAGAAGAAAAAATTTAAAAAGAAGTGATAGGCCTAAAATGACCGACCCAGCCGCACCAAACCCACGCTCCAAAAAAGTAAAATTCAACAATCTTTACTTTGTTTAAACGGCGTGCCCAAAATTGACATTTCTTTGTAAAGCAGACTCACAGCATTAATAGAACAATCAGGAAGATTCCTCACCCTAACTTTCTTTACGCTCATGGTAGCAAACCCATCAAATCGTCTGCATATCCTCCCCTACCTTTTTTTTCACCACTCTAGCATAGTATTTGAGTAGCTAGAGTAAATGGTATCATGACCCAAACAACTTGGAAACGATTCAAGGGGCACACCCATTATGAAAGAGGGTCAACGCGGATAGCAAAGGTATTGCCGGCTACATGAAGGTTTATTCTTTTTACAGAATATCCTAACACGCGTTGCGATATCCTTTAAAACCCTGTTCGCATCATTTGTTGCTATAATATGGGCAATAATCTTCCTGCAGTAAACCTATCCTCGTTCATCCCTTACTACTTATCCAAAATTTCCTTGGCTTTTGGCAGTAACGGAATTATTAATGGTTCATCGTCTTGGTCCTTTTGGTGTAGAGCCAATCATTTACCGACTAAAATTTCCCATAACCAACATGGTCTCAATCTTTAATTCATGTACTCAAACTAAACGAAAGCCGCGGTGATAAACAGGCAAAAAATGAACAAGTCTTTTAATATTTGGGTACTTTGACCTTAAATATAGTTTCTATCAATGATTTGCAACTCCCCGTTCTGTAAATAAGTGACGTTCGTTTCAAACCGAAGTTTAAAATTTATAATGGGTCTTTTTCTCCGCCATTCCAGTTGG
>Ga0163217_1119592_pt1 | contig 15664 bp, 10 predicted proteins | sample SynspAceP_FD_185933 | JGI IMG/M metagenome (GOLD analysis project Ga0163217, IMG submission 185933) | Saline lake microbial communities from Ace Lake in Antarctica - Synechococcus sp. Ace-P (PacBio error correction) | ecosystem: Environmental > Aquatic > Non-marine Saline and Alkaline > Saline ...
TGTATCCATTTCTCCGTCAGTAGAGCCTGCGCTGCACCACCCTTGACACATTGCAACATATAGGATAGCAACACCACAATCCAACGCCAATGAGCAAAAAGTAAAAGGGGCGACAAAGCGTTTTCTCCGAATTTCAAGACCAACTGGGTATGTCGGCTATTGCCGGACTATTTTGCACTACCGTTCATGGGAGATTAAATGGATAATACAGCTAATCAATCAAGGTACACGCGAAGTCTATAAATTCTCAGGTTTACCATTTTTGAAACATCAAAGGAAACCCTGAGAGTCCATCGTCCAATGTCTTCAAGAGAAAACAGCTACACATCGGAAACGCCCTACTTGGCTTCATAAACGGTAATCCTTTAAACAAAGTCCCGTTCATCTGTAATGCATCACTAACCTCATCTACCCTCTCTCAAGCACTGCAATTGTAAGTATAGTCAAGCGCTCATACGCGTAATGGCCATTGGATTTGGGTATCGGTTAAAACCTTATCCAAGGTGTATCTATAGACTACCCTCCACCGCTCTGGTATAGTGATTATAAAACGACCACTTCCCCCTTAACACTTGCTTCCATTAATTTAACTTCAAATCGGATCATGAGTAGTGTTTAAATCGCTTCTATTAGAAAATCCCGTTACTCAAAAAAGGTGAAAAATAAAGTTCCTCGTACCGGATCCAATTATCACTGTACCTTCAACATCAATTCTGGAATATCATAGGTACGACTTGACAATGTCTCACGGGATCGCAAGCCCTCCTAACCTACCACCATGCCAATCCATGGGTATCCTACCAAAGTGACTGCATCTGCCAAGACCACCAAGTCGCTATGCTATCACCAGCAATTCGAATTCTTCCACTCCTCTCAATGTCAACACCTTCAATCCGCCAGAGACAATAAAATAGTCTTAGCCGCATTTAATGTGATTATCTTCAGATCAGGTTCCACTATCCGCCCAAGCCCGGATGTACTACATAAGGATCGTGAAGGTAAAATACCCTTTTAATATTTTGGGCATCCAAAGTTGTTCTATAAATTGGCACTTTGACGCCTCCGATGGTCCTTGGCCTCATTCCAATGATCTGCGGTAACGCGATAATAGCTCCAATTTAATCCAACACCCAACCAAAACAATTCGAAAAAAGTCGTCGATCACCCCAGCGCCTCCAGAGCAATTTAGTGCACAAAATCTTGGTGTCAGTACATACAAACAATGCTCCTCTCAACAATTAGCACCTGCCCTATCATACACAGAATAAGGGTCCGTAATACAACTGCCTTTCCTTGCCCATTAATCTTCCTCTACATTTCAAATTCCGTTCTCTTCACAAATTGGCCTGATTGGCGAATCAGGCAGAAAGCAAATACCGCAATTCATGGCCAACATTTTGCAACTTATCCTGGCCTAACTACAGCCAACTTTCTACCATTGTTACTTAGTCGGAAAGTAAGAGGTCACCTTTATATACTTTGATCGTCATCATAACCTCCTCCTGTAGCAGTGTCCCAATAAAATTGCCCAATTCCGTTTACTTTTAGGTGTTACCCCTTACGCATAGCCAATTATTGGTGGTAAAAGTGGAAACACACTTGACCATCCATAAACCCTTCCTTTATATCGCTGGCAAATTTGGCATACGCTCCTTGCGCCCTTCAATCAACGGAATAAGAGGTCGTCACATACCCATAATAGCTTGCTTTTTTGGTAACTTCCTGTCGTTAAAGTTCCAATAAAAATACTTGCGAAAATCATTTTGCACTAAAGACAAAAATAATACTAATAGATAATTGTCAAAATACAAATTAATATTATAAATAGATAACCGCCAAATACCATCCAAATCAACATAAAACGAAAACGAACAATACTATTAAAAATAAGAATAAAAATCACACAAAGCTCCATTATGGCCTGCCAGTTTAGCAAAACAAAAGTCCCCATCACAAAAGAGCGATAGGGAAGTAATATACAATTAGATAACTTTAGTTAATTCATCAAACCAAATACGTCCTTGGCAACCATAATGATATTTGGAACATAAGTAAGAGTAAAACACCGCTGCATTGCAGCCAAAAGGGCAATAACGGCTTGAAACTTGGACCGTACTTTGGCGACGCCTACCCATAAACATCAGCCGTTCCTACAGCGAGTACATACCCCCAATACATAATTGAGAACGATACCATCCAATGAACCGAGCAACCCAATGCATCAACAACGTTAGGAATATAGGAATAAAAGGAGTACGCTGGGTCAACCATAAAGACCACCACCAAAAAGGAAAATTAATAAAAAGCAGTACCAATAAGGGGTAACAGACTCCAAAAGGAATCCATGAACGACTGGAAGGATAGATTCAAGACGAGAACAACCAGACTTGCCCTGGAGTAGAAATCAGAACAACTAAGCCTGTTCTGGCAATACGTAGTAGGGATAAGGGCAAAATCGCAAACTTAAGTCCCTATTATAAAACGAGCAAAACTTGCATATACAACAGCGATGGCGGCTGCTTCCTAGCCGTGAAAATCCCCGCCACAAAACCGCCCACCACAATTACCAAAAGAGTTAGGCTTAAAATGGCACTAAAACGAGGAAATAACTTTTAAACTACCCCTTTCTCCTGGCAACTTCCCCTTTTCGACCATAAATAGACCATAAGCCATAAGCCAAGCCACCAATATCCAGGAAATATCCGGCAAAGGAACAGGGCGCAACAGAGCCGGTACCCCACGGCCCAGGCAAAACTTATTAAAACATGCTAGGGAATCAAAAGTCGTCGGATGAACTTAATATTCAGCAAGCAACAAACCTCTGGAATAACCACCTTTGCCATTTCCTGTCAGGTGCTCCCTATGCAGATCAGCGGCAATGGCGAACATTAGCAAAATAACATAGCAATATAACATACTCGCCAATCTCCAGGGGCAACTCCCTAATAAGCGATTTTTGCCAAAAATTTATCAAACGATTGGCACTACCTCCCGGTCATTATTCCCCAGCCAATGAAAGAAGGGGATGGCCAATAACGCAAAAATATCTAAGCCTGTTCATTCTTGAACTAACCGTAGTGTCCGCTGGATATAGGCTAAGTTACTCAAAAGGATCGTGTAGAAATTCCAATAGCAAAGCAACGGTACCCATAGGCCATCAAATCCAAAAGCTACATAAACAATACTAGGATACGAAATGGTTTCAATACTCATTAATGGTCGTTAAGTATTTTAATGATAAAAGGAAAAGAAAATAATGATAAGGCCGCAAATGGCAACATGGCCATATACATATCAACGGCAACAAACAAGGCTGGTGATAATTGTCCAATTGAAGAGTGGTAACCACCAAATTAACCTCCACCAATTACCATAATGACCAAACGAAAATTGCCATTAAATACCTGAATTAATCCTTACCTTCTTTTTTTTGTGTCCATGAAGCCTTCGCCAATAAAAGTCCATTGACAGATTGGCCTCTCTTTTTTCCCCATTAATTTAGGCGGCGCCCAATACCGACCAGATCAAAAGAAAAACACAAAATCCTCGTAAAAAGAACTGGAATTGCCCAACTACATACCACTCGAACACTGCCATACCAAACACCATCCATAACCAACAAACCAAAAATAAGTACTGAACAAACCTCAATGCCCTATCAATATGTTATACTCTTTGCATTATTATTGTTAATTTCGTCGATTATTCTTTTTCATCTTAGTACCCATAATCTCAAAATAGGTTTGGTCTTTCTACAAAAGGCTTTAACAGATTAAGATTAACATGGCTTTTCAATGAATTCCATACCCTCTTAACAGCCTCTGCAGTACTTTTGTTTTGACCTCTCATCCGCCTGCTGCCTCAACCACTCTTTCGATAATCGTTCAATCGTACCCAAAACTGTCCCCCACTACACAAAATCTCGACCCATAGCCTCGTCTAACCGTAATAGATATTAACAACTCGTAATGTTGAGGTTACAAAAGAGGGGATATGGTCCGCCCCATCCACCACGCGTTGCTGTAAAGCAGTAATATAAGCTCTCCATAGCCATTGGCGTAGCGGACCCCGATGGTCCGTTGACCATATAACGCCATTTGACTCCGTCATAACCCTAACTTTTTTACCCTTAGATCACTGGCTTTATAAACCGTCTAAGTAAAAACTTCTACTACCAGCATCAATAAAAACAAAGGCCCCCGAAACGCAAATAATAACTTCCCACCCAAAATTCTTCCTATTTCCTCCCAATACACTGAACTATGTTCGGTAACCCTAAACAAAAAGGTCTCCAACACCGCTATATCTCCCTGGTGAAAGCCTAGACATGGAACTGCACTCTACCTGGTCATGGCCACACACCCGACGTCTGTAGCCATTTCCAATACCTCCCGCTCTACCCAATTGCTCCATCGGCAAATATTGGATCTGTACTTCCTCCCGAATTTTTCATAAGTCCTCGCATGGCCATAATTCTTAAAGGATGGGTTATAGGCAGGAATGGGCAAAGAATAAAGTTTTGTGATTGTTATATCAGACAAGAGTACAAACCTAAACACGTCCAATATCCCAATGGCAAAACAATAATTTTCTTCCTAGGTTATAATCTTGCAATATACATTTTTTACTTGAGCGTTAACGTTAACGCATAACTTAATTATTCCAAAAACTTTAAAAAGACTCTTTTTTAAGTTAAACAAACAATTCCCTTACATTCTAGCCAAATACTGTGATCTACAATTATCACCTCCAATTATAATAATATTGAGGCTGTTAGAGCAAATTTCCTATCCCTCCAGGCCATAAGCTCTGCCATACAAAGCCCCAATCAGTGAATATGCCAAGTAAAACTCGCCTTCTTTTTTTCGCCCAACAAAAACATGGCCATGGTCTGGCTAATTGAACCTCCAACATCCCTTCCCATCATCTTTCCGTTTTTTTCTCCCCCTTCAAAACCCAATTTGCTTACCAATTACTGCCAAGTAGGACCCATCCAAATGGCGGCTTCGTAAAATCTACCACGTTGCTCCGGATACATTCTTAGAGGAGCAAAAAATGAATTTGACCCAAAAAGTCATGAATAATCTAACAGTCATTGACAACGCCTCCCAAGACCTGGAGCACAAGTTAATCCAATGCTGGAAGAGGTCACAATCTAAACATAAATTAAATCGTCATAGTAGAGGCAATTCGAGGAATACCAATACTGGAAACTGGTCGGTCCCACCGGATGCAATGCCATTCACTCCAACTTCTCAGCTCTGAATAACCCGGCTTTCAGAAAATACCAGATTTTCCCTAAATCCGTTTTCAATTTTTGCTACTCCTCTAGGGTCGACCTAAAATCAGTAAGGCAATGGCCCTTTAAACCTGGCCTTTCCAGCCAAAAGCAAACTTTAAGCCGTTCAAGTCCTGCTATCTAACGGGCATTATAATGTCGGCTTGGAACCAAAGGCAACACCGTAAACTCTTCCGCCATCTTTTAAGAAAAACAAACAAACGCCCCCCCCAAAATGCAACGGGATCATACAATAACACTTATGGCCCCGTTGAGCCAAATATAAATGGACCGTCCAATCATCAGTGCATAAAAATATAAACAGACCACATAACCGTTTCTGCCAATTCTTAAGATTCAAATATAATTTCGAATGAATATCCTTCGGCAAACCGTAACTGAGCCTATGATATTAACACTTAACACAACGGACCATCTCCAGCCTTAGACCTATTTCCCCCTTAATCCTTTAATATTTGATGACCAAACCTCTCGATGCACTTGTGGCAAAGCAGTCACAACCCCGGCAACACAAGCTCCTTGATACCTTATAGGCGACCCCCAAACTAGTCCGACCAACGCAGTGTTTCTTTAAATAAAATTGGCAGGATTATACTCCCGAAAAAGAAACAAATCCACCGTTCGATCTATAGAATAACTCCTGAACAAATAAGAAGCATCACGAAGAAAGAACATCCCATTTCCGTAACTTCAGAGGCTCCCCAAACGTGCCATTGGGTATGGTAATAATTTTTTCTGCCCTATCGGTAAAAGAACCGCGTCTTCAGGGTAAGTCTCTATCGATTGGCCGATGACAAAAACCCAGATCAAGGCATTTAACTCTATCTTGTCACTGAATTTAGAGGCTAGTTCATGGCCCATCCACTTGGTGAAATAGTCTAAACCCTGCCTTGGCCAAGGATTACCTAAGACTCTTGAGATGGCTTTTTAGCCGCCAGGAAGAGATATTTACTACTGACCCAAAGCCTTGCCTTGCCATATATTTCACTAAACTATTGTAGAATTACGGATACCAAACATTTATATCCACTACTTTGGGTAATCACCAATTTTCCAAATATCAAAAATGGTCTGATCAGTTTAAAGTACTCCTGGAAATGCCACCAACCAAATTCACGCAGTCCGCCAACTTTAAACTATGATATATGTCTTCAATCGGATAATTGCTTTCGTCATTGCATCAAGAACGAAAAAAGCAATTAGGTCCATCGCATTTAATCTGCATTTTCCTCTAGCTTATCCAAGACCTCCCCAAGAGCAATACCAAAAAAAATCCTGCACGAGATAAGCATTATATATTTATTTCTCAATTCAGAAAAAAGTTCACCAATCAATTAATTTATTATGCTAGTTCAATGAAAACCCAAATATAACACAAGGAATAATAAGGCGCATTAATAATAAGATTTACCTCCAAAGTAATAGATCCATAAGTGTTGCAAGTCTTTAAAAAACACACTTAAGTCACACTAAAAATCATATGACACCATACTTCCTATTGGCCCTTTATACGCTCAAAATAGTCCAGTATACATATTCTGGTAACATATATAGGTAAGTCCCAGTGTATGGGCAATTTACCTCTCCAATACCGCAATAATTTTGGGTATGGTGCCAAAATGAGCTTCATGCCAATCTAAATCATCCGGAATAATATAATTTCCACATATTCTGACACCTTTCAGCTTCGTCCTGAAATTTACCACTTACTAGTCCGCTCAAGCATTGGAAATTAGATACAAAATCTCCCGCCTTATGATTTTAAATATAAAGTAGTCTTGATAATTTTCGCTCCTTAACCGCGTGGAAGTCTGTTTGATAATAAGATCAAGCATATTTGTCCCCCTCATTATCTATTAAGATAGTATCAGCGTTGCCCACAGGGGCTTCATAATTCCATGATCAGCGCGATACCTGTGGCATACCCCCTTAATTTTTAATAAAGCATTTCCCCATCAGATACACCTTAATTATCGCCATCGATATCCTTTAAAGATAATCAGGAAAACATCCAGTCCGTCACCTTTAAATTCTTTACCAGAGTCAACACCGAGCCAGCGTCCCTAGCTAACCATTTCTATGTCCGTCCGGTCAATAACGATCCGGAAAAAAGTTCCCATTGCACCAGAGACTACAATGGTCGTTACATCCCACATCACCTCTACCCACTCAATATCACGTCAAAAACCAGGCCGCCTAACCAAACGGCGCAGAAACAACTAAAAAAAAAATGTGTAACTCCTTAATTATAGCCGTCCTCAGGACCTCCACACATCAACCAAATCCTTCAGGTAAACATGAAACGCCTTGCTCGTAGTAAACCTCAAAAACGCTCGCATTATATCAATAAAATCATACCCCTTTGGCCTAGCAATGTAAAGCCTCTCCAATTTTTGAACCTTCAGGATTAATGACCATGCGTGTCCCGCATGAAACGTTAAACCCATGCTTTACGCACTAGAAATAATCTATCTTTTGGATTTTCCCTGCCCACAACGCAACGTTTCCTTTGTTTTGGCAATCATTTCTAATAATCCATCCCCAAAATAATTATCGACCCTTGCCGTCAATGAGTGGGAGTTTTGGACCTGGAATGATACAGATGCAATTTACTTAAAAAATCGCTTACCGTCCGGCCTTCGGGCAAAAACATAAATGGTGGAACAGCCCCTAATCATGTTTTTTGCACAGTGCGGCTCAAAAGCCTGGGAACCAAGGTCATTAATTACACCTTATCCGGGCCTCGTAGTTACTTTCCACTCCTTCTTTTTTTTGCCACACTAAGGCACTAGGACAAAAGGAGGTCGACACACCAATAACTTATTATGATTTTTTATGGATAAAACAAACACCTCGTCAAACCACATTCAGTACCAAAGAGGTTGTTTTAACATCACAATATACATCATTTTATTAAACTATTTACATGGCTGTATCCGTAAGGCTTCTCTGCTCCTATGTAACATGGCGTGGCCTCATTATCAAAATAACACTTCCTTCTCGTATCCCAATCCAGTTTTATATCAAATCTGCAGTGCCGATGCCACTTACAAGCTAACAGTACAGGCTATGTCCCTTTTCCAAAGGCCGATATTGGCGGCTTTTCAGTTTAAATACAATCTAACCATTACCGTTTATCATCAATTTTATACAAATGGTCTCGTCCCCAATAACCGATTCCCAATATCTGGGATCAGAAGCATAATGCGTAAGACACTCTTTCCTATCAACTGCCGAGCAAGAGGCCTGAAGGAACCACGGGAATATACAAGACTCACCATCGTACCTTCAAACGTATTCCCATTGGTATACCACACTTGTTAAGACGTAATACCCGGTCATATCACGTTCACAAAAAATCGCCATGTTACGTTCCACAGTCCGGATTTTGCGAAATGCCACCTCACCAAATGCCTCCATCGGAATGGACTGAAAGCCGTATTCAAACCCCAAGGCGCAGAATCGAAGAGCGTCCCCAACCGTAAATCATTCCAGCTCCATACATCCTTGAACCAACCACCTGCTCCGAACCCTGTGAGGATGCACCCCGATCTCTGATACGCGCACTCAGGGTTGAACCTAACCACATATCAAACATTAAATTACTAGTACGGCATTGCCCAGGTGCATCGGTCCGCGGATCTCCGGGAAGTCCGATCTTAACCGTATGTTATTTACCTATACAACCATTCTCACCAATATCGGACGCACTCTAAATGGGCATAGCCCTTTGTTGGGTCCCGACCTGAGAATAACGCCTGTTGAACGGCAATCACAGCAACTGCGGACTTACCTACGTAAGGGAGTAGCTTTGCACATAAATATCCTTACCTGCCAAGTGCCTCCATACGCAAGTTGAATGCAGGATCAGGAGTATTATTAAACCACGCAACATATCCTATTCAAGTAACATTTCGCGATAATCATCACAACTAAATCTTAGTCGCCATGTATACCTCCAGTTTTCTGCTATAGAAGCCTCACCAAAACCTTGGCATCGGCACCCTATTGGAATCCAGATCACATACTGCAAACGTACGCCTACAAATCTTATGGATTCGTGAATACGTGAATCAGAGCAAATTCGTCACAATCCAATTGTCTATATTTATTTATTACTGGTGCTTTTTCACCAAATCACTGCAGGCACTATGGTTGGAAACCAACCACGCCAGCAGTGTCAAATCAAGGAGTTATTAATAAACTTCTCTTTGCATTTTTTTTACTTTTTTATAATTAAACTAATTCAGTGGAAAGCGTAGACTAAATAGCCCCAGCTCTAATAGATTTATTCTTTGAATTACTTAGGCATCCCAGAAAATCTTCCAATAACATCAGCTTCATCAGCCCGTAATTTACCATCACAAAACCACCATCCTGTATTTTAGTTGATAGTCTTATTTGGGTTCAATTCCATTCTTCATGACGAATAGGACAGCATTCCGAAAAACATATCCCGCCTGCCCCCATTTCCATCAATGGCCATATAACGCATTGTTTCTGTGGGACTTTTCTTGATAACTTAAAAACAAAACTCCAATGGTCCCTTTGCCAATGAGGATTCTCCTGAACCAACCCCAGCGGGCGTTGGTCCAACTGCCGTGAGGCGATCGTGCCTCCGAAGTACAGCACCGAACCAATACCTTATGCCAGCGCTGCGGTAAACCCATCCCTAAAACCCCCTCCATAGCGATAGGCCAAAAGAATACCATTTTCAAGAGAGAAAAAAATAGCTGTAATAACTACCATAATCGCTCGGGTGCGACCCAAGTACCCATACCTTAACATCCCAGTCTCGTTTAAAGCTATCGCTATCCTCAGAAGCTTTTAAGTGATATTTTTCTGACGGGCATGAAAACCTCCATATACGCCTCTCAAAAGTATCATTAAAATCCTTAAAAACACGTCCCTTGGCTCCACCCAAATTCCAAAATCGAGCTCGTTCCCCTCAATCTGGTTAGTTCCACGGCCCCCATTACCATAATGATGGTAATGGTCCGAGGTTGAATTCTGCTAGTATCCCCCGAGGGAGAAAGCATAGGATGGAGGTAGCCTGATATTTCGAAGATAGAATCCACACCTCTGGAGGAAATCTTCCATATCTATAGTTAGCAAACGGAAATGGACTTTCAACATTCTGTTTGGGGTTTCCATTGCTTTATCCGTTTTACCCCTTCCGAGCCAGGGTTTAGCCTCTTCCTACTATTTTCAAAGAACTGTTAATTTTGGAACGAATAAACAACATAGGTGTTTGATCCTTATCCAAATTGAAAAGGGAATCTGTTACCATTATCAATCACACATCTTACCTGTCTACCACTCCCTACCCTAAATACTACAACTTTTAAAGAACAGGTGAAGAATTGTGAAATTCCATCCTTCCATTTAAACTTAATATGTTTTCATTCGAAGCACATACAGAAACAACACACAACAATAAGCAAAGAATACAACTTCCATTAAAAGTTAAAGGATGGAATTACAAAAAACTAATCAACTCAACTTCTACTACTACTATTCAGGGAAAGTCTGATGGCGGTAAGTCTTTTCCGCCCCTGGATAATCCTAGTCCTGATTATAATCCCTGTGTATGCATTATCGCAGAGCAGGTTTGGCCATAGCACATGGTATGAATCATGGTAAATTCACTCCCCATGATTGTCTTTGACAACCTGTTATAAAATTCGGTAACTCCATAATTCTATCATACCAAAAATCTCTGGAAAAGTTATCCATACTAAAGTTGACATTATAACTTTCTGTTATGGCAAAAATAAAACAATCGGTCAATCAGTTCATATTTCTCATAAATACAATTCCCCCGGCTACGCTCGTCCAACATATAGCTATACCACATCAGCAGCGTTAATCTCATCAGCTTCAGCCCTTATTCTTACTACATTAATACTTCTGCAGCACACCGTAAATGCCTTTACAAAAATATGCTCGCCCTAGTAGATAAGCCGGCCAGCGATAACGTACCAGTCCCATGACCTCCTGGTTTTAACATATAGAGGAATCCTGGGACAAAAATTTGTAGTGTGGAAAGCCATAGCCAATTCTTATAGTCTCTGAACAAAGTGGGGGTGCCATTTGCAAATGAGCTCCAAGTTTGTCCATAATAAGATTCGCATTTGTAAGCAGAGGGTTGGTAGACCAAAATCTTCCATACGTACAATTGCCAACTCTTCGTTATCGTTATTTGCATTGGCCAGATAGCCTTGGTATGTAGATACCCCTATTCCTACCAATCCCCCTACTACTCGATGTAACTGATCAATATCTACCCCCGATGTCGACTCCATTTTGGCCATCGGAGATAATAAAGCGCCCAACCAAGGGGAACAGCCTGTCTTGAATATGTACCGCCGGGATGATCCCCATTGCCTCGAACCAAACGATCTATACCAATCAATAAATTCCTTATGCCAGGGATACTTTTGTTTCCACACATTAGGATCCAATTAACGTCTTTGAAAGCATTAACCTCACAATCCAAAACTTCTGTGCAGGGAAGTGGTCCCCCAGTGTTTTGGGAAAAGGAGCTATAGCCGCATCGAATCGCCAGTGAAAGATAACTTGGTCAATAAATGCAAAACTGCACTTTATAATATTCCCCCATTGGTGGCCACGCCATTTACCAATAGCCAACTGCCTTATTCAAACATCTGCATTTCTAACATAGTCTCCCTAGCGGTAGTCGCAAAATCTTAATCGGCTGTTTTATTTCCTCTAATATAACGGAATATCTCCAAAAAATTGCTGATTATGCTATAATAGCCTAAAGCCCTATGAACAATGCGCACCCAAAATGATCATTTTTCTGGCATCACTACAAACTTCGCATCCTCCAATCTTCCAATAACGGATGCAATATAATGACTTATAGAATTCCTCCAAAACCATCCTAACTTAAGTTGGCACTATTTAAATGCGTCCGGCAAAGATCAAAACAAGATTTAAATCCCTGCGCACGGCGCTGATTTATCAGTGGTACCTCTACCGATACCCAGAAAAAATATCTCCGTAATCATTTGGCGCCCCATCACCTGTAATACCGGCCCTTAGGTTCTCATTGCTTGAGACAAGAGACTGTTTAAACATGTACCGGTGTAATCCAAGGCATTCTTGGAGAAGAAATGATTGAGGATCAGCAGAGCCAGAATTCTCCTCACAAAATTAAAACCTAATGCGAACACAAATAATGTTAGATGGCTCCTTCTTTATATGTATTTATATATTTTCATCGCTATCTATATTAATTAAGACTAAATCTATTCCCAAGGTGAAAAACATAGGTGTTTGCACGAAACTTGCACTCAGTACCTCATTGAATTTTCCATCTATATTGGTAGGTTCTGGATCAAAAATCCCAATAGGTGCATAAAACCGCTACAAATTTCTGGCGTTGGCATAAATGCCGTAAAGACTCTGCAAGACATCTTTTCCCAATAAGCGTTTGGAACTCTATAGCCAAAGTAATATACTTAACTAATAAACAGAAGCATCCCGCCAAATAGCAAAATTTTGAACTCCATCACTGAAAACAAACGTGCATAATCATTAGTTGGATTGGTCCCGGTTCCCAAAATGGTGTTTTGAAATAGAAATTTTTTACGATCTTAAAACCATTTCTTTCTTCGCCTCATTGAAAACCTCTCTGCCCCAATTGAAATATACGCATCGAATGAAAAATCCAAATTCCTAACAACGTAAACCTGTGGATCATGCTTAACTGAAAACGGGGTGATCTATGACCTTGCAAAAACATTGTCCTCCGCACGAAAAATCCCCACTGCGTCAACATCCTAAATTTTCCAGTCACAGGGAAAACACCGGTATTCCGCAGCCTCAGCAGCTTCATTGTCTGCCCATGTCCAAATTGCTCCTTCCCAAATACATCATGCCTGTCCTATAAAAACGTTGATTGTTTATGTCTCCAATCCTTCCATTTGATCAGATCCCCAAATAATTTCCTTAATCTCATTCGATCAAAGAGAATTAAAAACTGGTATTCCATTGGAAAAATTCTCTCTATTATAATCTTTCGGGTGCCAAGTAAATCCAATCTTTATTTTCTATTTCTCCCAAATTGGTGGTTCATTAAACCAACTAAATATGGGTAATTTGGTCCTTGGTCCACAAATTAAAATCATTGGTAAACATTCTGTGGCTTCTATAGCTCCTTCTAAAGCCATTGCAAGGCTAAAATCCACATCCTAGATGAGCCTTAGTACGTTTCCCAACGTAATTAGTATGTTCTGGGTCCATTATCAAAGGTGGTACCCGTAATAACATTGCCATTTGGAATATCAACGTTTAAATATTTGTTGGCATAAGCCTGATAAGGGCTGAAACCTTAACCAATATCCCCGACCCATTTCCCATAAGAATAATCGAAGTTTAAGAAAGTTACAAAATTGGGCCGAAAATTTCATTGGAAAAATAGTCAGGCCCGCTATTGAGGGAAATAGCTCTTTTATTTGGTGGCTCCGAAGCGAATACCCATGTGCCTCGTGTAGTAAAGGGTTAGCAGATAACGCGGTCATGAATTGTAATTTAATCGAGTTCAATAAGCGATCAACTTTACTGGTCTCGATCTTCACTTCCAAGTTGGGTTTGAACCGTTCGTAATTCCAAGGCACTGAAAGCCAAAGCTCCAGTAGCCAAAGGTATGGCCCTGCGCGATTTTGATAACTCGAACTTTTCAACCATATACCAAAAAATAAAAATAAAGGAATGCTTATCTATATCTTGTCCCAGCGAAAGATATGTCCAGCTGCCCATTCATTTACCTAGTCCTCTCTTTCTGCCGGACCTTACAAAACATTATCCAGGGCTAGCCGCGTAAGCTATATATAAAATTCCTGAAATCCAAGCGATGAATAGCCCAATCATGATAAACCCTAAGGGCAATTTAATTTTAGCAGTACCCCTCGAATTAAAGGTAGGCCAAATCTATCGCTAAATCATTGAATTTTTGATTCAAAAAAGCATTGGTGGACCGCACACTATCGCTGTGGCTTAATCTTATTTTCCATCATCACGAACTCAACCCCATGTGAAAATCTTTCTATTGTCCACGTCGCTGGAAATAAACTCCTCAATTACCTTGGCCAATGAGTATTCATCCAACAGTAAGCGCAATCGTATTGGCATCCAGGTTTAAAACACTGGACTCTCCAAAGGCCTCAAATTTTCTCCAATCTATAAATTCCTTCATTAGGAGTACGTTCAATAGACAGAGTAAAATTTAAACCTCCATTTCTTCCAATTAGCTTGTATTAAATAATCGTTTCTAAGACGTTTGCATTATCCTGTCATACCCATTGATATTATTACCTGCCAAATAATTTTCGATTTCCGACATCTTGAAACCCTATTGCTGTCAACCATGCCCTAGTCGGGTCAACAGATCCATCATAGGCCAACCATTGATCCACAGGTTACCAGATGGCAAAGTTATTGGTCCCAGTTATAGTCTTCCCGGATTATCTATAGGTTCTGTGGTTGATACTTTTAAATACTTAGTTCTCCCAATCACATACTTTTGCGTCGTAAGTCAGCTCCTCATACGATCAAGAGCCATACCCACAACTAGTATTGATATTAAGGTAGGCTATCACTTGTTCCCTTTTTGGTAGTCACCAAATAACCCCACTTGCCCCCCCTAGCCCCGTAAACGGACAGAACTGGCATCTTTCATGACATCTAGTTTAATCAATATCCGAAGGAGCAAGTATCAGAAAGATCCCCCATTAATATCTCGGCCATCAACAAACAATTCAATGGACTTGAACCGGCACTAAGGCTATTATTGCCCCGGATAGCGGATTTGACTAGTAGCTTGGGAAGCGGAAAGTCCAATACTAAGACCAAGCCACATTTCCCTCTCAATACGTCCTGTTACCTGGAGTTGTAGATTTGGTGATAGTGAGGCAGCACCCACATGAAATGGCCCCGTTAAATCCTTTTTCTTAACTGCACATAACAACTAAAACAACCCATCTAAAGGTGACGCATGTAAGATTTGCAAGAGTAACATAATTGGGCGATACCCTTTTGTATTGCGTGCTCTTCAAAACCAATAATAACTAATAGTTTAGTGGTGGCATTTGCTTGGCCACCTCCAAATCAAAAAATTTTCCGGTCAAATCAGAACTACCCCATTGGTTTGTTCCCTTTTCAATAATAGATGCTCCTGGTAGCGAACCACAAGCTATCTACCACCTGCCTGAACGGCAAAGCCATCTGCGCAATAAGCGGACCATTGAAAATAATGTGCAGAGTACGTTAGATGCAATAATAAACGCCTCGCCACCTAACTTTTTAAATAATTTCTTCATACCAGTGTTAAAGTTGGTG
>Ga0163217_1010285_pt1 | contig 15663 bp, 6 predicted proteins | sample SynspAceP_FD_185933 | JGI IMG/M metagenome (GOLD analysis project Ga0163217, IMG submission 185933) | Saline lake microbial communities from Ace Lake in Antarctica - Synechococcus sp. Ace-P (PacBio error correction) | ecosystem: Environmental > Aquatic > Non-marine Saline and Alkaline > Saline ...
CGGGGAAAAGCGGCGGGGAGAAAATTAAATTTTTAAAAAAACTTTAACAATTTTAAAAAAAATGAAAGAAAAATTTTAAAAATTTTAACTTATTTTAATGGTTTTTTTATTTTGGTAAGTTTGCTTCCTCTTTGCCCTTACTTCCAATGTAAGCATGAATTGACAAATGCACGAAGTTAATTGAAAGGCAAGCAAGAGACAAAAAATATTGTTTGAAACAGCTTATGGGCCACAATACCCCTTAGCAGTCCCCTTGTTCGCAGCTTTGTCAAAAGCAGATGAAAAGGTTCAATCTAATGGCTTTTTAATTGCCGCACTTTTAGTGACATGAAAACAGGGTCGTTTTTACAGTCTTTGGGCCACCAACAAAAGTGCCGGCTTTTTTTGATAAACCTAATTAAACAGGTTTGACGGGAGTTTTTGATTCCCTTGAAGATTTTTTAATCTACAACAATTGCAAGGACTTTTAGCTGAGCATTTTATCGTATCATAGAATGGTGTGTTTTGCCAGGAGCTTCCTGTTACCTCTGGCGACCTTAACAGGAGGCCAGGTAATCACAACACTTTCAAGGTGAAACACTTAACTGTTGGTTTGGAAGATGGGGAGTCCCTTTTTCACCCGCAGTGACTGAGCTGTGGAAGCGCTAGCTGAAGTACTGCTGGCCGATGTTGCAAACAATAATGGAACCGTTCATTTAATAGAATAAGGTATTAATTACCTCAAGCTACTTAGATCTTTAGGTGAACTGTACTTTTTTAATTGTCGAATATTTTTCCGAATTTGGCAATAGCAACTCCTGGTTTAGAAAATTTAAGTTGTGCAACATAGTTTGCTCGCGGAATGGAAGAAGTTTAAGCCAAAGCTGTTGGCAGGCGATGGCACCCGTTCACAGTATGTGCGCGCTATAATGAGTGCATTTGAAACATGTCTGTAGCGGATAATATACTTTGCTGTTTTTATAGTTGGTAGCCCCTGTCTATGTTTTAATCTCAGTGTTATTAAAGCATGTAGTAAGCGGTAAACAATGTTATCTCGCTTTCCTTTGGAGACCGGGATATGTTTCTTCACTTTATCTACTGCAGGAGCAGGAGATATCTGAACTTAAGTCATGTCTGTTTTGATGTATATAATGGAGCATACTTTTTACAAAATGTGAGTTTCTAATGTTACGCTGCTGATAACAAGGCAAGCAATGGATGTGTACAATAATGTTGAAGCCCGTTATAGGATTGGCCAAATATTGCTTGACATCCGGCGTTGCAAATAGCAATTTAACTGAATTGGTTGGAGCATCACGCTGGGGCATACGACCTTCACTATTTACTTTTCAGATGACAACAGACTATACTCGTTTTTGCACCCTGTGGAATGGGCCTTTGAAGCTTTTAGCAACCTCTTGTCAAACGATATAAATTAGCATTCTCTCTAACCATGTTATGGTTGGTTTTCAGCTGCCTTTCTTCTGGATTAACTAATTCATGAGTGAAACGGCAGCCACGAATGCAGTGGCGGACAATATTTAAGCCAATGTATATAAATAAGGATGAACGGAGTTTCCTTTTAAACGGAAATTGAGTATGCTCGCTGCAGCTGATTGTAGCCAGCTAATGGCGTTATTCACGCATGCTTACGGATGCAAGTTATGATTTGCCAACTGTAGTAACATTTGCAGTTGCTGATCCAACTTTCCTAACCTTAGTGACGGCCTTCAACAGAATTACGCCGGCTAACCTACCGATTTTGCTTCTATTCTATCGAAGAACTAATGGTCAAATGGAGACGGTCTAACGATCCCAGATTTGCACCGTATTCCGCACCAACGAATATGCTTTGCCAGATGTGATTAGCAGCTATTCCTGAGAAGCTGTTCTTTACACACGTCTATTTACATCATGGTTGTTAGCGTGCAATGTACTCGGCGAGATCTAACCGATGGAACTTAGCCAAAACGTTGGAAGGGGATAATATACAATTATTTACCCGGAAAGGAATAATATTGCTGACATTACAGATGGCGGGTAATACCGGTATACGGCCGTAATAGGTCCGCAGATGTTCAATGCAAATAATGGTGTTTATACACGTATGAATAAGTTATAATTCTGACACACACCAATTAGAACTATTAAAATTCTTATGAAAAGGAAAATTTGTTGGTTGTTTATAGCATGGACTGGTACTGTAAAAGGTACTATAATGTGTTATTTAATACATCTAGATATTAAATTACTATTTTTTAATAAATGAACAATAAAAAGATCATTATTATCGGATCTGATTTCATCGCTATCAGCTAGTTTGTTATCATAGCAAGGCTGGTTTTGATGTACCTAGTATTAGAGAAAGAATTCTAATATTGGTGGTAGGCCTCGCCAAAAAAAAGAGACGGTTGTCTTTGATCTTGGCCAACTTGGTATTGGATGGCCTGAATTGTATTGAAAAAATTCTTTGCAGATTTTAGTCAAAAAACCCACGATTATTATGAGCTAGAAAGTTAGACCTGCTATGAAGGCATATTTTGGTAAAAATGGACTCCATCACGAAGATCCAGGAAGTCTGAAGAAATTACGCAGTTTTTTGAAAAGGAAGAAAAGGGAAGTTTTAAGCATTTAAAAACGTTTTAAAAAATTGCAAAAATATAATTACATGACGTTATTAATGGAAAGTTAGTTTATAACCAGGTGTATCTCCCATTTAGAAATAGTACCCCTGTAACATTATAAAATTAAGTCAGTTTTTTTCTACCATACGAAACCAATACAGAAAAAGATTAAGAGTAAAAAGCTCATTCAATATTAAGAAATTGAGGAGCAAACCAGGTAACACTGACCGGCTTTACATTTTATGAATAGCAGATTTCGTCTAGGAACCCAGGCACCCAAAGGAGGAATGTAAGTAAAATCAGTAGGGTAATGGTTACTCTGGCAAACCTTTAGGGTAAAGATTTTATAACATTCCCCCTATTAAAAAATATTCAGTTATGAGTCAAGGCGAAGAATTGGCGTTGTTGTCAATGCACTGTTTATCACTGATATTGTCTTTAAGCGGAGCGGGACTAACACCATAGCCGGAAACATACGTGCTAGTACTACAGACAATATTCAGAGAAATATTGGGGACAAAAAAGTTTTTGCCCATCTCTCTTGCTGTTTAATGTGGGGTTAGAATAAAAAAACTAGACAACGTAATCATCATACGCTTGCTTTTTTGAATACAAATTTTGGATGCTCCACTGCAAAACAATTTTATGTACACAAAGTTGGCCAGAAAACCATTGTTTTTCTGCTAGTTTTTCCTTCCTTACAGATAACTCTTTTGACGCAGAAGGAAACGAAGGCTCTCTTTTTTAATTCTTTAGCTCCGGGAATAGAAGATACCATTCAGAAAATTAGAGAGCACTTTTTAATATCATTATAGAAAGACTTGAAACAGTTTAACAATCAATCTATTAAAAAACATACATTTTCAATGAAAAGTTTTGTGGTAGAAATGAATTTATTAAAGACTACAATGTCCTAATAAGGGAAACTGCCTATGGACTTGCCAATATACTAGCGCAAAACGGCATTTTTTTGAAGACGCAAAAAATAAAAGTAAAAAGGGTTAAAGAAGTTGTTGTTCTTTACAGGCATTAACGTCGGGACAGGACTGGAGTGCACACAGCACTAATTCAGGAAAAATCGCATATCAGATTTAATTATAAGAACACTAAAAGCAATGAAACGTTATTTGACGATGTCTCTTATCTTGGCAGTAAATTGAGTGACTCAAGCTCAGCCCTCCTTTACTAGGGCTCCAAAATGTTGTCGCCAAAAATTAACGCTCAGCCATCCTATAATATTGATGGTTTATGTTCGTTTTGGCCGATGAAATTGTTGACTCGTTTCATGAAGTTTTTGACAAAGGAACAATTGTTACTGAAGTTTGAACTGGAATATTATGATCCCTAAAATGTTGGTTATTAAGCTCTAAATCCTATACTAAACTTCTTTATTCATACCGGTTAAATGAAATATGGTATTTCTGATGACCTATCAAGCATTTCCTAAATGTAATGAAGCTGACCTTCACAAAACGGTGTAACCTTCTGAGGAGAATATCAAGCCTACATTTTTGGCTCCGCCGATGTAGTGGTCTATATGTGTTTAAAAAGTTTTTGTTAGATGGAAACCAGCAAAAAATTTGACGAACTCAAGATGCAGCAATGCGATTAGGATCGCATTTTGCAAAGGTGAACTTTTTTTACGTGATTTAAAAGGGATGATATCTGAAGTTTTAAGCCGCTCTTGATTCTAATAAATTTAGTGGGCTTAGACTGCCAAGTTCCTAAAGATTTGATTATGTAAAGGCATATTGAAGCTGATTTCGATTATGCCATCTTAAACACGGAATCTTAAAATTGCCAACAAAGGCTAAATTTGGAGTTTACATGGCAATATCGTCGCTATTATTCTCGTTTGCTTAAAAAACTAAAAAGAAGTGCCCAGTTCTGAAATCATGAGTCTCAGAGTCAGAATTTCCTCAACACCATGAAAATAAAGCTATGTTAGCAAGAATTATGTGAAATACTAGGCTAAACCTAATAAATGGGAATTAACTTTTTTATAGAACATACCTTCTCGCTGAGCAATAGCAAAATCAGTATCCAAATATTGTTACCTGGAAATATATGAACGTTCAATACACAGAGTCAAGAATTAAACTTTTATTAGATAAATATAAAACAAGTAAGACAAGTAGCCATTCGTGGATCGTAATTTCATTACAAATAAACATGCTAAGGATAAAATTAATGCCATGGCAAAAACTAAAAGTATTTAACCGTATACAAACAATTAGAAGACTTAAGATTCAGAATCATTCAGAAAATGTACACTAAGATACCTGAAGGTTGGATTTCAAGAAAGCACCTAGTTTGTTGAACTATAATTCCTGATATTGAAGGAGATCAAAGTTTTTTCATTGGCTGAATTTCTAGCAAAAAGGACAGAGTACCGATTATTAGATAACTATATATCAAAAACACATCATTATGAATTGGTCTTTTATTTTAATGATATACTGTAGCCACCCTTTTAAGTATGGAGGTCGTCACGCTGCTTACACGACAATTTTTGTAATGCATGGTTTCATCGTGGTATTTTCATGAAGACCACCCATAACGCAATATGCAACACTTTTCGAAAGAAACGATGTTTCCTCTAATCATTTTTTGCGAATACCAAGTATACTTGGCCTCTTCTATTTTGTGTCGATGGAGAATAAATTATTTATTTTTATTTGGTCTGGGGTTTTATGCTATGGCAAATTCTTATTTTTTAATTATGGATGTCACTTATTGCATCAACGATTCAAATGGTTTAAGTATACAAAAATAATACCTGATAGGGTTTAGCGAAAAGCCCATAAGTTCATCAACACTTTTAGGTAAAGAGAAGGCGAGTGGTTTTTGGCAGTTTAATACCGCCGTTTAAATAACTTTAAAATTTTAAAATGGCACTATAGTTTCTTTAAATTTAAAGCCTCGCTTAAGCATGTCCTTTGGCATATAGTTTGAAAAAAAGATGCGATTCAATTCAATGGTGGATAGGATGGTGTTTCTTTATTTTGTGGGCCATATTATTTTTTAATAGTATGGGGATTAAATATTTTTACAAAAAACGGTGTTTGGGGGCTTTATGAAAGCTATTTAGTAGGTTTGAAAATTTTTGGTTTAACCTATAGATGAATGCTTGTTTTTATCTGTATCCCATATGCAGCTATCTATTTTAACTATGCTTTTCACACTTTTTCCCTAACATTTCATTATCTCTACAAACTCTCAAATGTTTTTACTATTTTATTTAATTAATCTATTAGTAACTTTATTGCAACTAAACTAATTACAATAAAGTATATACTTTTTATAACTACATTTTTCTGGTGGCATTGATTACTTTATAGCCTATGACTAAGAACAACAACTTCCCCATTTTCTCTCAACTTTTAATCATATTAATCCGCCATTTTTTCTAGTAAATGGTGTTTTAAAAACCGGCAGCTTTATTGAAGAACGTAGTATGGTACGAAACAATAGCGAAAATTTAGGTTATTAAGACCTCGCACTTCCTATAGAAGATATTGGCTACGCATTTACATGCTTTTTTGGAGCATCGTTTTATCAGAAAAAATTCAAGACATGAATTTGTTTTCAAATAGAAATCGATGTCATGGAGAAATATTGCTAAACAGCACACTGGTTATTTGGCCAAACGATTAATTCCTCTATTGTTGGAAAAAAATGAACATAATGTTTGGTCTGTTGGTTTCGAGAATAAAGAGCGGGTGCCAGAAGTTGGTTAAAAATAAGAAAACATCACATTAATAGAAGTCGGATTTTTTAAAAGAAAACACTTTAAAAGCATTCCAAAGACATAGTGCATGCTTATTATTTGATTCATTCTAAGTCTGCAAGTAACCAAAGTTTTGAAAAATTAGAGAAAATTGTGCATTTAAAGATTTTTAAAGGTGCAATTGAACAACCAGGCAATCCAAGTTATTTATTAAGCGGATTGTAAATGATAGTAATTTATCGAACACCGTAGGCGTCAAAGAAAAGAAGTAGAAGACCGTTAAAGTCAAATGTATATTCGCTAACGAACTTTTAAGAGCAGGAATAATTGTAGGTAGGGTAGTGCGTCATTCCGACAATTATCAAGATTTTAGTCGAAAAATTACCTTTGATGATTGTTGCCCAAATGGTAAACCTAAAATCGAATACATTGCAATTAGAGATGTGTTGGCATTCTTTCCTCAAGCATAGGTAAGAACGCATGTTAACAATAATTCCTATGAATATTTTTGGGCCAGAAAGTAGATTACCTATAAAAGAGATGATGTTGCAATTGCGAAGTTCGCAGTTTTAAGCGCTACATATATTTTCTGTTCCGGTTGATGGACTCCGAAGTATCCTCAATACTGGTGTATTTCATAAAGCTAACTTCTTATAAGTTGGCTATGAGTTTTTGGTGATAGTAATGAAGTAGAAAGTAATAGGAAAACCGAGTGCATTATGAAATTTTAGATGTTAATCCAAACATACATAGAAGCCGTAAAATGCATTTTATTAAAATTGAACGGAATAGTACAGCATTCTAGTGTGGAAAGATTCATTTGTTAGTGGACGCTTTCATAAAAACTATCGCAGTTAATCGAGGTGCCTGAGTTTCGGAATGTTTTAGAGAATCACTAAAAAAAGAAAGTTATAGATGAAGCTAAACCATTGAAAAAATATGGTCTATGCGGTGAAATGGGTGGTAAATTTACGGTATGCGTATGGAAGCTTAGAGGTAATTTTGATAACTTTCCAGGCGGATTGACTGAGACGCGGTAGAACACACCGAACAAAATTAAATGCTGGCGATGCTTAGATTTTCTGGCGTGTTTTATATGCTAACAAAGAAAAAAAGCGCCTGCTACTTTATGCGAAATGAACTTGGGCCAGGGGATGTCTTGGTTGGAGTTTTAAGTATCAAAGAAGTAGCTGCACCAAGAGCAGTTTTTAGACCTCAACGGACTTTTTAGTAGATTATATTGGTACGCGTGTGGCCCTTTCAACGGACTTATTTTTAACGGTATGATAATAAAATTTGGTTCAAGTAAATAGTGATACTATTGAAAAATAATATTGTAGTGGAACAAGGCATTTGAAATGCTATCGTAAAAACGGATGGTAGATGAAAACGAGATTATAAACTAGTAGAACCCCCGTCAGAAATTATCAAAAAATTCCGTCAGTTTTCACTGCGATGTATTAAGGATGAATTGCCAGAAATAGACGAAGAGATACCCTAATTTATTCCCCGAAGTATAAATCTAAAACCTAGTTTCAAGATTAAGCTAGATGAATTTTAAAGGATGATTTTGAAATTAACGTCTTAAGGTGCTGTTGGGGTTATTCAAAGTATTTAGCATATTAAAGAAGGGATCACCCGTCATGACTTTTATTTAGTACCGTAGCAGTAAATTAGGTATGCTTTTTTCATTGCAGCTTGCAGCAGCAAAAGGTGTGTTTTGAAGGTCTTGTGAAATCTTTGGTGCTGAACTGCCCAACTATAAGAGTCAACGCCATGCACCAACAGTTACTGATACTGAATTTAGCAGGTGTTTACTACGTAAGATGCTGATGAAAGAAAAAATGGTAGAGCGGCATCCTTTAAAAAATATTTAAATCCGAATGAGGTAAGCTGACATGGCTGAATTTATAATTTCAGAGAAAGCTCTTCAATTTCTGTCAGATATTTAACATGGATTGTGATCCTTAAAATATAATTACATGAAGTACGCTGTAACCCTTTATATTTTTTTTACTCATAAATTGGCGGCTTTAGGGGTAGGAAGTTTTGTTGATGAAAAATGGTCCACAACCAATGGTATTAGATTTGAATAAAGCCCGTGGTCACACTGAGGTTGGTTTTTTGGTGTAGCATGGACAACAATTAATGATTTTGTTTTCAATATACATGAACCAAACTATATACTATTGATAAATCAGCCCTTGTTCTCGGTTTATTTGTGCACTTCAAGTAGTACTATAATGAAAGTTGGAATTTTTGTTTTTTTTAATCAGCATCATGTTGTTTGGCACTAATCATTATCATGTTGCTAACAACCTTAGTAATGTCTATTTTTTCTAATCGGCTATTACAGTCAGATAAAAGTTAATCGACTGCTACTACTACATTATGTTTGTGGCTTTATAATTGCTAATCACTTCAATTTATTATGTTTTACGTAAATATTAAAACATGTTTAATCTAATTAAGAAAAAATCAAGAAGTAGAAAAACTTACAATGCTTACAAAGATATTGAAAGAGGCCACATCGATGTCTACTATAAACAGAAAAGAAAGCGAACTAAATACGCTAAAGCGGATGAAATTTTTAAAACAGATGGAAGTCTTAAAAAATAAATAAATGGCATTTTATCAATTATTTAAAAGAACAAAAAGTCAATGGTACTATTGATGAGTGGGGGATTTTTTTCTTCGCCTGCAATTAAAAGTTAATTACACCAGACTATCAATGGGTTTGATATAACATCAAAAAACCTTCTGAAAAGATGTATGAGGTATAGTAATCTCTATCGAGTGAGTCCCGTTTTGGGAGTGAAAACAACTTGGTAATGAGATTACACACATACACGTAAACGGTAATTTTGTGGATGAACAACGTGGTAGGTCCATATGCACTGTGCACCAATCAGCTACCTCATGACCTATAAGAAATGGAAGTTTTAATGAAGGATATTGTGAGTTTGAGCGCATTATGTTTTCTAGGCGCTATTGCAAATAGCTTGATGATACAGAAAAATAAAAGAAATATTTGATTACGCGCACAACCGGTGTTGAAAAAGAGTTTGGTATTTATGAGTAAAATAACCATTTCAATTTTTGGTTTGTCGGCCGTGCTTAAGACTGGATGATACCAATGGGTAAATAATGGCTTAGAAAGTGATTGCCGTACTAGCCATCTTTTATTTTTGATGATGAAATTCTATGACAGCTACCAAAAATGATGCTCGGTTTTCTTTTATATACAGCGACTTAAGGAAATTATAAAAGAACTAAAAGAGAAAAACAGTTCATTACTTAAAAAGGAAATATTACTAAAGTATGGAATTCACTCATCGCAAGAATTTGATGTAAAAAAAGTCTTTTTAATTAGAGATTACAATCCCTACGCTATCAAAGAGACCTTAGAAATAAAAGATTTTTTTAGAATAAATAGCATTGAAGTTTTTAAGATGTAAAAACTCAAGTATTTTTGAGAAGAAACATTTTAAAAGCAGATGGAAAACATATACCGTCTACACCCCGTACACAAACAAATGGCTTGCTAAGCTTAAAGTGGAAGGCATTAATGGACTTGCAACAAAAAAATAGGACTATCCATAAGTGTGTAAATGAAAATAGCTGGGGCATGCAGTCATGGTCGAAGATTTTTTTCTTCCGCGACTTTTTTTGTTTTTTCAGTCCCATAATTTTTGGCCCAACTGAATTGAATTTTCAGGAATTTAACTGTTTTCTATTGATAGTAAATTTCGTATCTTAATATTGATAATCAGCCCTATTAATGTCAGTATGTTAGAAGGTCACGAAGATTTCAGTAAATCAATTGTTGGGGGTAATTCAGAAGCTTTGTTATCGCAAACTTTCCGGTAAACCACTAAATAGATTATTATGCCAAGGCTCCTTCTGGACAAAATAAATGTTCTATCTTTTTGCTCTAGGTATTGTTAAAAATTGAAAAACTTAGCCAGCGTACCTATGGAGGAACATTTATGAATGTGATCTTCAAAACTCTTTTTGATCTGGTTAAATCAGAAAGTATAAAGACGAAGCTCCATTTCCAGAAAGATTAATCTAAAATTGACTCGGATTACTTTCCGCAGATCTATCAATGTGTCTACCATCCAAGTTTTAACGAATGCCTATTCCCAACAAGGATGCGGAAAAATTATCACTGATACCATGTGATAGTTCTAAATGTCATGAGGCATCGGGTAAAACTGTTGAAGGACTTGACAATAAAAGGGGAAAAAAGTCGGTCAAGTAAGTATTGCCTTTTGACGGCTTATTGCCCTGCCATCAATGTGTTTCAATACCGCAAAGTATTCTAGTGAGTATAGCCTTGCCGAGGCTAATACTAAACCAATGTAAAGCAGCAACGCACCATCAAAACATTTACGTTATTGATAGAGGGTCTCCAATCTACAAAAACAATGAATCATTTCAACTAATATTCTGTCACTTTATTGTTAGAGCAAAAGAAAATCGAAACATATAGAACTCAATCATTGCTTGATCAGATCAAGACTTGGATTTGGGAGAGTTGGATTCTTGTTAAGGAAAGTAAAGTCCTCTTTACAACGGAAAGAGCTATTGATACAAAAAAGGCAAATATCCACCATCGAGAAGAATTGGTGGAGACTCTTTTCGTCTGATTGTCGCACAAAACCAAGCAGAGTTCTACAGGATTTTTGGTTTATTACCAATGATTTTGATCTTCCGCTCACAGAAGTTGCCCAGGCCATATAGAAGAGATGGATATTGAGGTATTCTTTCGTTTTATCAAACGAAGAACTTAATGTGAGCCACCGTGTGTGCTGACAAAACGGAAATAGAAGTGATGTTTATATATGACCTTGATTGTGGGCCATGTTGGTCCTAATATACATAAACACGGCCCAATAGGATAGGAACAAAACAGCCCAGAGAAGATTTAAATGGAACTACAGAAATTTGCCATTGCTTGATTTGTCGTAAAATGTGAAAGGGAAATTAGACTCATATTGAAACAATAAAAAAAATGGTCGAATTTTCTTCCGACCATGACTGGGATGCCCAGCTATTTCTTTTTTTGTTAATTTTAAAATTTACAATTATGAAAAAAGAAGAATTAATTCGATGATGAAATTTCTAAAAACAGTTCAACGAACCCCGGAGATGAGCTCAACGGTTTTTTTTAAGGAACTCAAAAGCGGGGGGTATCGGAGATGCTCGAAGGGGAGTGGATGGTCATTTGGACTATGACCAGCCAAAAAAATCAAAACAAAGTATAATCTCGGATCGGGTATTTCCAAAAAGAAGTCGCACTTCTTCGGGAATCTGAAATAGCCGTACCAAGGGAGGGGTGGCTTTCCCTTTATCCAATGATAGTGCCCAAACGCGGCAAATGTCGACGGGATCGAGAACGTGATCAATATCTCTCTACGCCAAAGGGATGAGCAAACAGCTATATCGAGGAGCAGATACGGAAGTCTCACAACTTTGATGTTCTCCAACTTCGACCATATCAGGATAACGAACAAGGTATCCGGGGATTCTAGCCTGGCAGAACCGGCCCCGTTGGAACTGTCCTACTTATTGTTTTGGATGGTATGGTAATCGTATTTAAGGTGCGCGGAGAGCTCCAAAGGTCATCAATATCCCTTTTTTGAGAGCTCCGCTTTGATCCTTGGTGCCATAAACTCTCAAAGCTTCTTTGAAAATATCCCGGATGACCGAGGATACTCGTCTGGTTTTTCCAACCATCCTTTTGATGGCTCCCCCCCTGCTTACCCAACAATGTAATAGCTGCTTTTACTTAACTTGAAACTTTTTGCACATCTTCTGAAGCTGGAATTTAAATTTGTGGTGTTTTTATGAACCTATATTTTTCCTGTCGCCTACGGAGAACCTGCCCGTCCGTCCAGGCGGGGATGGTTCGCCCTTTTTTAGGATTCACGTTGCTGTTCGGCATCCTTAATCTTTTCTTCAACTCGGCAATCTCCCGTTGCTCGTTTCGTCAGTTTTCGATTTCCGCTTACCCGGAAACTTGTTTTCCTGCATAAGCAATCCGTTCTCTGCGCCAGCGGCCCGATACGGATTGTAGTATATCAGTTCCTGCCTATTTTCCAAGCTAAACCACGTGCGCTAGCTAAGTTCAAGACAGCTTTTTCTTAACCGAACGGTGTAATTTCTTTTCTCTTGCATTTTCAAAGTTAATTTAAACAGCTACACGCTCTAACTTTATGTCCATTAAATATAGTAGTCCAGACCAGTCCGGCAAGCAATAGTCGAGAACTTACAGGGCTCCCCAACGATACGGCTGATCAACGCCCCTTTTGTTTCCGCCCCTCCAGTCAATAGTGCGAAGTACACATAGAACGGCCATAAGCTCTGGCATAAGGGAAGTATCCAAGGCTAAAACGTTCCGTGAAACTTTTCGGGGGCAGCTTTTTGTTGTAGCAAAAAAAAAAATTTCTTGCCTCCGTTGGTTAATAGCACCAATTTCCCCGATATTGGAAGGTCGGCAAGTTTTGAGTATAATGGTATGAATCTGGGGTGCCATACTTTTACCACATAAAGGGACAAAGTTGGCTGCGCTTCTGTATGGAAAGTTATGGTGAAAAACAATTTTTTGTATCGCCAATGGGGAATGCAGCATTTTCTTGATCTTTATTCAGAAGGAACATAGAACAGAGATTTACATAAACACTTCATTAAATACACAAATAAATTGTATATTTACTTTCTTTTCCGAAAAAATGGCGAAAACACTATAATCAGAAGAATTAAAACCTCTCTGGAATATCAAGGACTCCTCACAGCAAGGAAGAGTATAAATGTAGCTTTGAGGCTGCAAATGGTCCATCTTATCCACCAAGGAAAATCCAGCGGAGTAGTGAAATTTATCAGGTACTTTTAACAGGTGTTAAACTGGTGCATCGATTTAAGGAGCAGGGGCTGGAAGGCTTAAGAACCAGGATGGGGAGGGCAGAAAGTAGTAAGCAAAGGAGCCTTGAAGGAAATTAAAACATAAACTGTTTCAAAATGTAAGCTCATCATGAATTTTGCTCACAGCGAAAGATGGACGGGGACCTTTGCTTTTAAAGGTGGGTAATGAGGATAGAACCACGTTCACAGAACCAAATTATAAAATTACTCGATAAAGATTGGCTGGAATTCAGAATGGGAAGAGGTAGTTTTGCCGGAATAATTTGTTGTAAATATACGTTGATTTTTTACAAAACAGTGACGAAGAATCCAACATCACCAGAAAATATGACCACTTAGGCCATCAAACATACACTTAGGCATAACATACCTTTCCAAAAAGAAATAGTTAAGTAATTCAAAATGCTCCTGCAAATTAAATGAGATCAACTAAAAGGATGATCTGTAAATTTCATACATGCTTAATTAGACTTAATTAAATCCGTTCAACCAACCAACCAATGTTTTCTACAATAACTATAAATATGATTATAGCTTCTTTAGCAGATTGTATATAACTACTGGGTAGAAATATTTTACTGGCTAAAGCTCACTATGCCAATATTTGCCAGTTTCACTTTTCGCTTTTCTTAAGTATTTGAATGCTTAAAGTTTGCAATAAAAGTGAGTGTTAAAAATTCAAGAGGCTTGCGATACCCAGAATAAGCTACAGTAAGGAAAGAAGATTCCTTCGTAACTGTAATTTTTTAAACCCTTATCATATAGCTGCGCTTAAAAAAACTGTGGTTGACTTCAAGTAGCATAAAATGCAAAGAATACTGTAAATATTTTGAATGCGCATAAAACCTGTAACTATACCGTTGAAGAACCCCTTTAAAACATAAGCAAAATTCCTACATCTCTAGGCGTCCCTAATTTAAATTGCTTCGTAAATTCCAAAACCCGTAATATCATTAACCAAACTGTAAAAAAAATTGGTATGGAGATTAAACAATGATAAGAACCAAAAATATGCAATTAGAGAGCCACTAGTTGCCAAAGCCAAAACGTATAGGTAAACGGTTTGACAATTTTTTCTAATGCAATATTTAAAATTTACTATTAGAACCGGAAATAAACCCCTTCTCAGGAAAGTAAAATTCCTATCTTGTTTAAAGAATATATAAGAATGTTAAACAATATTAATATTTATCAAATTAAATTTCGTGGTAATGCTTTTAGATAGGTAACTTGAAATAATAAAATTCAGACGGTTTAAAAAAACTATAGCATAGGTGGGAGAAGGAATAAATCTAAAAACACCTAAGATTGGTAGATGCCAAGTCCCTCAAAAATTTAAATTAATTGTTAATAAAAAGCAGAAAAAATGTATACGGGCAGAATTAAAAGAATTTAATGAAAGATAACTTAGACGTATATAAAATGGAAAGACTGCTTAGGGCGGTCTTTTTTACTTACTCGAAATGGTATTAAATTACATCTTTTAAACAAGGGTAAAACAGTAGTTACCTTTGTGTTGAACATAAACACAAAAAATTAAACACTTTTATATTAAATAGTAATTGAGTTAGTCTTAAATTCTGTATATTGTTACAATAAATAAGCATGTATGAACAATTTACAGGGCAAAGTATACTAAACTTTAATAAAGGAATTACCAGATGATGAAAATGCTTGAAGGCCTCTTTGGCAAAAATAAATGGCAGTGACGTTTTGTTTGTATGAAATGTGGAAAAAAAAAAATTCCAAAAGGTTGTAAAAATCTGGAATAAATATCAATGTTATGGGTGCCAACATGTGTTGAAAAAGTAACTGCTAACACGTTTGTTCCATAAGGTTTTAAATTTGGGATTTGGCAAAAAGCATTTTGTTCGTATTTGAATGACAAAGCAGTAAAAAGTGTTTCAAGCATACAAATGGGCAACGATTTGATATTCGAAGAGTGAACAGCTTGTATTTTTGCAAAAAGTTAGAAAAGCTTATGAAAAGTATCCAGAACATCCTTTGTCGGAGGTTGATACAATGTTTGATGAATTACTGTTGTGAAAAAGAAAGGCAAGACAGGGAAGGACTTACGATTCAAAAGAAAAGGCTGATTAATAAGCAGTGGAATGGAGTGCAAGCTCAGGTCAAAGCGGTCTATGTCAGATCCATTGATGTTATTGGCGTAAAATCAATTAACGCCGATATTTGGAGAGAACACAATAAGTCTACAGCAAACGAAATTTGTCACTGATAACTCGGAAGAGGTACGAACCTTTAAAAGAAGTAACACTATTGAAAGAAATTTAGTGAACAACAGGTAATACTTAAAGAATCCATATTAATAGTTAATCAATTAAAATCTTGTTCAGGACATCCGACTGTTGGCAAATGTGCATATACAACATTACTTGTGATTTT
>Ga0163217_1091637_pt1 | contig 15663 bp, 12 predicted proteins | sample SynspAceP_FD_185933 | JGI IMG/M metagenome (GOLD analysis project Ga0163217, IMG submission 185933) | Saline lake microbial communities from Ace Lake in Antarctica - Synechococcus sp. Ace-P (PacBio error correction) | ecosystem: Environmental > Aquatic > Non-marine Saline and Alkaline > Saline ...
GCTGGCGACGCCTCTCGTTCGGATGTGTTTTCTTTCAGAACTCCTCGCCCGCGCGAGCACGCCCATCGGGAAAATACGGTAAATAACTCGCTCAGGTCAATATCTTTCCGATCAAGCAGCTGCTCGGGCAGATGGCCGCTTGTTGTTGCAGCCCGGCAAATTTCAGCCCAGAATGCGAAAACCGCGAACCGATTGCGGGGGGGAGAGGCAAAGGGGAGAACCAGGGGGGAGAGCAAGGGAGGAAGCAGGGAGGAACAAAGGGGACAGAATTTGGGGAAATCGCGGGAAAATCTGGGGACAGAGCATTTTTCTGGGGTGTTGGACTGACTCCCAAGGAAGGCCCAATGCTGAATTTCCGATTCTGTCAGTTGCTCTCATTTTTCGTCTGGAGAGTGGGTGATGGGCTTATTTGGCCCGCAATGACGTGTTGAAGCCTGGTGGGTGTCGATCGTCACTCTAGAAATCGCACCACCCGGCGTGCTTCTTGGATTGGGCCCCGGTTGGGATGGATGCGGAATGCTGGTGCGAGCTTCGTGAGCGAATTTGCGCGGCGTTTTGCAGATGTGGCCGTCCGTCCGGACGGGTCGATTCGATGCGGTGTCAGCGAACGCAGCGGCGACACCCTCTTCGCCGCCGCGCCCGCGAATCTTCTCACGCGGGACGACAAGGCGACTAAGCCCGTCCCGGCTCCCTTTGTGCGAGAACCCGGTTGAAACAATGCTGATCAAGATCGCGACGCGCCCGTTCCTCGGTAGGAACCCCGAGATTGACGCAACCGGGGTGGCTTTGCGGGGGGTCCAGCCGCCTCCGGGAAGCGACCACAAAGCCGGTGAACTCCATCCCCGGCTCAAAGACTAGGGTGAAGCCCTCGCCAACCCGGAAAAGTGCTCTGTCCCTCTGTGGTGGTCAACTTTTTCAAAGCAATGGAGCCGCCACTCAGTAAACATCATCCATGGCGAATACGTCGTCGTTTATACTCTGTGCCTGTGCATGGACGAGGAATCACCAACGAACAGCATCTTCTATCGCCGAAGCCATGGATGCGATTCGAGACTTCACGGCAGATGACGGCGAGCAATTTATCTATCGCAAGTTCATCGCTCCATCCAGTGGCCAGTGTGAGTTTTACCAAAGCGTTACAATCGCTCAGTTACCCGGATCGATAAATGACCACATCCACGCAAGCCCAAGTTTTTGCTAGAAGACGTTATGGGCCATCGAGCGACAATTGGGTTATCGCTTTAAGACGAGACGCCGAAATGTCGGCAGTGGTCGGCCCCGGATGGTCCGCCAAGTACGCGCTATCCCAAAGTCGTGTTTTCGATCTCGTGTACCGGATCGGAAATTGAGTGACGAAAAAGGCATAACATTCGCTGGCAAGTCATTGTCGCAGCCTGACGATTTTGGCTTCGTGCCTGATCGTTAACGAAGGAGCCTACGAATTGTCGAGATGCAAACCCAATTCGACTTCAGCCAGTGGCCACGTAAATTTTGGAATTTTGGTAGTCGGAATCAAAGGCTTCATCTATACGAATGACGAGACCAATCGGACGATACTTGCAGCCGCTTGCTCTGGAGTTCTCCAATTCGTTCAAAAGGGAAACCACATGTCGTCGCCAAAACCGATCCTCCGTTCCAACGCACCTTCTGGAAGTCACGCAAATCACCGCATCAAATTTGGTCAAGAAGGCCCTCAATCCGTGTGAAGTTCCCACGAAACCGTTCTTGAAGTTCGATTACAAAGGATGCCCCTTTCGCTGGTCGTCGAGGGTAAAGAACGGGCACGCCAACTTTCGTTTTGGATAAGCCCTTCATGCTGGAATAAATCCTCCCGATGTTGAAACGATGGTTGACGTGACCGCGAAGCTCAATCAAAGATTCATTTGCAGCACGCCATCTGGAACCCATGATCTCGAAAGTAAAGCGAACCTCCGTGGAGAAATCCCATCTGAATTCATCGACTCGCCAGTCCAGTCACGGTTCGGAAGGTTGGTTGTGGTCGCGTTTTCTTTATAAAGAATAATATAGCTGAGAAAGCTCGAATTTCTTTTCCGCAGTGGGGGCCGAACAGGTTGATTCGAAGGTGAACGACCGGATCCGAAAGGAATAATGATCGATGCCTCGTAGTCTCGCCACCAAGAAGATCCAAATACGAACAATGGTATCGGTACGAAGGTTCAATTGACCCCTCGGAGCCGTATAGCGAGATTGTGAGCTTGGCTTGGTAATTGCGTGCGAATCCAATTGATCGTCGATTCGCAGTTTTCGAGATACTACGAAAGGCCGATTCACACCAGCCAGAAACGTCGCGTTTCAGCATCAATCGACTTTTGTGATCCGCACTTTCCAGTAATGTAAACCGTCAGTCCGAAATCCGAGAATCGGTGTCGGCACCTCAACGGCTTCCGTGGATCGGATGGGATAAATGAATGACGTGATCAAGCGGCTAACCCGACGCCAAGACGCTTCAATACGCCTTGGTCAAATCGTCCGGTTGCCTGGTTCCTCCACGGCGGGTTGTCACTTGAACACCCAACAGGCGGAGGCATCAGTTTTCGGCCTTATTGCATATTACCTGTTGGAGGGAATGAAAACAATGGCAAAGAAAAAAAAGAACAAACGGCGGAAGAAGTCCGCAGCGTTTAGCGGAAGCCATGACTAGAGCGAGAATTGTGACCCGTCTTTGGCGGAGGCACGGGCCTGACCAAGAAGAGATAGTAAGCGGTGGGTTCGATGAAGCTTTCGGCATTGATGGCGAAAAATCTAGGGAAACGAGGCCCCCGAGCGTTTCCAAATCTGCCCAGCTTGTTGCAAAGTGAAGTGGGTCCGCCAAACCGGCGACGAAAGCTCGTAAGGGAATCACCCCTTCACCAAATAGAGGAAACGGTTTTTCAAGGCCAGACCTGCCCGCAACGTGGTCAAAGTCTGGCCACTCAAGGCGCTGAAAGGACATGGTTTGACCCCGACCGATGAGGCGGACAATCGTTGCGAATTGCCGTTTCGTGTTTGGCAATTTGGCTCCGTCCTGATTGCTCGGCCGTTGAGATCCTCCCACGGCGAATACTTCGAGCGAATTGTGCTCGTGCCAATGCGTTTGGCGGAGTTCCGCCTCGAATCAAGCTCGTGAGTGTTCCACCGGCTCGGCGATACATCCTCGTAAACGCTTACCTGACGATTCGATGGATCGGAGCAAAGCGAACAAATGCAATTCGCCTGACGGTCGGCTTTGATCTGGCTTGTGTTGGACCGGGCTTTTGAAGTTCCTGTTTTGGCGGTTTCGTGAACTGGGACTGGCTTAGAACCGTGTTTTCGCAACGTTGTCGCATCGCCCAAGGTGGATTGATGCCGTCTGGGGGTGCTCTTCTGCTGATGAGTCCGAGATTGCTCCGAAGTTGCTTGAGAAAGGTTAAAGCGAATTTGCGCCTACCTGGTCGGAGTTTCGAACGAGAATGAAACAGACTATGCCGCCCCCGCCCGCAAAGAGATCATTGGAACGCCCGTTTTACACGACCAGAATCCAGTGACGAGTGAGTTGGGACGAATCGTCCTACGTTTTCGCTCGCACCTGATTCATGCAAGTATCATCGCCGCCCAAAAGAGCGTGATCGACGTGGGTGGAGGTCAATCGTTTCTTGGTGGATCAATTACTCGAAAGCGGGATAGAAAAAACGTTGCCGTTCTCGACATCTCTTCCGTGCATTGGCCCCCGAACGAAGGAGCTGAATAGGCGCGAACCGGAGGCCGCCCAGAGGTCGAATGATCGGAGGCCGGATTAACGTCGGTCTCAGAAATGGGCAACTTTCGATCTCTGGCAATGATCGAGCCGTTTTCCATTTCCTGACCGGCCCAAAGGATCGAGAAGGCGTATCTTGAACTTGCTGCCAAAGACGAATTCCAGTGGGACGGCACAGTGATCATCCGGCACCTTTGCAAGTGAACTGCCGCCCCGAGAAAGTGCAGTGGCCTGGTCGGTGTGTCCGTGTTTTACGATGCCGAGTCGATGGCGTCCCACTTTGGGCAATCCGTTGTCCAAAGCGATGGTCACCAACAACAGATACCAAGCAACACCAACTCCAATCCGGCCAAAGAGCCAGCATTCTTCTTCGGAGTCCTTTCAGCGGGTCTAGTCGGCGAAGCAAGTTGGTGCGGTGGCTTAATTTCCCGCCCTGGCTTATCGTTGCCCGAAACAACGCACCTCTCAAAGTCTCGGCTGACGTGTGGATAACCGGTGGTTGGATGAAGGAATACGTCCCTCGAAAACCTCATCAAGCCCATCAGTTTCTCCAACACTCCTAGAAACGTTCCGACCGCACACAGTTTCGCCCCATGAGTCCGAACGCCGTCGTTTGATTTGCACGTTGCATACGTTGGATGTATCGAGGCGTGAGCATGTCAGCGAGTGATGCCGAACCGACCGTTTTGTTTCAGAACTCGCAAGAGCTTCTCCGAAACACACAGACTGTTTTGGCGAGAGGGTGATTGCCCCATTGGAAGAGTTACAACTATCGTGAGGACGTCGTTCTCGGTGGCCGCGCAATCCGCGAGAGTTCTCTCTAACTCTCAAAGAGAATCCGACCTACCTCCGCGCAGCGCTGTTCTTGGAACGTATGGCCGAGGCCCCACATTGTGGCAGTATTCGATAGTGTACTTGTCGTGCCTTAATGCAGAACCACTGCCTCGCCATGGGAGATCTGTGCTCGGAGATCCGAATAGCACGTCGTCAGGCTGCTCATCTCGCCCACACAGTCAGAATCGGCAAACACAGCGAGGAGATCGGCCACGGCCGCCATCGCACATTCCTATTTGCAACAAGTCACCAACAAGCCTGTTGTGCCCACACCGGTGCCGCGTGAATGGACCCCCAACCGGGTCGATATAAATGGGGCCAATCTGGCGATGTGTCCCAACCAAGCCTGCGGAGACCGCCACAGACACCGAGTGTCCAGCGAATAGTATCTTCACGATGCATTTTTCTGAGTGGTATTAGCCGGAGATGCGCCCGGGGCATTCTGCCTTCGCCGTTGTTCCACGAGAGTCGCTTTTCTGGCCGGCGCGGACCGCACATAGGTGCTAATTTTATGCGGTACAGCATGTTTCCGGACTTGCATCTCTCAGGAGATCGCTGGCACAGATCGAGACCTTGGCGGGCGCCGAGCCAAGCGCGTACCTCTCAAGCGCGCGTCATTCCAGCACTCCCTCGCTCTTTTTTTATGTTATTGCTCGCGAGAAACCCAGTTCTCTAAAATATAGCGATGCTGCTAGGGAGCGAGAAGTACTACATGCGTAATCATAGCCGGTCAGCAGCATCACCAAGCGCCGACCCCGGATCTCCTTGGTTAGGGAGACGCGTTCGTAGCATTGTGGGAGGCAGGACCAACCCTGAATCGAGAGAGGTGTATGCGCTGCTCGGGTCGGCGTGTGCCGGTCACGTCTACTCGAGTCCTACCCGAGGGGCCTGATTGTCGCCGAAAGCTACCACACAAGCTCGCGGGGCCTATCAGGCCCCTTCGAATCCGCACTTCTCCTGGAGAGTCTCGGCCTAGAACAGATGTGGGAGGCGCGACGTGTTTTTGTGTGAGACCGCTCACCTGAGGATCATCCGGAACGACGACGACACGAACACAAACATAAGCGAGTCTCTCGCGCGCGTCCGCGCGCGCGAGAGAGATATTAGTGCTTGCCTCTGGGCGGGCTGGGATGCCGAAGTGTCGGCTCTTGCAATTTTCGCGTGCGTGCCAGCTTTCAAGATTTGATATAGTTTTTGTCATCAATGTAAGTTCTCTATCGTTGGTTCGACCATAAAACCTGTTCGTCCTGTATCTGCCAATTACTGAGTCCCTAGCACGTCGCTTCTGTTGCACGTTCCGCCTACTGTTGCGATTGAGCCATAACCGACACCCAATCAAAGTAAGCTTGTGAGACTGAGCTCGTGGATCTACTGGTCTTTGCAGATGCGATCCTATACCCGTACAGATTGTTTGGGCACGAGCGGCCCTTCACAGAACCGCCTCGATTATCGAACTTCTCAATCTTCCACACCACACCGCTGCACCACTGTCCCGGCCTTTATGCATCCACCCAAGCCCGGTCGGTATTTAGGCAGAGAGCGAGCGTATGAGATCTGAGCGAGTCTATTTTGGCTCCGAAAAATCCTGGATATATACAACTGAAGCCGCGAGAAAACCAACATACTTCCACCAATTCGACTTTTGCAAGACGGCCAGATTTTGTCAGTCACAAGGAGCGAGCATTGTGTGTAGCTTGAGAGAGCGAGCAATCCACGCGTGAGAGAGAGGTCGTGCTGGGACAGAGAGGCATGCTTTGCTCTGGGTATGTTGCCGATTGACTCCCCGAGGAATGCGAGAGTCCTGAGAGGTTTTGCGAGCGCGAGCGCGCGAGGTTATCCGTCTGGGCAGGGTGGGTGGATGTGCTTGATTGGCTCCGCGTAGATAATCGTGAGCGGTTTGAGCTCTGGTGAGGTGCGATCGAGGGTTTACACTTTTAGGAATCGCACCACCCGGCGGTGCTTCTTGATGGTGGCCCGGGTTGGGCATGGGAATGCGGAATGCTGGTGCGAGCTCGTGAGCCGATTTCGGGGCGGCTGTTTTGCACGTGTGGCCGGTCGTCCGGAACGGGTCGAATTCGATGCGGTGTCACGAACGCAAGCGGCGAATACCCTCTCGCCGCCGCGCCCGCAATTTCTCACGGCGAGCGACAAGGCGGACTAACCCGTCGGCTCCCTTTGTGTCGAGAACCGTTTGAAACAAGCTGATCAAGAGATCGCGAACGCGCCCGTTCTCCTGGTCCAGGTTAACGGCCGGGGGTATGTGACCATGCCGCTGGAGCTTTGCGGGGCGGTCCTTAGCCGCCGCGCGTGGAGTGACAGGCACTATCTGAGCAGGTGTGCGCTCGCGATGCTGCGCGCGCGCTGAGAGAGTTGGGGAAGCGCTCGGGCCCCTTGCGACAAGGTGCTCGTGGTCCCCTCTGTTCGCTCTCTCGGCGGCGCTCGTGTGTTGCTCTGTTTTGGGGCTGTCAGCTCTTTTCTAGTCGCGAGCTAGATGCCTCCTTTCATGGGCGGAAAGTCTGCCGTTGATGTTGTCCTAGAAGGTTCTTCCACATCGAAATTCGGCGGGTGATTCACCACTCTGTGCTTGAAGAGTGAGCGCTGTTGGGCGTAACATGTCCGTGCTGGCCACGGCCGGGGCGCGATGTCATGTCGTTTCTCCAGCACTCCCGGCTAGCCCTGCCGCGGCGCGCGGTGGGAAAAATCTGCGGTTGTTGCGGGCCCGAAACCGAAGAACAGACTGCGCGAGTTCGCTGGCTGCGACTGTTTCCCTCTCGTGCAGCGCGGACGCGCGAGGCTGCGTGTGGCCGTCGAATTCAGTCTTCGCTCGGGCGGTGGATGACCCACCTCTTATGTCTGTCGCGGGTAGCGCGGGGCGGGTGCATCGGAGCGAGGTTACCTGCCGATCGCTACGTACGAAAGCTCGACAGTAGACTGTTCATGCGATCGCTTCGCGATGAGGAGATCGCTAGACTTCACAGATTTTGCACCGCGGCGATCTAGGTGTGGTCTCAGAGACATAATGAGCACAATTGCCTATCTAGTGCCAGCTCTATCGCTCGAGCTCCCAACTAGTACGGCAGTGCTCGTGAAGCTCGGGCTCGGCGTTTTTGTCACGTGTCCCGTCGTGGGACTTGCTTCCTGGTGGCTTACAGGTGCGCCGTGGCCGCGGCTCTGCCTGGCCTGTGCCGCCGGCCGAGATTGATTTCCGCCGCGTTTGGCTTGCGTCGCGTTTTTTCGGGCTTCCTTTTGATCTTTGTTGCTTAATGCGCGGCGCTGTTGGCGTGTTTCCTCGCCGTAATTTAAGGTGCGCCCGCTTGCGCCGTCGAGTCCCTAGGGCTCGTTGGCGCCGGTTATGGGTCCGCCCCGCTGCCGTGGCTCGCACTGAGGCCCGCTGGCCGGCCCGCGCTCTTTTTTCACGGCGCGCGGCGCTCGTTGCACACGCTCGGTCCTATTGGGCTCGGCCCTTCCGAGCCCCTCGCGCTGTCGTGCATGGAGCCCGCGGCCCTTTTGCACCACCCTATGGGCCCATCGCGCTTTCTCTAGCTGGCCCTGCGCGGAGATTGCCCCTCCTGTTACCCGGCTGGTCTCCCATGGGCTCGTCGTCCGCCTTAGACGGCTTTGTTGCATCTCGCCCGTTTTTCGGCGCGGGGGGGGGCCGGTCGTGCCGACGCTGCCGCTTTGTCCGCCCGGGCCAAGCGACCGGAGCTATCCGCTGATGGGACCGTCAATCCGCCAGTATGGAGTGCGGTGACCCACGCTCGAGCTGATTCAACACATATCTTCGAGCACCCTGTGCTGCGAGCATTCCAAACTGGTGTCATGAATTCCACGGTTCGCCGCCGTGGTCGCCCGCGCTCGCTAGCTCGCGGGGCTTCGGCCTTCCCCCGCCTGGCGGCGCACGCCCCCTTTCGCGCACACGGCGGTGCCCGCGGGCTTGTCGCGTCACGGACCAGCCTAATCGCCGACTGGCCTGGGCGCGGGTGCGGGCCGTCTGCCGGCCCGGCCGAGGACGCGGGCGGTCTTGTGTGCCCCGCGCCTGGATGACCTGGGGCTTAGCTTTCCGGCTGTCGTCACCCTCGGCGCCGCCTGCCCTCCCGCTTCGTCCCGTTTGCGTGTCTTCGCAATTTTGGTCCCCCGCCCAGGCCGAGCGATCGGTATCCACGCCGCGCCGTTTTTGAATCTGTCGCGTTCCCTGTTGCACTTCCGCCCCCTTGTACGCACCGGCTCGGGAGCGCGGCTTGGCTTCAGTTCCGCCTGTTTGTCTGTCTTGTCGTCCCGACGCAGCTGAGTTTTCGCCTCGCCCTTTGCGGTCATTCCTCTCCCCTCTTCCGGCATCTTCGTGCTGCTCGACCCGCCCCCTTCGCCTGTCTTCGCACGTCGCCGCGCCCCTCGTGCTTGCTCCTGGGTGTCCAGCCTCGGACAGCGGGCTCTCCGTCACGGGCGCCTTCGGTGCCCCGCGGTTGCTTGGCCTAAGGGCGACTCATTTGTTTCCCACCCTCCCCACCCCCGGCTGGTCGCCCCTTGTTCCCTGCCGTCTTCCATACCCTTGGCAGTCCTTCTGTTCGACCCGTGCTCCCCACTTGGCCTCCTGCCGTCGCGCTCCTGCTCCCGCGCCCCATGCCGCATGCGCTCTTCCCCCCCATTCTTGGTTTTCTTCTCTCCGGAATGCCCGTCCTCCGCTTAGCGCCCCTCCTTGCCAGCTCCTGCTCTTGTATCTGCTCGGGCGACTCCACGCTCCCCCGCTTTGGGACTGCACTGGTTTGTCGCGCCGTTCCGACGCGTCTGATACCCTGCCAGTGGACCGCCAGCTTTTCATCTCTTCTCACACACTGGCTCCCCTCTCTCGACACCGTCGTCTTCATCTGAAAGGCGCTTTCCACCCGCCTCGCGCTTCAACTCGGGCGGGCGCGCTCCACCACCCACCTTCCCGCTTTTCCCGCATTTGGTTTGCCCCTAGCACCACGCTCACCCCCCACCCAATCCCCCGGCCTGGGTTCGCGCTGGTTTCCGGTTTCCCCGGCCCTTGCGACTCATTTTGCCGCTTTTCTCGCGTCCGCTTATGGTTTGCCCTGCCGTTACGGCGTCCGTTTCGTCCCCTCTGTCCGTTCTCCCCCCCTTGGTCTCGTCAACCCAGCGCTGCTGCCCTTCCGTTTCACGGCCCTGGGCGCTCCCGCCCTTCTATCCAGTCGCCGCCTTTCTTTCTCTAACTCCCCGCTTGGGTTTGCTGCGGCTCGGCCCCCTTTCTCCACATCCTCAGCGCGTGCTACGGCGCTTTCGGCCGCCGGCCTCGCCTTGTCCCTCCCCCCTTGCTCCCCTGGGTGCCCCCCCGTTTTTGCTCCCCTCCCCCTTGCACTGGGCCCCGTATCCTAGTGTTTCGCCTCCCCTCTTTCTGCGGACCGCACCCCTTTTCCCAGGTCCCTCTGCCGCTTCGCCCCCTCTTGTCGCGCTTTCGCGCTTCCGCCCGTCGGCGCCCCGTCGTCTGTCCGGTGGCTCCCCGCCCAGCGCGCTCCTGGCGCATCTGCTCTTTGTCGCTCTGCGGCCATTTCGCCTGACCCGCTTGTCAGTGCGCCGGCAAGCGACGGCGTTTCCCGCTCTCGCCGGCGCGCGGGTTGCAGTCGGTGGTGCCCGTGCCGGCCCGCTGTCGCGCGCGCCGCCGCCCGTGCAACCGACCTCTGCCCCGCGGCGGCGGTCGCGCCTGGTGCGCTCCCGTCCAGCGCTGCGGGGCCGGCGCCGCCTTGCCGTGCGGTGTTCGCCCCGGCCTATCCCGCGGCTTCTTCCGGCTGCGCTCCTCGTTTTCCTCGCTCTGCGCGCGCAGTCGTTCCCGCCATCTGTGCTTGCCTCCCCCGGTTCATCGGCCCGCCTGCGCCCGGCTGCGACCCGGGTTCCCGCCTTCCCCCGCCGGCTCCTGCCCCGCCTCGTCGTGCCGGCGGCGCGCGCGCCTCTCTGGTGCCGCGCCGTGTCCTCCCGGCCCTCTCTGCGCTGCGCGGCGCGCCGCATGTTCCCGCGTGCTGGGCTCGCCGTTTTCGCCGCTCTTTCCACGCTCGCTCCCTGTTTCCGCGCCGCAGGGCTGCCGTGCCGCCTGTTCCCCGGGTTGCCCTTTTTCACCCGCTCGCTTCGCTGCGCTTTGTCCCCGGCCGCTGTGGTTTTCCCAGCTCTGGCCCGGTTCTGGGCGGTGGTGTTTTGCCGACGTTTTGCTGCTGGCCGCTCGGTCCCGCGCCGGCTGACTTTCGCGCCTTCCCTCCCGCCTCGCTTGCTGCCCTCTGGCCTGCCACCCCGCCTTGCGCCCGCGCCCTCTTCGGCCGTCGCGAACGCATTTCCAGGGCTTCCGGTTTCGGCCTGTTCGCCCCGCTCACTTCCAGCCGGTGGCCCGTCCGCGCCTTCGTTGCGCCCGCCGCGGTCCCCAGCACCCGCCCATTCTTTGCCGCCTGCCTGCCGGGCCCGCGGCCCGACGGGCTTTGCCGGGCTGGGCTCTTCTACTCCTCTGACGGCAGGCGCGCTGCGGCCGCATTTGATTACCCCGGCGACCCGCCCGCGACCTTGCTTGGCGCTTTGGCTGTGGGTCCTGCACGCCGGCGTGGTTCTTGTTCGCGGACCGGGCAGGACTCGACTGCCCGCGCCGCTTGCCGGCTAGGTCCGCCCGCCCCGCCATGCGGCGCCCCTGCGCCTGCTCGAACCGCACGCCTTCCCTTCTGCTGGCTCGTCGCACTCTCCGTTGTTCGCTCTGCCCGCCGCCCTGCAGCCCCCTGGCTTTCCGCGCCCCCTCTTCTCGCAAGTGCCGGCCCGGCGCGCATGGCCGCGCTGCCGCCGGACCCGCTCGGCTTCTCAGCGTGGCCTCTGCTCTGCTTGTCTGCCACCGGCTTCGCACCTATCCCTCCCGGCGCGCTCCGCCCCCCGGCCGCTCTCCTGTCACGGCGTTCGCGCATCGCCGGTTCCCCCTCCACGGCGCCGGTCGCCCCCGGTTTTCCGGCCTGCTCCTCCTGCGCTCCCATTGGCGCGCCGCCGCCTGCGATCGGCGCCGGGCGTTGCCCGGCTCGTGGCATGCTGCTGGGCCTGCACCCCCTATCCGTGACGTCGTATTGGTTCCCGAATGCCCCCGACGCGGCCGCCCTGATGCTGAACTGGCCGCGTCGCGGTTGCGGCGCCACAGCTGCGCGCTTGCCCTCATTCGCGGTGTCGCGCCGCCGCAGGCCGGGCGTGCTCGTTGTGGTGAAGCTTGCTCGCACCCCATCTTGACTCGCTCGTCGCCGCTTCGCAGGCTCACGGGCTAACGGACCCACGCTGCCCGACGTCCCCCGCCATACATTTCCCCTCGTCTCCCGCGCATCATCGCTCTTTCCATGGGGCAGGGCCGGCGCTGGGCCCTTTCCTCCTTTGCTGCTCCCGCGCCCGGTTGTCACTCCCGCTGCTGGGCCCCCGGTGGTGGCCGCCTTTCCGGCGGGCACCCCTGTCGTGGGCTGTGCTCGCTTGGCCCTCGGCGCTGCGCCCGCCGGCGCTTCAGGCCTTGTGCCATGGGTTCCGGCGCGCCGCCGCACTTGGTCCAGCTCCTTGGCTGTCCACTTTGCAAATGGTGGTGTTCGGTCCCCCGCGCTGGGCGGCCATTGCCTGGTCCGATTGGCCGCGTGCCGCCTGCCCCTCACACCTCCGCAACGCTTGGTGCTGGTTGCTTCCGGTGCTTGTGCAGCCCGCGCCTCCTCTCTCCCTCGCCTGCTTCTACGCGCGTCCGCCCCATGCTGGTTACCGGCGGCGTAGCCACTTCCTGGCCGCGGCCCGGCCGCGCTGTTCGTGGTCCCGGACTCGTCCTCCCTACCACGCTCTGGGATCCCGGCCGTGCTGCGGGATTCTTGGCCATCTGGGCTCTGCCGCGGCGCCGGCGGCTTTTGACCCTGGCCTGCCCGCCGCACCGCGGCTCGGTCTCCTGCCACCCGCGCCAATCCGTTGCCCTCTCCGCTTTGACCGGCGCTCGAGCCGTCCCGGTCAACGCACTTCTGCGCGCGCACCCCGCTGGCGCCGGCACTGTGCTTTCGCTTCGCATCCTACCGCACCCCGCGGGGTGGTCCCTTGCCTCGCCACCCGGTACAACGCCGTCTCTCCCGGCCTGACCCCTTTCCTGCCGCTGCGGCTCCACCGCCGGCTTGCGGCCTGATCTCCGCGCCTCCTCGTTCCTTCATGCTTCTGGCGCTCTTTGCCCGCCCCTCCGCGGGCTGGGCCTGGCCCGAATCTTGCCGCGCACGCTCCCCGGCTGTGACTGGGCTGCACTGCCTTGCGTTCAGCCGCTCCGGCGAGTGTTTGCGCATCGCGGGTGCCCGCCCTGCCTGACTTTCCCCACTTCCCTCGCTTGCCCACTCGGCTTTTTGGTGGCGCGCGACGAGCCCGCGGGCTGGCGTTTGCCACTGGCCGCTCGTCCTGCTGCCGTCCCGCCTCTTGTGGCCACCCCTACTTTTGCACTGTTTTTAGGTGGGCGCGTCCGGGGTGTTCCACCCGTCCTTACCGACCCGTCGTCTCCGGCCCTGTTACCCAGCCGCGCGTCGGCCGCCCTCTGCCCACGGTGCGCCCCCGCGCCGCTGTGTCGCAGCGCGCTGCACGCGGACTCCATGCCGTCAGCCATCGACTCTCCGGTGGCTTGCCTGCCGCGGCCCCTCGATTTCTCCTGGGCGCCGGTCGCGCGACGCGCTCACTCGCGCTGGCACGCCAAGCTTTCCACGGCCACTTTCCGGACATCGACGTGGCCCGCCCTCCTGTTGGCGCTGCGCTGATTCTTGCAACGCAGCGAGTCGGTGATCCGGCCCCTGCCTCTTCAGCCAGCCGCGCCGGTTCGCCACTGCCCTTGGCCCCGCGGCTCTCGTCACGGCCATCAGCTACTTGGGAGCCGCACAGGGCCGCCGACCCGCCGGCAGGGACACCTTCTTCGCCGCGAACATCCCCCTGCCCCACGACCCATCGCAGCGGCTTTGCCGGATGTGGGCCGCGGACCCGGCACCGGGCTGGTTCACATCTCTCGCTTATCCTCTACTCTGGGCCTTTGCGCGGCAGCGCGGCGAATTGGCCCCGCGCTGGCTTTTTCGACCCGGCGGAGCGTTTTCTCCCGGCCATGCACATGACCGAATGCTTCGCCGCGGCAACGCGCTGCACATCGGCGCGCGCGTGCACTGCAATGGCACTGCGGTCCCTCCGGCCCGACACCGGACCATCAGGCTGATGTCGGGTTAAACCCGATTGGTTGTTCCGCGCGCCATCCTGGTAATGCTGACCCGATCGGGCTTTGCACTGGTCACCACTGTTTCTCGACGTAGTGCTGTTTGGGCGTTGTTTCGCCCTCCGGTTAACCAAGGGCCAGCGCAAAACGGAAGTGAAAAGAAATGACCCAATAAACCTGTCGACTAGTGACCCCGGCAAGCAATTCGGGCGACTATGATGCGAGCTTGTCACCTGCAGGGCGGCTCGCGCAAATCCATTTAAGCATCATCTCCATGCAAGCCGTCGATATTGGTGTTCGAGGGCTGGGAACGCAAGCGGGGCAAGGGCGGGTCGATCCGCCGATGAACCGCGGATGGACCCGCGCTATTTTGATGTCTGGCCCGATGGCTGCGCCGACCAAGGAAGAAAGACCGCATTTCTTTGGAGCTTTCTGGCAGAATTGCCGGCAGCCGCGATCGGTGTGTTCGACGCAGCTGGTATGGCCGGGTGCCTGGTCGAGCCGGGTTGAGGGATTATTGGAGCCTGCCGACTGGAGCGCGGCTATGACGAGATCAACGGAATTTGAAAGCACAGCAGATCGACGGGCGGCACCAATTTGGTGACGCTTTTTTCTTCCATACGACGAAGGAAGCAAAGGACGAGCGATTTGACCAAACGGCTCGATACCGCACAAGCGCTGGAGATTGCGCCGAGCATTTTCGCAACCGCGAAAAGCGCATGCCTATTCTCGAAAGCGGATGCATGATTCATGGAGTTCGAATAATTCCGACAGCCGTCCGTACACTGGGCACGTGGAAGTGATTGGCGTACGACAGAAATCCGCGCGCATCGCGCGAATGACGCCATGTTGCGGAAATGCCGGAGGCGGCATTGCCCAAGGGATTGCGGAATGCTGATGCCGAAGCTGTGGAAACTGGCGGCATGATGCATTTTGGTATGAGGTCCAAGGACTTTAGCTAACGTCAGATTGATGACTGCATTGGGCGCAAAGCCGGTATGCATTTGGGTGGACGTCATTCCCCGTACAGTAATTCGTTGAACAAGTAATTATATAGTGTGTAACATACACTAATAGCGGATGGGAAATCCACAGAATCATGCAAGCGTCCAAGAGCAGAGCCGCAGCCTGGATCGTCTTGAATGACGAGTTGGGCTTTTGTCGGGCTTGCATTGCTCTCTCCATTATTCTGATGAGCTCATGATGTTCGGCGCATGACTGTCCGTGTGTGTCGATCGCTATTGCTAGACACTTGCCTGTCACAGAACTCTATATGCGCAGATTGGTATTGATTGGCTTCCTCTGGGGTCTGCGTCTTGCCGGGATCAAGGCGAAATCTGATAGGTGATCGCCCGCAGCCATGCTGGTATCGTCGCCATTCGCATCGTGATCGCCTTGAGACAACTAGGAGGCCCCGCATCGACTGGAATTTCAATGGCCGCAGATACCAGGCGGGTGTTGAAGGCGGATGGGGCGATGGTTCGCAGGTAACCTTTGCATCGGTATCCTATTGGTGGGGCTGTCATTGGTTGGACCGCTGCGGACTTTTTTGGCGAGGAGATGTTTTTTCCGCCGGCCTATTTTGATGCAGCCGGCTACAGACCGTTTTTTCCGGCTACCGGTTTGCCTCTATCTGGCCCCATCCTTCGCGCGCGATCACTTGTTTTTGGCTTGGGCATTTATATATCGAGCTGGCGCGCGCGGCCATCGTGACCGTGGCATAGGCGATTGGCGTTCGGCACCATGTTTAGTGCTGCTGAAACGAAGGAATCTTTGGCCGACTCAATTACTGTTTGCACCGGCTTATCGATACGGCTGAACGTTCACCGGCGCTGATATCGGGTGGGAATACATCCATGGTTCGCGCCGGGATGAAGACGGAATTGAAGGGTGCAAGGCTGAG
>Ga0163217_1114055_pt1 | contig 15662 bp, 7 predicted proteins | sample SynspAceP_FD_185933 | JGI IMG/M metagenome (GOLD analysis project Ga0163217, IMG submission 185933) | Saline lake microbial communities from Ace Lake in Antarctica - Synechococcus sp. Ace-P (PacBio error correction) | ecosystem: Environmental > Aquatic > Non-marine Saline and Alkaline > Saline ...
GGTTTCGGAATAACGATGTAGTGTAAAGGATGTTTGCTAGGTGACAGACAAAGGAGTGGTTTCGAAGCCCTAACTAGAGGGCGGGGTACTGAATAAACTGCCAATTGATGTTATCGCAATCAGCAATGAAATTTGGTGGAACGGGCCAGCGTCACATGGCCCGTCTTAGTCGAGGCTTAGGGCTTTGGATGCGGTCGGTGACACCCCCCTCTAATTACGTAGTGACATAAAGATCCCAGATTAATATGGTAATATGAGATAACACAGCTTGGATAAAATATGATAAAATGAAATGAAAAAATCAAAACCGATTACAATGGCAATGAAGTCGATGCGGTATATGTAGAAAGCAGAAAGAAATGCATTCTTAGTATGGTATTGGATATGCAAGAAGAAGAACCTTTGAACTAGCAACTGGCCTCATTGCCAAAAAGGCGCAATTTATTCCTTTAAATGCAATTAAGAAACAGACTAGATAGAATTGGGCCACAAAGATAAAAAATAATCTTGTTTACTGTCAAAAGTGGGTTTTAAGGGTAGGATACATGCTGCAAGAATCCTTTGATAGCACAATGGTTTTTTGATGTAAAAAAAATCTTTGATGGCGGTTATAAAAACATAAATAAATTTGCAAACTATGTATTAAAAAATAAGCCCTTCATTAAAAAAGCTGAAAGAACAACCGTTAGTATCCTTCTCGAAACATTGTCCTTTAACTAACTAATCGAAGGTGGAATGTCTCGTGCACTCTCGCAAATGTCCTTGGTCCGATATTAAATAGTTTTAAAAGAACAAAACTGGAGCCAAATGCTCTGATGGACAAAAAATGGTTCACGTTAAAGGCGAGTGATTTTGGCTTAAGTGTCGTCATATTGAAGCGTGGGCCTAAAAAGTAAAACACGAGAAATACTGTCTTAAAAAATGAAATTGAAGGCGAAATAAAGTCGTTGCAACCTTATCAGAAGGGTCAAACCTCTTACAAACACTGGCTAAAACCTTCCTCAAGGTAGAGAGCGTGAATGAAAGAAACAAAAGAGGCGCAACGAATGGTAGTTCTTTATGGCGATATGGATAAAGCTTTAAAGCTGTCTATTGATTATCGGCTACAGGTGCAGCCGCAAAATTGGGTTAAAATGATGTGAAGATTTTCTTGTACTTTCCTGGTATGTGATTGAATCGTCGTCCCTTTGAAAAAACAAAAAAATACAAAAAAGACGTATGGGCAAAATTATCTTGAACATCAATGCCTGGTGCCTAACAGTCGCGGATTAGCTTAGCTATTGTTCTTTTCTATGAAACATGGGTGGGTGCTGGTGGCTAAATGATGAAAACAGTGATAAAAACAAAAGAATGATGATGAAACCCATTTACCAGTCATCGATTGAAGAAAGCAAGCAACTAGGTGTTAATAGATTTATTTGCACTTGTACCATGAAGTATGAGATATCATGGGGATTTGAGAAAAGAAGACTAATTTGATTTTGTTGAGAAATATGGTGGTGTCGCAGCTTTACCTTGGGCGCGATAGCGAATTAAGAATTCTAACTTAAACTTGTGTTATGCTAATATCTATGTAATTATTCTATTTAAAGGGGAATCATTACTCTATAACTGACTTTATAAGAAAGAGGGATACAATGGATACGGAAAATAACAACTAGAAACAAAAAACAGGAAAATTATTAAATCGTCTTAAAACGGACAGAAGGCCTAGGGTCGCGGTGTTCAAAAGATGGATTGAATGATAAGGACAAAGAATGCATAGATTGCTTTCAATCACAACCAAGTTGGCGCCCACTCGCGCATTGAAGCGTATTTGATCGTTCGTGATGGGCATGAATCACGTTGCTCGAAAATTATCTAAAGAAATTGTTTTGAGAATACGCCTACTAAAGACGTTCGAATGGAGCCAAGCACAGTACAAAATTGATCAGAGCTATCAACATGATTATAAAAAATAGCAAGTTAAATAAGCTGACTCACCATTTTTATGGAGTCAGCTTATTTTGGTTTTTTAGCACTTTAAAAATAATTGTTTAGAAATTTTCCAAATCCTGCTTTTCAAAAAAAGCTCTTTGTTTGCTGTCCATTTTATGAGAATTAAAGCTGCTCAAGGCGTTGACTGAAAAAAATGGTAGCGGAACAAGATGAAGTTTTATTATTAAAGAAGCTATTTTAATCATCATTTTTAGATTTGAACAGTAAATGAACCTAGTTTTATTCTTTTGGCCCCGGACTTAAGATCATTACGGGAGAAAATATCACTTTTTTATTATCTGTCGCACGCCATGATTGATGAAAAGTAGAAAGATGTCAGACAACATGAAAACCTGGGATACTAAACAGCAGATAACCCCTTGAATCCAAACTCTTCATACCTCTTCAAGATGATTTATTGAAAGCAAGCTAAAACCTTTAACTGAAAAGATTCTTTTTCTATTAACAAACTCAATCCAGAGAAAATAGCACCAGCAGAATTATTATTCGTCTCCTTTATCTTTAGACGAAGTGCCCTGTTGATAGGATTGTTTTAAAACTAAATTATTCTGACAGCATCACTCATTATGGTTTCTTACGAAAGAAGATACGGTTAAGGTTCAGTCAGGTATCATGATTGTCGAATATCGTATGTCAAAATTTTGGCGGAGAGAGCCAGTGGTGCCCGCCAAGCCATTCACAGAAGGAAATGGTGTTGGAACTTGAAAGCAATATGGAATAGCCGACGTGATCCGAGAAAGAAACACAATGAATTACTTAGTGCAGAGAATTTAGCAGACGAAAATTTTTTTGTCTGATTTACCACGAAGCTTATTTTTAGAAGATATAACCTGCACCTAGTTCCTCAAAGAGAATATCTCGTATCAATAAAAAAAGCCGTTCAAAAAAACAAGCAAGGCTGTTCTTAATGGGAAATGAAAGAAAATGTCCAAGTATTTAGCTGATACGGAAGAGGCGCTTGTTCACAGTTAATGGACTGAAGAAAATGTGCCATTGGGAATAACCAAGTGATTGCTGAGAACTCTTTACGGGGGATGATATGCAAAGAAAGAAAGTTTTTTGGGAAACAAAAGAATTAGCGCTACGTTAGGGAAAAGCTACAGGGCTGCCCAAGTCCGCCTGTAGCTGGGCCCAAAAATATTCAAACACAAAAATTTACCGCCTTTAGATAACGGCATAGAAATTAAGCATCCGCCGTATCGACACTTTTATCGAAATCCAGAAGTTGTCGAATATTATTAATACCCTGATGGGAACTAAACTTCTGTGATGATTAAAAAATATTGAAAAATTAAAAAACACTTGTTTTAATAAACTAAGCAGGCCATTTAGTCTTATTGGCTCAAGATGAAGCGATAAGAAACCTCTTCCCTTAAATGAGTATCTTGAAAAACTCACGACATAAAGGGATGGTTTTCTTTCTAGTATATCTCTTTGTACTGTTTCTTTCTTTCATATCGTATTTGATGGATTCAACACTCACGCTCTCTAGTCCTACTTACTGATGGTATATAAGGTGAGTATACAAAAAACAACTATCGCCTTAAGAACTCATTAGTATTTAAATCCTTGATAACGATACTTTTAGATAACTATCACGTCAATAGATGAAATTCTAAAAAGTAATAAATGTAATGCTCAGAATTTTGTCACTGTACAAATCAAACATAAGGAGGGTCATTCAACAATGAGAGAACTGAATCAACGAAAGAGACAACTCGCAAGTGAGCTTATATTAAACCTCATAACTCATCTGGGACCCCGTAAATGGGAAAAGATCCGCTTTATTCAATCAGCCACAAAAACAAGCTTAAGAGTGGTGCTAATTTTGATAACCGCCATTGGCAAACACTTGATGCTGACTTACGCCCCACTAGCTTTAAGAGGTAACTTTAACCACCCTGATTGTGAACAGGATGATTTTATTAGAAAAGAGAATTGTAGCGTGTTGACTCAGATATTGAGACCGTTCAATTTGATCTGACGAAACAGGCGCACTACAAGAACGGCGAATGAAATCTCACTTTATCACAGATTCTGGCCGTTTTTTGCAGGAGGAGGCTTGTTTCTGGGTGTATGGTGAGAGCTTTTGAAACTCTTAAGGGAAATTGACGTTTTCAGTCTTATTCTGGTTACAGCTGGAGGAGAATGTTGGATAATCCACATTATGGACGGCAAAGTGAGCGGCGCCATAATTGGGGACATGTCGAAGCAGTTGAGATTATTTTTTGAATAGAACGAGAATCAATTAAATATGAAGATTTTACTAGAACTTTTATTTGGCAATTGACGCGATCCAACCTGAAGTTTGTTGGGTCAATTTCAAGATCGTGGCAGTCAGTAAATCCGTCCGATTAATTTTGCTTCGAAACTCGAGGTACGAGGGATCACACAACAAACAATTGCTGAACAAGTCAAACACACACGGTGTACAGGGGCGGGTTGAGTTAAATCAGATAAAATACAAAAAAACTCAATCGTTCTACGCATCTAATTCAACCAAACAACAGAGTTCTCTGGCCGGCTGAAACGTATCACCGACAAATTTTTATAAAAAAATCCATGGGTAACGTATAATAAAGATTGAGAGCGAGTGCCACGCCAAACAATTAATCTGGCCTAGTGTCAACGTTTAGAAAAATAGACATATAGAAATGAACTTAAGACGTTTTACACAAGAAGGTCTTAACAGTAAGGGAATCATTTAAACTCATAAGGATGTAACTAATCGAGTTCTAGTATAAAAAGTGTGCTGGACGGATATTTATATGGAAGATCAACTAAGACGTAGAGCTAAAAAACATTGGCCCAACACCAAAAAATTGTAGTTCTTTTTCGTTTTATAAAACAACTAGAAAACTTAAAAAAAAGGTATTCTTAATATGAACAACAACATTACTGTGCTGCTTTTGCAAAAAGATTTGGGGAAAAATCCTGGTAGAAACTTTACGTTTAACAGAAAATAGGCTTTGATAACAGCAAAATTACGAGAAACCAAGAAAAAAATTTCCTGAAATGGGCTAAAGATAAGAAGCTGTCCACGTCCCTATTTTTTTCGTCTTTCCCTCAAAAGCAAACGGCATTATGAAACCTTATAGGAACCCGTATTAATCCATTGGTCCGTATTTAATTTATCCCCTTTCCAATTGTTGATTGAGCCTTTAATTTGGAGCAATTTCTGCAGGAAATACCATTATTATTGACCCACAACCCGTCCGGAGAAAGAAGTCCTATAGAAAGAACCGGCTGCTCTAGAAGACATTTAACGCCCAGTGACAACTAGGAACTAGGTGGAAAACGAGTCCTAACAGTCACTTGTCTTTTCAAGCAGATGCTGATATTTCAACAAGCTGGTGAGAAGAATTTTTTTATGGGAAAACTACTTTAATGCTGCCAATGCAGACTTGTGTGGCAATCCGGGATTATGTCCTTTATTCCATGAAAGTAACTCAAACGAGCCTTTTAATTGAGGAATGCCAAAAAAGTTATTCAAATGCAGTTTCTATGGGACAATGTGCAAATACGGGCCCTGGAATATTCACAAGGATTGTTAGATAAAAACCCGCTGGTCACTTCGCCTTAAACAGACGCACGTCTATTTCTAAGAAGACTCTAACAGATGAAATTAGGTGTTTTGGCGGATATTAGCGATTTGGGATCTACGACGACGTATCGATATATTGAGCGCGCGAGCTTCACTCTGGAGTGGTCTCGGATTTGGGACTTCTCACCCGCTGTGTTACTGAATGATGAACTAGTGTGGCTCCAGCGCTTCACGAATTGCCCGCAGTGGGCGGCTAATATTAGCGTTCTCATAACGACCTTGGTCGGATTACGATAGTGCAAGCAATAATAGCACGGTACCTAAACCCTTGGGCTCTCTTGACTATATTTTTCTAAAGATAAGAAGCATTACAAATGATTAAAAAGTGTATCCCTAAAACCAGTTCCAGTGTGGTGTTCACTAATCAATAATACGATTTTTTCACCTGGTATCGTACCTAATTTGCCTTTTGGTGTGAGTCTTAAATTCTGGAACGGGCTCTTAAGTCACGGGAAAATACACAGCTTAACACTTTTTCACACGACTTGAGCAGATCCTATCCGTCTAAAAGATTAGAAGCTCCTTAATTATTTTCCCCACCTTTACCACTGACAGTAAATTAAAATGGATTCCCGTCCGCTTTTTACAAAGTAGTTTTTGATCCGTTGTCTAATTGCCTATTCCATTTTTAAACAAAAAATTGTATGCTTAATAACTCATTCTAATAAAACTAGTGTGTTTTAGGAATTAAAATTGCTCCTTTTTATTGTTTTTAATTGTTTTAATCTTGTAGGCTTCTATTTATCATAAAGAATCCTTATACGTGTATAAAAGAAGATACCGGAACTTTTCCTTTAAAGAAAGATCGGTATGTGATCTTGTTAATTCACTATAGCGTTTAGCGTGACTCTTTAGAGGTTGCAAGCTTTCACACTTGCGTTGCTTTTTATTTTTAAAACTTTGTAATGTTTTTCAAAGTTTATTACGCACATGCACATTTAAAATAGTAATTTTTGAAGTAAAACCGCATGGTACTGCTGTCCGCTTAGCAACTTGACTATCGTGAAATTCTTTTCAAACATAATTCTTTAATCGTACCAAATAGTCCATTGTTTTTTTATTATCTCTCTTACACCTCCACTTTTTATCGACTACGACGAAAACGCTCTGGCAATCGTTCTACATAAGAATTCATCGAATTATTCACTCTATTGTATACATGAGCGGATTACACATTAAAAGAGCAGGTAGAACCTAACCTGCAAATAGCGTCAATTTTTTCGAGCTATGCTTTGTGTATATTTCTTTCATAACTCCATAGTAAAATGTAAACTTGTATCAATATTAATCTGCCTGCCTTGTGTTAACATTTTTTTTTGTGTCGTTAGAAGAAACACATTGTACCGTAAAGAGGGGCTTTCAAGAAGCGCCCTTTTCTTTTTACACCATTATATGGACTTATCAAATAAGAATGTATCAAACAAGAAAAATTTCCAAAAATGATGATCCAGTCTCCCCTCTAGTCTAGTGTGTAATACGCACCCTAATTTCGGATGCACTATTGATTTGAATCAATTATTTTTAGTTAGATACCTTGCTACTCGACATTAAAGTATATGACTGGCTAACTAAAGAACACCCATACGTGGCATTTCCCTCTAATCGCTCATCCTTAAAAAGTATCAGAAAAGATATAGTTGAGCAGATAAAGCTTATGGGAATTACCTTTTACAATCCTCAATTTTTTAGCGATACTGTTTTTTTACATACGTTTTTCCCACTATCTTTTTTTGAGAAAGTGTGTGCTATATTGTATTAAGAATTAACAGATAAAACCCTCTCGTAGTTCTATAAGTCCAATAGGAATAAAAACTAACTACTATTTTTTGAGAGAACATATTGGAGGATCATCATGAAAAAGTGGAGTAAGAGACCTTGTTTTTTATTTGTCTTAATTGCTTTTATATCTAGTAAGCGTTTTACCTTATTTAATTACTGTTAAAACATCTGATTCAATTAATGAAACACGCCATTTGTGGAAAAGTAGCTCGAACTTGTAAAAAAATATCAACATTCTTATCGTTTTATCAAGCCTATAACAAGTGAACCAAAGGAAAAAATATTACTGGTTCATGGTCTTTGGAGGGTCTACCTACTTTTCTCATGGAGAAAGCCAACGTTCCAAGACTTACAAGATGAAGGTTATCTGCGTAATAACTGTTGATTTACCTGGATTCGGATATAAGTGATAAAGGCTCAGGTATAGATCAATAGTCAAGTGCTAGAAGTAAAATTCTTATGGGAATTTTATGGATACTCTGCGAATTTGTCTTTTAGAAGGAAGAAGACGAAAAATTAAAGGATTGACTTTAGTAGGAACATTCTATGGGTGATGGAAACCGTTTCGAGCTAATGGGCAATGAGTCGATCAAGAAGAGACGGATAAGCTTATTTTAGTATCGGAGCTCTATTTGATAACAACCCTTCGACAGTTCCAGATTTAATTTATTATGCCTACCAATCAGAAAGGGCCATAAGATGTTGTGTACAGTAACTTTGACTCACCAGGTGGAAGAATAGAAAAATTTTCTTTCCTCAGCATATGGTAGAGAACTTCTAAAGAAGAAGTCGAAGAATACCTTAACGCATTTACAAACTGAGTGAAACTCCTAAGTTTTTATTACCTGACTTTCTTTAAACAGCTTAAGCTAACCGATTGAGATTAAACTTAAAAATCATAACGTCCCCCTATTCTTTTTATTGCTGGAGAGAATGATACGTGGTTCCTAAAGACAATACGCAGTAAAACTCAAAGAATGAATTCCAAGAGTAAAAGTAGACGTAATTAACGGTGCGCTGCATTGTTCAGTTGGAAAACTCCCCGGAAGAATTTAATAAACAATTATTAAACTTTTATCAATTAAGAAAAAATTCAGTAAAAAAATATAGAATAAGACCAAGACAGGCAGCTATTTTAAACCGTCCTGTTCGAACATTCACAACGAATAATTTGCCGAGCAGATAAACTACTGTGTCCCTTTTATTTTTTAGCTTCAGTTCTTTTTAACCAGTGGGATCAACACTAAAGTATTAAAACAAATTAGCGGAATTTATTAAAGACTTATTTAAATTCATGTACACTTATCATAAGCGACTTTTTATTTAAGGTTAAGACGCAATAAAAAATACGAAACGAACGTTTTTTTTGATTAAGGTTTAACAGTGGATTACACCTATCATCAAATGGAAAGATACTGATTTTGATACAAAGGTTTTATCCCTTAGTCAATTCTATCGATTCCTCACATATTAAAGCATGAGTGCAGCTGTCAATGAAATAGTAATGAAAGAATAATACTGCTGGAAGATAAAAAAGTCCAGACAAGAGATTCTTTGGTTACCCGTAAAACCACCATATTAATAGTAAGGAACCGTAGATTGTGCGAGTGGCCAAGAACCAAAGATAGTCGAACAATTTTCTGGTAAAGGCAACAAAAAGTAAGAGGCTAGCGCAAATCAAAATACCTAAAGTGTAACGCGTAAAAAGAAGCTTGTGCTACCTTTTTTTAAGAATCGCTCCGCGAAATAAGTAACTCTAGAATAATAGGCCGATCATGAAACATTGGACAAAAAAGGCGTTACCAACTAGAGCAATGTTCTAACCGGAGTATCGAAGAACATTTTCTGGAAATTAGTAATAGCGTTAATTACTTGCAGTTCACAATCATATAATGAATATTATCGCGGTTTGTAGAAAGTTGGTGGAAGTGTCGAAAGAGAGTTGGAAAGCAACACTTCGCTTTGGTCCCGTCGCGTTGTGTCAGCGGCAACTGCGATTTTGGGCCGTTATTTTGTTCTGCACTACATAGGAAGTGCCCCCCAAAAACCATGCAACAGCGTTTCCGTATCAAAACTTCCAATACAGAGAAGAGAATAGCGCTCCTGGAAAGAAGCCTCTTGTATAACAGAATGCGATATCGCTGAAAGTTACCCCACATATTATAACCTCCAGCTTGACTGCAAGTCATTCTGCAACTGCTTATTGAATCAGCCGTTTTTTTCTTTTATTGGCGCCAAATAAGTCCTCAACGTATAATATGCATCAAGACAGTATTTGGTCTTAATAAATCCCAACGATATCAATAAATGAGTAAATATCCATCACTATTTTAATAGTTCAACCGAATTTAAAACGACGATAATAATCGTTTGCCGGCAAAGTTACATTTTAAAATGAATTTTGGAAATGGTACCCGTCCGTCTTTTACTTTCTACTAATATTCTACAACCTTAAACAAGTTGTGTAGAAGGTCTGCTAGAATACGAATACAAACTAATAGGCTTGTGTAAAGTACAGCACCGCACGAGAATGATTTCCTCGCTTTGTTAATTAGTTCTGAAATAGTAAATAAGTTTGAGTCCTGGTCGGCTTAACTAAGAGTTCAAATGTTGTTGACGGTCTTATCCTGTCCCGTTCACCCATCCATTTTGTATGCTACCACTTAACACGTTTCGTGTTATGCCATCAAGGTGTTCGTGAGTCTTTAAATAACGATATCCTTATTCATTATCTAACAATATCTATACGCTCCAATTCAATCTTTATTTGGGGCTTTCGAGACTATTCCAAGTATGATCATTTGCTCTAGCGTAGTCGCTATCGCTCCGCTGAGCTCCTACGACCATTCAACTTGACTCGCGCTCCAAGGGAGCCTACACTACGTTTGAAGCTTAACTAATCGTCTTTTCAAATTATTAGGCGCACGTATCCTTGAAGATACTGATCCTGAAATCTCCGCTGTCCATCATTCGAGTGTAAGTAAGGTTCAGCTAATGGATGTTTGCTATCTAGATATTAACTTTTACCTCTTCAAGTTACGTTTTTTAAAATCAAATGACCCTTTAATTTGAGTGACTTGTCTACCTTTACTGTGCAATTCTGTCTTAGACTATCCATGAAGCGAGCAGTATAGGGCGGTGGGAAATTGTGAGTTTTGGACATAGCTTATCTATTAGGTGTTACGCAGAACATTGATTAGTTAAGCTAGGCAAATTTACGCAGTGACAAACAGGTAATCCGTATAGTAGAGAAAATTGTTCACTGATAAGAAAAGTAGATAGCAATGATTGGGATATGACTCGACAATGTTTGGAGTGATGACCCCTCTAATGAGCATTTCAGCTATAGAAATCAGTTTTTCTTTTGTTATTTAGTCTATATGTACTTCGTGAAGGAGCTCGAACGGAGTATGAGATTCGACAAACGTGAAGAAGGATAGATGTAACGAAGAGACTTGTGGGCACCGGCCGGAGCATCGATTCAATCGGATGCATGAGATTTGTTGTCGTAATGAGCATCGTTAGTAAATTTGGTCTTGAACTGTGATAAGGTCATTTGACTCTGGTGGATAGGCACCTGACTTGATGTCATCAAGTGACCCGTGTGAATGGTGAATAAGTAAAGCATATTGGAGTAGTACAGGAAGTCATTACAGCAGGCGAGAACGGCCTCCTCAACACTTTGAAAGCAAGTCTTGTGTTATCCCGCCTTGAACAAAATCCGTGTGGGAAGCGTTGCAGCGTATGCGTTCCACGTGCTTAGTTCAAACAATGCACATGAATGCATCTTAGTTTGTTAGAGGTATCTAAGCCTTAATTCTGATATATTCGAGCTTCCTCTGGAGTAGTACTGGTGATCATAGAAATCTGGGAGTGGATGGGATAGTAAGTGTACACTTTGGCATGAAATAGAATGACTACAGGAAAGAGGGATTAATGAGCCAAAGGTGTGCAGATCAGAAAGCAAGAGTGGCGGATTTGTAAGCATGGTTCCTTGAAGCATTCGGTGAGCCGCGTACAGCGGTTGGACTTAGACTAGCGCGCGTATTCGTTATATTAATACCGCCATGAGAGTGCGTTTACAAACGCATCTGGTATTACAACTGGGGATAGTTACTCTTCATCTATGAGATAGAGAACTTCGCTCTCGACCGGTCTTAAGGATAGACGGGAGCGATATGTTAGTGAAAGTGGATCGACGAGCGTCGGTGTCTCAGCGCCCGGCGCGTACGATCATGGCACTGATTGCGATATTCTTTATATATTATATGTCTGATGGAGAGGATTCCAGAGATTGTAAGCTTGTGAAGAAGAATCTGTTTGAGACCGACAACTTGAAAAGCTCGAGAAACATTCCCTGAGAATCGTGTCATGGTTAAGCTTGACTATCAGAGCATCACACAGATTCTTGAAGACGTTAAAGAGCGTACGGGAATCAGAAGAATATGAGAATACTATGGAAAGAGAGTTGGTGAAACACTGAGAGAGTATATCTAGGTTACTGTGTGACTTCCATCGCAGGAACTTTCGTCCTGAGACTATCATGATGAACACGACAACAAATATACATGTAAAGAAGGAGACCAGCACAAATCACTGATTTAAAAGGAAGATCATCGAGTGATCATGAGAAAGAACCAGTAGTGAGACCAGTGTTAATGAGACGTAACGCAAAGGATAGTTAACATCAACAACGCTATTTTGGAAAGTGTTCAATGAGAAAACATTTATTTCATGGATCATTTCCCTGGAATGGATTTCATCCAAAACATCTGGGCTGTACGGTGTTTTCAATCCTCTTATTGAAAGGGATTTGGGAAGCAATCAGTTCATCGAAAATATCCAGATTTCTGCTTCCAGAAATATATTCTATTCTATTTGGGACGAAGGCAGTTTACTATGATAAGCTGGGTATTGCTAGATATGTTCCCAGAAACCATTTATTGCAAAATCTTGTCCTTAGTAGCTATGGAGTTGCCGGATTGAATTAACAACCGAGTCCGATTCATGCCTGGACAGGTGTCATCTAAGGAAGAACGTTGAAAGTGTTTATGACAGAAGCATGACGAAACAATTGGTAGATGGCAAGGAGAACAGGTTTGCGTGAGCTAGACAAAAAGTCCGTTCGCCGGACATATACAAAGGCGGACAGCGAAGGAAAGTTCGGAAAAAGTTGATCGGCAATGAGAGATGTGCTCAAAGCGACAGCCACGGATTTGCGTGATGATAGCAATAGTAGCTTAATCTGACTTATACGTATCTCGCCTACTGACTTCATCTCTTCATGTCCGTGTGGAAGCGGATGTTACCATTTCCTACGTGTACGGAACACAGCGCTGAACTCACCAGCTTCTAAGAGACTAATAAAGACAAGTACTGTCCTGCATGACGATAATTTTATTTGGATATGACACAATATCGACGTGATTAGCACTCATCCGAATGTGCCTGGTATTACTAGACTAGCGTTCGTTCATGAAAGTGGGTCTCTTTTGGAAATACGAGGACGGGAATAAAGGCGTAGTCAGCATGGCTTCATATTTAATTATGGCAATGGTCTGTTGCTTGGGACAGTTTTAAGGATAGGGGGATCGATGTAGTGACCTTAGTGTCCAGGGTCTGTCTGGGCTCCATTAAAGTTAGACGTGTGGGCACAGTCTGGGGAAATCAATTGTGCATTTCGGTTGGCTTCAATCTGAAAGATATTTGTCGATTGGCGGGTTAAAGTCTCCTATTTTAAGCGAGGCTTTTCCACTGTCCGCAAGTAGAGGAATGTGGACGACACTTCCAGATCCGAGGGTACATTATGTGTAGAAAGTGTGGCAGTCTAGTTGGCTACATAGCGCTATACCAGTGTGTTGCTGGATCGCTTTGGAGCACAATCTTCTTCATTCGGCGAATAAACTTTCGACCACTTTCCTTCGCCGTTGTCCGCTTGTGGTTATTGTTCCAGCGGAACGATCTTTTTTTTTGCCGGACTGTTCTTTGCTAAAATGTTGGTATGTTCCTGCAAAACCTTTAATTTAATTGGCAAATGAATTCGACTCGGTTGTTAATTTCAATCCGGCAACTCCATAGCTTACTAAGGACAGATTTGCAATAAATTGGTTCTGGAACATATCTAGCAATACCCCAAGCTTTAATCATAGTAAGCTGCCTCGCTGTCCCAAATAGATAAGTTTTCTGGAAGAGAAATCTGATAATTTTCGATGAAACTTGATTGTTCCAGTAATCCCTCAATAAGAGGGATTAAAACCGTAACAGCCAAGAATGTTTTTGGATGAAATCCATTTCAGGGAAATGAATCCATGAAAATAAATGTTTTCTTCAATTGAACACTTCGAAAATAGTTGATGTATTCTTTTGGCAGTTCTCTAACTGTCTCCACTGGTTTTTTCTATGATCACTACGATGATTTTGCCTTTTAATTCAGTGATTTGTGCGTTCTTTAACTACTTTGTTGTCCGTTTCATCATATAGTTGCAGGTTGCGGATGGAGTAATAAATAGGTTATCTCTCAGGTGTTTCAAACTTTTCGATACGTGAATTCTATTTATTGTTTCGTAAGCGTCTTTTAAGTCTTCAAGATTGGGTATTGTCTGTAGTCAAGTAAAACGACAACGTTCTAGGAATGTTTGCGTCGAGCTTTCGCAAAGTTCGTCGTCTCTCAACAGATTCTCTTACATGATTCTTGGAACCTCTTACAGTCCCCATTTTTTGTACGTGGCGGACGCCTATTTAGGCGAGAGTTTTCTGAAAGTAATCCCGTTTGAATCAATTGTGTAAAAGCAGGGGAATAACCATGCGCTAAGTTTAAGTCACCTGTTGGCCCGTAATAAGGACCATTAAAGACCGGCGGCCACTTTGTTTTTTTGACATTTTGGTATCATCCTTTTCCTGTAGTTTTTATTTAATAAAGTAATCTATCCATCATTCTTGTCATCGGACTGAATAAGGGCTGATACGTAAACCCAATAACAATAATATTTGTTTTGACTAGACACAGGAACGACGCTCAGTTCAGGTTTGTTTTAGGGGACACATAATTGCTGTTTTAAGTGGAAGGAGCCTTTTCGCTGCTGTGAAATCACTGATTATTTTTTTTAATAGGTCATATAAATAGCGGCACACGAGTATGACTTATCACAGTCTCAACGCACAAATTCATAAAAGTCATTCCCAACAATTATTTGAATAGGGTAAAGTTTTTTACTTTATCCTTTGTTTTGATTTCTTCTTTAGGTTTGTTTGTCATAATAAATAAGAAATGATTTTATAGCTGGATGCTAAGAGGTATCAAAAATTTGAATGTCACCTTTTTTTGTAATCCGTGAAATTGTTTTAAGGCTCTTTACTGGTTGCTTAGTTAAATTAAACTAATTGGAATTCAAATAAATTCAGGTAATCGCCATAAAAGTAAGTCAAGAGGTCATTTGATTTTAAAACGGTAACTTGAAGAGGTAAAGTTAATAGATAGCCAAATCCATTGTTGTGATACTTGAGAATGTAATAATTTTTGAAAAAAAAGTAAGCTAGTAGTTAGCTTACCAGTCAGTAATGGCGTAGGAAAAGCCAGACGAAATAGACTTACGTGAAATATCTTGAAAGTTTTCGAAGCCCCCCAAAAGGATGGAATTGAGTATAGATAGTTGTTAAGATAAATGATAGGATAGTATTTAAAAGCCTCGAACTTGATGGTAAAGATAACGTGTTAAGTGGAGTGGGGTGAAAAGACGAGAAAGTCACTTTGATTTATTAAAGGAACAGGGATTCCAAATTTTAGCTAGTTTCAGAAAATAAAAGACGTGAAATCATTCCGTGGTGGCTCTGTACTTACATCAAGACTTATTTAGTTTGTGTATGTGGTTATTCTAGAGCTTACGCTTTTTAAAAGAGTTGTAGGACATATTAATAAAAGACCGAGGTATCATTTCCAATCATTTTAAATGTAACTTTGCCGGGAACGATTATTAATGCGGTTTTTATTGGTCTTGAATTATAATAGTATATTCTCTTTTTTATTGAATATCGTGGGCAATTATTAACGCAAGTATTGTTTTGATTGGCTATCGGAGTTTGATTGTGGCGCAGAAAAGAAAAACGCGTGATCAAGCCTTGGATGACTCTTCACGTCCAAGGCTGGGTATAATATTGGGATAATGTTCACGATTCAATGTTGTATCAAGGTTCGTCTTTTCACAGGCTATTCCTTTTATTGAAGTTTTTGATTACCGACGCGTTGATGGTTTTTTGGGGGGACTCCTTATGTTAGGCAAGCAAA
>Ga0163217_1076281_pt1 | contig 15659 bp, 9 predicted proteins | sample SynspAceP_FD_185933 | JGI IMG/M metagenome (GOLD analysis project Ga0163217, IMG submission 185933) | Saline lake microbial communities from Ace Lake in Antarctica - Synechococcus sp. Ace-P (PacBio error correction) | ecosystem: Environmental > Aquatic > Non-marine Saline and Alkaline > Saline ...
CAGTTTGGTCACGGAAAAAGGAAAAAGAGAAGGAATGGGGGAAAACCCCCTGGAACTGGGGAATGGGAAAAACAACGCAAAGTAAAAAAGCCCCGAATCCCCGCTTTGAATGAACGACTTTGGTGCCCCAATTTTAAAAAAACTAGCCAAGGGGCGTGAAATTTCACGGAATTGAAGCCAAGCTTATGAGTAATAAAGAGATAAAAATTAATTCCTGAATTGCGTTTCTCTGGAGTTTGATGTTTTGATGGAGAAAATGGCTTTTAAATGCCACTAATTTTGAAACAGGCAGATATAAAATAATCAAAATGGAGTTTTGTTACTGGTGGACCTTTTTGGGTTCAAAACCTGAAAGCAAGCGAAACCTTATGGCCCTGAAAGCGGAATTTTAGGTAATTAATCCATTTGCAAAAAATATTGGAGATGGTGAAATTCACGAATGAATACAAAATCTACACATCTAAGAAAAAAGCGATGAAGAATTATTGAGTTGAACATTTATGCTGGGGACAATAAATTCTTTCAAAAATGGGCGACCCAGGTTGGGTCGAGCCTTGTTTTGATAAGCCAAACACCTAGAAAGATGTGGTCCATTGGCAAGATGGAATTAGATAGCTGTAGATGAAACAACAGTTTTTCAAAGTTATTTCATTTACTCTTTTAATTAATTTCAAAATCAATTCGAAATCAATTGAAGGAAAAGTCTACGGAGGTTTCAACAACGAAAGAAGAATTGGATTAAAGTGAATTAGAAAGAAATTAGTTGACTGTCCTAAGAAAATTAAGGACAACAAAAAAATCGCCTCCCTGACCCTTTCTTCGTTAGATAGAGTTGTTAGCTGTCCACAGCGATAAGCTGGGACGCCCTCCGAAGGCCAAAAAAAAGGCTGATGCAAAACCTTTTTCCCGCAGGAAGGCGAAACTGTGCCTAAGGTTTCGTTAAGGACGTTTGAAAAAATGATGGGGAGTGGCCTCCCAACAACTGTTTGAAGACAACTGTTCTTGTTAAGGGTCCGAATGGGTTATAGAGGATATACAAAACAAGACTTGGTCAAAAGAGGGAAGGCGTGCTAGTCCTTGAGGAAAGCATATACAAAACTATTACTTAATAATTAGACCCAACTTTTTCTCAGTTGGGAAAAAAATATTAAATGAATCACTGAAATTATGGTTGAAAGTAAATCCAATCATTTTTTTCTCAAAAGAGGAACATTAGGAATTGTGCAATAATTGATAGAGAAATAGGACCTGCAAACCATAAACCCAATCATGGTTTTTTAATTAAAAATATAACTTTGTGGTTGCTTAGATTTCTTCTATTACATATTAATTGGAGATTGCATTCAAGAGGAAGCTTCGAAAAAATAGGTCAAACCGGTTGCAATTTCCTATCTTTCTCAAAAGCAAAATCAGGAATTTTTCTTTCCTATTTCCTAAACCTCCAAGAACAACAAAAAATAGCTTCCTGTCTTTCCGGCTTTAGATGAAATTAATTCAATGCCCAAGCAGATAAAAATCGAACAATTGCAGCAGCATAAAAAAGGCCTTGATGCAGGGTTTTTTTCCAAAAATTGAGAGTTAAGAGATGGCAGAATATAGAGAATATTCATTTCAATTAGGAGATTTTGTGACAACCTTAAGAGTGCAAAACAAAAATGGTTCATCTACTTTTTTGCTACAATGGAACAGGAAACTCGCCTTTCTGGATTTTTAGGCAAGCAGGAAAAGTCTTTTTTGGAAAAAAAAAAATTGAAAGAAAAAAAAAAAAAAATGGAATTGTCAGGAGAGAGATACTTTATATTTCATGCTTTTTTTACTGAAGATTTATTCTTTTGGGACAATGACTAGAAAACGACGCCGAATCGTGTGCTAAAATCAACAAGACTCAAAAGTTTGTTAAAGGTCTATCTTGAATTCGAGATGGAAAACAGAATCCGACGTCTTAAAGGCTGTATTCAGTTTTTGATTTTTTCATTGATTAATAACCACTGGCATGTTGATGTTCATACGAGAAGACAGAATAGATAAGAAACAATCAGGCACGAATACATCAAAGTATCTCGTGGAGAAGAACGATTATTTCATTTTGGTGCTTCTTTCTAGCGATCATGCAATTGGCTATTGAACAATCAGGAATCATATGACTGGTTAAATATGTTTACATAGATGAAACCCATTTCTTCCAATGGATGACCATAATGCTAATTTTGTAGCGCAACCCTTTAGCGCAAATGCTAAAGACAGAAAGGAAAGAAATCACAAGGCCAATCATTCAACCATCATGCGCTTATTCTTAATGTCCCTTTGCAACGAATTTGGGAATGCCAAAGAAGTTTTCATAAAGAGAACATGAAAATGGTTATTCCTAAAACGACAAAAAGATCACACGTTTATTTAATCATGTCCTCCTTAATTCAGGAACTTTGAAAAAAGCCTAAACGAAGACACTGACTTTTCCACTTTTCAATTTTAAACATATTAAGAAACCATTCTGAAAAAGCGGCCAATTTTCATGGCTATTCCAAATTCTCTGACTTGCATGGAAATTGTGGAGATGATGAAGAAAGAACTACATTCAAGGTTAGTGAATATAAATGAGTCACGGTGCTTACTCCTTATTTGAACCGACAGAAATGGGTGAAGAAAATAAAGAGTATTTCATGAAGTATTACAACATTATTTAAAGCAATTACAAATTCAACGAATTGTTATTCGCTGAAGAAATCCATGAACCATTAGTAATGACACAAAAGAAATGACCTACCTAGGCCGACCCTTTGGAAAATAGCAAGACAAACTTCGAGGCCTCAATGTAATGCGGATGATTTCCGAGATTATAACATTGCTCTCGTTTTTTTGTTTTTTACGCTACTCTCCGCGACAACTACAAGAATCGGCAAAAAAAGAATCTGGGCTCTTGATTACCCCGGACGAACTCAAAAGATGTAAATGGATAAACTGGGGCAATCTACTCCTCTAGGATTGGTATTCGCGAGACCGATTGAATGTTCAGAGTTGAAAAAGCAGTGCGTAGAAAAGTCATTTGTGATCAACCTGAACATTTTGTGGAGTAATATTTCTGAAATGGCTCGAACCCAAATAGTGAATTACTAAGTGACCCTTGAGGAAGGGTTTTCCGCTATATGAAAATGAATCCTTCGACATTCATTTCAAGGCTTGTTCTCTGGAAATAAATCTAATTCAGAAAAGTTGGGGCAGACCTACTGACAGAAATAAAAGTTGTACGATTAATTCAGAAATTATCGAAGGTTTGCAGACTTTTCTTCCTTCTGATACAGATACGCTGGGTGGATGCCCTATAGATATTTAATTGGTCAGTTTGCCGCAGGTCAGGTAAGAACGCCGGAGAGTTTTACAACGCCTCAGGAATCTCAACGCATACTTTCTATAGATAGTAACTCTCGATAGCCGAAGATCCATCACTGGTCCAAAATAATAAGTTTGGATAAGTACTGGATTTTGCTGTGGTTCAGGTTCACTTTTAATTAATGTTCGCGCAACTCAATGAAAGAGTCAAACAGCACCGGAAAGGGTACTATTGGTAAAATCTACGGACAGGAAACAACATCACCATCACTATAACTTTGGCAAAAGAATGAACATGCTTTTGCATGGAATAAAGGATTCTGAATTTGGAAATCTATCATGGGGAATACCTTGATCAACCATTGGGAGTACTTAATGAAATGAATCCCTCTTAAAAAAGTTGAGTTTTGATGCGGATAGTCGCCAATCCCCCATTCATTTGCGTGGGACCCAATATACCATGGTGGAAGATTTTTCCGCTTTAAAAAGTATGGTTTAGCGGCCTAAATCGCAGCAAGACTTTTCGGATTCTTATTTGCATGGATTTATTTCCTTAAGTAATGAAGGCACCATGGCGATAATTTTTACCCCATGGAGTGTTATTCGTGGTGGGAGCAGAAGAACGTAATCAGAACCATAACTTCTAAAAAGACATAACATTGAGCCGTTGATTTGCTTGCCGGTCAAACTATTTATTCCACAGGAATCCCCGTTTGGTATTCTGGTGTAAAGAAATGTAAGAAAGAAGATGACATGTTTTTTTAATCAAATGCCTCAGAACACTAGTGAAAAGGGAAAAGGCCAAAACACGCTAGATAAGAGCCTATCAGAAATAATGATACCGTATAAATTCCGAAAAGAAGAGGTGCGTTTTCTAGTAAAGCTCAATGGAGGACATCGAAAGAATGGCTACAACCTGAAATATTTCAAGAATATGTAAAGCACATCATGAAGATGAGGTTCAAATTGATTTAGAAGAAGTAATTGATATAGCTGACTGCCATTAACGACAACGAATTGAAAAGAAGACAAAGGAACATAATGCGTTTTGGAGGGAGTTGGGGTTGAGTGAAGTATAAAGTAATAATATGGAAAACTGGATTACAATCGCTTCTCAAGCAGCCAGCATTTGCCTATTTTTCATTATAGGATATTTTAGAGGAAGAAATATTGACCTTACAAAAAATCAAGTATTATCTAAAATTAGATGCCCTATTTTAGTGTATAGGAGAATTTTTAATCTTTTAAATTTACTGGGTAATGTAGGGATGAAGCTGAAAGGTTGATTTCAGAAAACAATACTTTCATAATAAACTCGAATTAAATAAGCTTGGAGCAAAAATTGATTTGGAATAGGTAAGATTCAGCAAGAAATAGCAATAAATCTATTTTCTTTTAGTGAAGAATTAATTGATGAAACACATCACTTATTTAGGCAATTATATGGTCAAATTTGAGTCCTAAAATGTCACAAGACCCATTTCAGATTTAAATTCTCTATAGTTTTACAGACTCAAAACTTGAAGAATTTAATAACAAAAATGAGAAACGATTAGGTTTAGAGGAGAATGATTAAAAAAATTACTTAAGCGAATAAGCAAAAGGAAAGTTTAAGATAGATTTTTAATTTGTTTTATGTAAAATCATCTTTGAAATGTTCATACCACAATCAACACATATCGCCGTTCGAAATCCATGATCAATACGGTGGAAACCGTCAAAGTGGAATTGTACCATCAGCTCAAGGTCCATAATTTTATTTTTTCAGGTTCTCAAGGCCATCAATGGCTACATCAAGATCAGTGGAGTGAACGATAAAATCTATTCTACACGGGTGAAAGGGCAAGTTTGGAGATATGAAATTTACTAAGGGAATACTTGGCCTTGATGGACACAGAAATCAATGGGAAGCGAGTTTTTCTTTTTGAATATGTACAGACAGGAACGGTAAAGGTTTTGTTATCTGAATAAGAGTTTTATGACGTGGATGTTTTTTGAACTCTGATCGTAATGGAGTTTAAAGAATTGAATCAAGTTCTTTTTTAATCCACGATCGGAGCAAGCCAATAGATTCGACCAGAACAGATGCAATTGGAATTTGCGGCTGACCTAAACCGCGATAAATACGATAATTATTTCTCCAATTTCTCTGAAAGAGAAAGGTTAGTAACCTCCCGCGTGGCCAAGGAGCCTATAGAAAGGGAAATCATTCAATCGTTGGATTTAACATATGCGACAGTGACAGACAATTTAAAGGACCCCAAAAATTTTAAAATCGCTTCCCATATAGTGGCCATGGAAGGATTCCACCGATTCAAGAACGTCTTGAATGTGGATAATGAATTTCTGGCTCTCCCCTACTTAATGATGCGTTGTTTGAATCGACATTTGATCAGTTTTGAGATTGCGGGTGAGTTATCCTTTCCAGATCAGATTTCTTGCGGAGATTTTAAGAAAATGGGGGTGACGGAAAGGAAAGTGATTCTTTTCTAAGCAGGGGAATAAAATTACTTAGAGAAGCTAGCGAGATCTTTTTAACAAATCATAAAAGTGTACTATTAGTTTATTGTATCCATTTTGAAGTATTTTTTTACGCTGTAATTTTAATTAAAAATGGAGGAATAAACTTAGAAGAAATTTCGGGTTAAGTGAACTACTAAAAGATTTGGTGAAGGGTAAGCTGTTCCAGGTTCAGAGGCAGTGCCGCTGCCCTACAGGTCACTTAAAAATGCCAAATTATTTGAACTGTTAACCAAAGATACTTTAGAGCCAAAAAGAAAAGAAAAATATGGTAAAGAGTGGGAGCACTATGCCTCACGGTTGAAAGAAAAAATTGAAACCAAACTATTCAAAGCTTATAGAACTTTCATGAAGATTACAAAGCCTTTGATGGTGTAATATTGATAGAACATCAAGGGATAAATTATAGAAATTCAATGGAAGATGGGTCAGCTGAAAATTCTTAGAATCAACATTTAAAGTAGAAAGGGACCTTTTTTTGCTCTAAAGGATTGCACCTGGGAAATTGCACAAAGAAGCTCATCAATTGGTAATTGATGGAATGTAATGTTTTTTCAAAAGGTTATAAAGCGGATTCGAGGAGATTCAGGATGGCAACTAAGGATCAGCTACAGTTAATGAATGGAGCTATTCATATTGCAAGAATCTAAACTTGAAAGGTCTGATGGGGATCACGAACAATTTGAAAACTTGAGTTGGATTTAGATAAAAAGTTCGGTTCGATTACTCAAAGGCAAATTCTGAGCCACTAAATCACTTATGAGCCTTCAAAAGGATTTAGAAATAAGTAAAAAACTTCGCGAGCGCAATCAATCAAAATTTAAATAATACATCAATTCTGGTATTGAAAAAGCGTACGCGTCTTATCCAAACTGAGTTGTATAATAATCCACAAGAAAAAGACTTTGATTCGTGTTAAAACCTTGAAAAAGCATTTTTCATTTTTAGCTTACGAACTAAAAGAGATCCCAGCCTTGGAAACATTTGATGAATCTGGGAGGAGGAAGTTGAGACAGCTGGGACAGTTGATAATATTAAAAAGTTGTGAGAATTTCGACAAAATATAGGCCATCCACTACAGCGATTTACATTAGCACATGAACTTGGTCCATGCAATTTCTTCACCATAAAACAATGGCTACTCTCATAGGGATAAAGCATTGGAATTTCGGATGAAGGATAAAAAAAGAATTCCATTGAAAGCACAGTAAACAGATAAAGTTTGCAGCTTTTATTCTTATGCAAAGCTGAGAGATCCGGAAAAAACAGTTATAACAAGGTTCTACACTTAGATAATCTTAAAATTGAAGAAAATGTTGCATTTTCAATTTTAGGAAAGTTTAAGGGTGAAGTTAAAAAGAAGCATAAGAGAACGTGAGCTCAAGACTATTTGCTTTCTACCACGTTTTTTTTTGCTGGTAATTTCTTTTTGTATCACTTTCCGAACATTTAAAGTTTCAGTCGAAGCTATGGCTAAATACCGAATTGAAAGAATTGAACTTATCGATTTCAAATCGAATTGGCTATTAAAATGGAATTTTTCTCATTCCACTATTCCTCCATTCTCTATCAAGCATCTGCAAAGCTTTCGGTCGGTTTGAAATTCGGGATTTAATAATCACTTAGCTTGCAGTTATCGACCTAAAATCCCCCCTCAAATCTATCCAACTAATTTAAAAGTTCATTGATTCCTTTTTTTCCCAGTTTCTATCATTTTAGGTGTTTCGATGGTCAGAATATTCCTTCACCTGTCTCGGCAGAATTGTCTGTTTGCTGAAACAATTGGCGAGCTCCGTTTTATCCAGCGCAAGGCAGCAATTCTAATAAAAAACAGCTTCTTTTGGTGGTCCGATTTTTTCAGCGGCAAGGGCAAAGCTTTCCACCTTCATGATATACTCTGTAGCAAATCAGGCTTAGCATAAAAATAATCAAATCCGACCTGTTCATTTCCCTCTTTGATGGCATCATCCCCCGGGATTCCCGGATTCTATCTTTTCTAATCGTACCAAGGAATCCAAATCTCCATTGACTTCAGTATTTTTCCACAGATGGGTATTAAACGGTTTAAGACCCATCTGGAAATACTGAAGTCCAATGGAGATTTGGATCCTTGGTATACGATAGAAAGATAGAATCCGGGACCCGGTGGGATGTGCCATCAAAGAGGAAATGAACAGGTCGGATTTTTGATTATTTTATGCTAAGCCTGATTTTTTGGCTACAGAGTAATATCATGAAGGTGGAAGTGCCCTTGGCGCTGAAAAATTCGGACCACAAAGAAGCTGTTTTTTTATAGAATTGCCTGCCTTGCAGCTGATAAAAACGGAAGCTCGCCAATTTTTTCAGCCAACAGAATTCGCCGAGACAGGTAAGAATATTCTGACATCGAAACCACCTGAAAATGATAGAAACTGGAAAAAGGTAATCAATGAACTTTAATTAAGTTGGATATGAATTTGGAAGGGGGGATTAGGTCGATAACTGCAAGCTAAGTGATTATTAAATCCCGAAATCACCGACCGGAAAGCTTTGCAGATGCTGATAGAGGAAATGGAGGAATAGTGGAATGAGAAGAAATTCCATTTTAATAGCCAATCGATTTGAAAGATAGTTCGCATTCTTAATTCGTATAGCCAATAGCTTCGACTGAAACTTTAAATGTTCGGCAAAGTGATACAAGAAGTTACCAGCAAAAACGTGGTGAAGCAATAGTCTTGAAAGCTCACGTTTCTTCTTATGCTTCTTTTTTAACTCACCCTAAACTTTTTTCCTAAAATTTGAAATGCCAACATTTTCTTTCAATTTTAAGATTATCTAAGTAGAACCTTGTCATAAAACTGTTTTTTCATTTCAAGCTTTGGCCATAAGAAGAAAAAGGCTGCAAACTATCTGCTTGTTGGCTTCACTTGGATTCTTTTTTTATCCTCAATCGAATTCCAAGCTTTATCCCTATGAAGAGTAGCCATTGTTTTATGGTGAAGAATTTGCATGACCAAGTCATGTGCTAAGTAAGTCGTTATGGGATGGCCTATATTTTGTCGAAATTCTCAACAACCTTTTTAATATTATCACTGTCCCAGCTGTCTCAACTTCTCCTCCCAATTCATCAAATGTTCCAGGCTGGATCTCTCTTTATTTCGTAGCCTAAAATGAAAATGCTTTTTCAAGGTTTACTACCAGAATCAAAAAGTCTTTTCTGTGATTTATTAACAACTCAGTTTGGAAAGCACCGTACTGTTTTTTCAATACCAGGATTGATGTATTATTTAAAATTTGATTGATTTGCTGTCGCGGAGTTTTTACTGTTTTCTAATCCTTTTGAAGGCTCATAAAGTGATTTAGTGGCTTCAGATTGGCCTTTGAAGTATCGAAAACCGAACTTTATCTAAATCAACTCAGTTTTTCCAATTGTCCATGACAAATCAGACCTTTCAGTTTTAAATTCTGGCAATATGATAGCTTCAACTCATAAACTGCTAGTGATCCTTTTAGTTGCCATACCTGAATCTCCTCGACGCTTATAACCCCTTTTGAAAAACATACATTCCATCAATTACCAATTGTGAGCTTTCTTTTGGCAATTTCCATTTGCAATTTTAGTAGCCCAAAAAAGTGTCCCTTTCTACTTTAAATGTTGATTTCTAAGAATTTTTTCGCTGGACCCATCTTCAATTGAATTTCTATAATTATCCTTGAGTTCTATTCAATATTACACCCATCAAAGGCTTTGTAATCTTCATTGAAAAGTTCTATAAGCTTTGGAATAGTTTGGTTTCAATTGTTTCTTTCAAAACTTGAGCATAGTGCATCACACTCTTAAGAGCTTTACCATATTTTTCTTTTCTTTTTGGCTCTAAGTTATCCTTGGTAACAGTCAGAATTAATTTATGGCATTTATAAGTGCCCTGTAGGGCAGCGGCAGGCTGCCTGAACCTGGAAAGAACAGCTTTACCTCAGCCAAATCTTTTTAGTAGTTCACTTACCGAATTCTCTTCTAAAAGTTTATTTCTCCATTTAAATTAAAATTACAGTAAAATACTTCAAAAAATGATACAATAACTGAGAGAGTAGGTAACCCTGTATGATTGTAAAGAAGATTTCTCGCTTATGCTTCTCTAGTAATTTTTTATTCCCTTGGCTTAGAAAGGAATCACTTCCTTTCCTGTCCACCCCGATTTTTCTTAAATCCTCCCAAGAAAATCTGATCTGAAAGGATAATCTCCCTGAAATTCTCAAAACTGATCCAGAATGTTCGATCAAACAACGCATGCATAAGTAGGGGAGGAGATTCCATTATCCACATCAAGACGTTCTTGATCGGTTGAATCTTCCCATGCACTATATGGGAAGCGATTAAAATTTTTGGGTCTTTTTTAAATTCTGGTCACTGGCGGCATTGGTAATTCCAACGATGAAATGATTCCTTCTATAGCTCTTGGCCCCAACGCGGGAGTTACTAAACTTCTCTTCAGTAGAATTTGGGAGGAATAATACTCGTATTTATCGCGGTTAAGGTCAGCCGCAAATTCCAATTGCATCTGTTCTGGTCGAATTATTGGCGCTTGCTCCGATTGGATTAAAAAGAACTTGATTCCAATTCTTAATCTCCATTACGATCAGAATTTCAAAAAATCAACGTCATAAAATCTAATTCAGATACAAACCTTACCGTTCCATGTCTGTACATTTCAAAAGAAAAACTCGCTTCCCTTGATTTCTGTGTTCCATCAAGCCAAGTTTCCCTTAGTAAATTTCATATCTCCAACTTGCCCCTTCACTCCGTGTAAGAATAGATTTTTATCGTTCATCCACTGATCTTATGTGCCATGTTGATGGCCTTTGAGAAGCTGAAAATAAATACTTTATATGGATCTTTTGAGCTGATGGACAAATTCCACTTTGACGGTTTTTCCACGTAATTGATCATCGGATTTTCGGAACGGCGATATGTTTTGATTTGGATGAACATTCAAAGATGATTTTACATAAAAAATTAAAAATCTAGTTAACTTTCCTTTTGCTAATTCGCTAAGTAATTTTTTATTCATCTCCGCTAAACGCTAATCGTTTCTCATTTTTGTTATAAATCTTCAACGTTTTTTGAGATCTGTAAAACTATAATACAGAAATTTAAATCTGAAATGGGGTCTTGTGACACTTTTAGAATCAAAATTTTGAACCCCTTATAATTTTTCCTAAATAAGTGGATTGTTTTTTCGATCAATTAATTCTTCACTAAAGAAATAGATTTCTTATGCTATTCTTTGCCTGAATCTTACCTATTTCCAAATCATTTTTTGGCTCCAAGCTTATTTTAATTCGAGTTATTATGGAAAGTATTGTTTTCTGAAATCAACCTTTCAGCTTTCATCCCTTACAATTACCCAGTAATTTTAAAGATTAAAAAATTCTCCGTATAACACAGAATAGGCCATCTAAATTTTTTTAGATAACTGATTTTGAAGGTCAATATTTTCTTCTTCTAAAAAAATTTCCGCCGCTAATAATGAAATAGCAAATGCGGCTGTTGAGAATGCGATTGTGAATCCAGTTTTCCATATTATTATTTATACTTCAACTCAACCCCACCCTCAAAACGCTTATGTTCCTTTGTGCTTCTTTTCAATTCGTTCGTTAATGGAAGTCAGCTTATCATTTACTTCTTCTAAATCATTTTGGAACTCTCATCTTCAGATGTGGCTTACAATACTCTTGAAATATTCAGGTTGTAGCCATTCCTTTTTCGATGTCCTCCTTGAGACTTTACTAGCAATAACGCACCTCTTCTTTTTCGGAATTTATAGGTATCAATTATTTTCTGGATAGCTTCTATATTTTAGCGTGGTTTGCCTTTCTCCCTTTTATGCATAGTGTTCTTGAGGGTATGATAATAACATGATATATTTTTCTTCTTATTTTCGTTTAACAGCAAGAAGTACAAACGGGGATTCCTGTGGAAATAGGAATAGGTTTGACGGCAAAGCCAATCAGGCATCAATGTTGGTATTTGTCTTTTAGAAGTTTTGGTCTGATACGTTCTTCTGCTCCACCACGGATAACTCCATGGGGTAAAATTATCGCCATGGTGCTTCATTACTTAAGAAATGAAATCCATGCAATAAGAACGAAAAGTCTGCTGCGGATTTAGGGCGCTAAACCATAACTTTTAAAGCGGGAAATCTCCACATGGGTATCATTCGGGTTCCGCAACGCAAACTGGAATGGGGGATTGGCGACTATCGCATCAAACTCAACTTTTTAAGAGGATTCATTTCATTAAGTACATCCAATGGTTGATCAACGGGTAATTCTCCATGATAGATTTCAAATCAGAATCTTTCATTCCATGCAAAAGGCATGTTCATCTTGCAAGTTATAGGTGGTGATGTTGTTTTCCTGTCCGTAGATTTTACCAATAGTACCTTTCCGTCTGTTTGCTCTTCAATTGAGTGGCGAACATTTAATTAAAAGGTGAACCTGAACCACAAGCAAATCCAGTACTTTTATCCAACTTATATTTTGGACCAAGTTGGATGGATCTTGGCTATCGAGAGTTACTATCTTAGAAAAGTATGGTTGAGAAATTTCCTGAGGCTGTAAAACTCTCCGCTTTCCTTACCTGAACCCTGCGGCAAAACTGACCAATAAATATTCATAAGGCATAACCCAGCGTATGCTGGTATCAGAACGAAAAGTCTGCATACTTCCGAATTTTTCTGATTATCGTACAAAGCTTTTTATTTCTGTTCAGTAGGTGTTCTGCCGCAACTTTTTCTGAATTCAGATTTATTTCAGAAACACCTTGAAATGAATTGGTCGAAGGATTCATTTTCTATTATAGCGAAAACCTTCCTCAAGGGTCCACTTAGTAATTCACTATTTTGGGTTCGGCCATTTCAGAAAATATTACTCCACAAATGGTTTAGGGTTTGATACATAATGTACTTTTTCTGACGCATACTGCTTTTTCAAACTCTGAAACATATCTGGGTTCTCTGCATACCAAATTCTAGGAGGATAGATTGCCAGTTTATCCCATTACAATCTTTGGAGTTTCGTCCGGGTAATCAGAGCCCAATTCTTTTTTTGCCGATTCTTGTAGTTGTGTCGAGAGGTGCGTAAAAACAAAAAACGAGAGCATGTAATCTCGAAATCATCCGCATTCATTGAGCCTCGAAGTTTGTCTGCATTTCCAAAGGGTCCGAGCCTAGAGGTCATTTTCTTTTGTGTGTCATACTAAATGGTTCTGGATCTTTCTTCAGCGAATAACAATTCGTGAATTTGTAATTGCTTAAATAATTGTTTTGTAAATACTTCTGAAATACTCCTTATTTTCTTCACCCATTTCTGTCGGGTTCAAATAAGGATAAGCACCGTGACTCATAATATTCACTAACCTTGAAATGTAAGGGTTCTTGTCTTCTCATCTCCATCAAATTTCCCTGGCAGTCAGAGAATTTGGAATAGCCATGGAAATTGGCGCTTTCTTCAAGAATGGCTCTTAATACCTGTTAAAATGAAAAGTGAAAAGTCTGTCTTCGTTTATGGCTTTTTTCAAAGTCTGGAATTAAAAAGGAGACATGATAAATAAACGGTGAATCTTGTCGTTTTTCAGGGAATAACCATTATGCCATTTTCTTTATGAAAACTTCTTTGCATTCCCAAATTCGTTGCAAGGACATTAAAGAATAAGCATGATGCGTTGAAAATGATTGCTTTGATTTCATTTCCTTCTGTCTTTAGCAATTTGGAGGCTAAATGGTGCGCTACAGAATAGCTTATGGGTCATCCATTCTGAAGAATTGGGTCATCTATGTAAACCATATTTAAACCCGTTATGATTCCTGATTGTCAATAGCCAATTGGCATGAATCGCTAGAAAAGAACCCAAATAAATAATCGTTCTTCCCTCCACGAGATACTTTGATGTATTCCGTGCCTGATGTTTCTTCATCTATTCTGTCTTCTCGTATGAAACATCACATGCCAGTTGTATTACATCATGAAAAATCAAATCTGATACAGCCTAAATAAGGGTCGGATTTCTGTTTCCAATCTCAAATTCAGATAGACCCTTGTAAAAAACTTTGAGTCTTTGTTGATCTTTCAAGCACACGTTCGGCGTGCGGTTTTCTAGACTCTTTGTCCCAAAAGAATAAATCTTCAGTAAAAAGCAATTGGAAATATAAAGTATCTCTCTCCTGGACTTCCATCTTCAATCAGAGACTTTCCTGCTTGCCTAAAATCACATTGAAAGCGAGTTTTCCTGTTCCATTGTAAGCAAAAAGTAGATGACCTTTTGTTTTTGCATCTTAAGTGTGTCACAAAATCTGCCTAAAGTTTGAAAGAATAATTCTCTATATCTGCCATCTCTAACTCTCAATTTTTGGAAATTAAAACCCTGCATCAGCCTTTTTTATGCTTGCTGCAATTGGTTCGATTTATCTGCTTGGGCATTGATTAATCATCTAGCGAAAGCAGGAGCTATTTTTTTGTTGTTCTTGAGGATTTAGGAATTAGGAAAGAAATTCCTTGATTTTGCTTTTGAGAAAGCATAGGAATTGCACCGGTTTATTGACCTATTTTTCGAACTTCCTCTTTGATGCAATCTCCAATAAATATGTAATAGAGAAATCTAGCAGCACAAGTTATATTTTTAATAAAACCATACTTGGGTTTATGGTTGCAGGTCCTTTTCTCTATGCAATTATTGCACAATCTCCTAATGTTCCTCTTTGAGAAAAAATGATGTGATTTACTTCAACATAATTTCAGGTGATTCATATATTTTTCCAACTGAGAAAAGTTGGGTCTAATATAGGTTAAAAGTAATTGATTTGTTTATATGCTTTCCTCCAAGGACTAGCACGCCTTTCCTTCTTTGGACCTAAGTCTTGTTTTCTATTCCTCTATACCCATTCGACCCTTAACAAAGACAGTTGTCTCAAACAGTTGTTGGTTAGCCATCCCATCATTTTCAAACTCCCTTAACGAACCTTAGCAGCAGGTTTCGCCTTCCTGCGGGAAAAGGTTTTGCATCACAGCCTTTTTGTGGGCTTTGAGGGCGTTCCAGCTTTATCGCTGTGGACAGCTAACAACTCATCTAACGAAGAAAGGCAGGAGCGATTTTTTGTTGTTCCTTAATTTTCTTAGGACAGTCAACTTAATTCTCTTTAATTCACTTAATTCCAATTCTCTTTCGTGTCGAACTGTAGAACTTTCCTTCAATTGATTTCCGAATTGATTTTTGAATTAATTAAAGAGTAAAGAAATACTTTGAAAACTGTTTTTCATCTTACAGCTAATCTAATTCCATCTGCTTGCCATGACACATCTTTCTAGGTGGTTGGTATCAAACGAGCTCGACCAACTGGGTCGCCCATTTTTGAAAGAATTATGTCCCGCAATAAATGTTACAACTCAATAATTCATCTGCTTTTTTCTTAAGATGTGTAGATTTTGTATTCATCGTGGAATTCACCCATCTCCAATATTTTGCAATTGGAATTATCCTAATCCGCTTTCAGCATAGTCGCTGCTTTCAGGTTTGAACCAAAAAGGTCCACCAGTAAAGCTCCATTTGATATTTATATCTGCGTTTCATAGTGCATTAAAGACCATTCCTCCACAACATCAAACTCAGAGAAAGCAATTCAGGGTATAATTTTTATTCTCTCTTTACTCATAAGCTGCTAATCCTGAAATTTCAAAGCGCCTTTGGGCTAGTTTTTTAATGGGGCACCAAGGTCGTTCATCCAAAGCGGATCCGCTTTACTGCCCCGTTGTTCCCATCCCAGTCGCAGGGGGTTTCC
>Ga0163217_1106305_pt1 | contig 15659 bp, 12 predicted proteins | sample SynspAceP_FD_185933 | JGI IMG/M metagenome (GOLD analysis project Ga0163217, IMG submission 185933) | Saline lake microbial communities from Ace Lake in Antarctica - Synechococcus sp. Ace-P (PacBio error correction) | ecosystem: Environmental > Aquatic > Non-marine Saline and Alkaline > Saline ...
AACACAAAAAGGGAAAAAAAAAAGAAGAGAAAATTTTTTTCCCCCAAAATTTTTTGGTTTAACCTTATTTGGGGCCGGGTTTTTTAAAAAGCAACGCCCTTTTTTGGGGTTTAAATAAAGTAAAAAAAAAAAAAAAATTTTTTTAATTTGGGGAAATTAACCAAAGGAAAATAATAATAAAAACCGAGGTGAAAAAAAGTAAGGGTCCATAATTTAAAAAAGGAATTAATTAAAATACCCTGGGTCAATTTCTAAGGTAATCCTTAGCAACTTGTATTGTTTTTTCAAAGGCCCAAAGACCCACCCAGCCTACTATCCTTGTTTCCACTTTCTTAAAAAGCACTTGCCCTCCCCGGATTTAAGTTTTGAATGCAAAATAAATGAATGTATAGCAAGAAATCCCTTTATATAGTCAATATGCCCATAACCAACAAAGCGGGTGTTGGTGGGTTAAAATCTGCCCTACCAGAGGGATTCGCGATGGTTTTTTCTCCCCAAAAGAAAATTGACTTGGGAGGTAATTTATTTTTTTGACCCCGCTCTATCAAGCCGAACCAAATCATTTCCCTGTTGCAACTGCCATGATGCCAAAAAAGGATTAGGCGATGCTTAGCACTAGCCCAGGGTAAGGATGGGAATAGAATTAAGAGCGGCAACCTTCCTTTAATAATGTAGTATTTAAAAAAGCTGTTTTTGGACGGGTCGGGCCTCAAAACTTTGGAGGAGCAGAATGTTGGAAACCTTTTTGTTTTTCCAAGGAAGAAAATGGGAAACTACCCGGGAATTTAAACTCCGGACTATAATGAAAATAGAAAAATTATAGGAAAATTATTTGCAGAAGCATATCCCAATAGAATAATGACGTGCCTTAGTGCTTCGAAGAAATTAACTCAGGCCATTTAGCCAGCCTTCCAATCTTCCTTAATTTTCTTTAAACAGTTAAAATATGACCCATATGCCCCATGGGTACGACGAAGCATTGAATAAAAATGGAAATAGAAGGTTCTTAATGTTTTTTTAGTCGTTTCGTAGCCCGTTGCCGCGAATGCCAACCCCTCCCCTTTTTTACCAAATCAACAATTGCCGTTATAGCACCCCCGAACCAAAGATGGACTACCATTAGATCCCAGGGGCCGAAATCCTTTGGAGGACAAAAAGGCCTGAGAGGGGCATTTAAGTTCCAAGTCTTAGAAATATAGTCCCAAACTGCTGCCTACATGCAACTCGGGAAGATTCCAAACCTTCGTGAAACCGTTCAATTTTATAACAAGACGGAAGGGGTCATGCTATTCCGGAGGATGAAAATTTATTGATACACTGGGCAATATTTGGGAACCCCAATTTAACGCGATTACGAATTAGAACGCAATAGTAGATTTTCTTAAAAACCTTGAACGACGAATCTTTTTTTAACCAAAGTTCCTGAGGCACTTCCTTCGGACTTAAAATATCGACTTAAATCATTAAATTATGAATAAAAAATCGCCTTTTGTAAAAAATCATCACCGCTCTTTTGCTCATCGGCAATTGGGTATTTATCGAAATCATTCTTTGGACCAAAAAAGTGTAGAGACAGTTCGCGAATCCGTCACAATGAAATAAAGAAACATTGACTATCCAAGTGACACTACTCAAAATAGCCTCCAGTCAGAATTTACAGGAAATAATTATAGAAGTTAAGAATGGCTCATCTGATCCGAATGCCGTAAGAACAAGCATTCAAGGTGATCTTAAATGCCGTGTTTAATCCGGAACGTATTCGGAGAACGTCTACATTGAATAGGACAATATTAGCTTACAAGGAGTCGTCATCAATGGAGAATGGCCCCCACCCTGACGGTAAAAAGGAAATAAATGATGCCTTCCTTTATTCTGGCATGGCATTCATTAATAGAGAATTTTAAAATCAGCAACGTACAAAGGCAAGGTGTAATGGGCAGGCTGTAACAACTTATAATCCGCAATAACGGATCATTGCCACCGGTGTTTATGGCAATTTTTTCCCACAATATGGAAAACGGATTATTGAACATAATGTACTGATAAAATAGCGGATGCCGGCTATTAATGTAGGTATGTTGGCGATAATGTTGGAATGTACTACATAACGAAGTATTTGATATGTTGCGGTATTGAAATTGGAAAATTCAGACATTGTTTTGGTAGAGCTAATTATGTCCCAACAATACGGGAGGAATACTAGCCTTTGTAACACTGGGTTACCAATAAAGACCACCTTTGATGTTATACTGCGCATAATTTTGGTGGTAAACAACAACCCCAAAAACTTTGGCGCCCGCCGGTCAACCGTTTGCATGAATTCCATCTGGCACAGGAATTCTAATTATGGCCGCGGATGATGTAATTGTAGAGAAATAAATATCATAACGGGAAAATAACAATACTGGGATTAACATTGTTTGACCTTGCAAACAGGCGACCAAAGGCCAATGACCCAAATCCGAGGAAACCCTGACAGGGTGGTAATTCTTGATAATATCATGTTTGATAACGGAATGACCAACTGGTGAAATAAACCATAAGCTTACTCAAATGGATTTCCAAGGGCCAGATATTTCGCTATGGCGGAGGCACCGGAAGCACGATTAGGGATAAGAACAGATATAGACTTTTGGTTTGGATAATTATGGCATCGCACATAATAACCGATAACCAAAAGATATACAACGATGATGACTCCGTCTCGCGGTGCCACCTAAGATCGGTTTTCTAAAGAAGAACTGGGCGAGCTACCTAATTATGGAGTCTGCGCCGGTGTATGCCTTTTGGCACCAGATTTGATTCGGTCCTCCCACCGAAATCCTTCAAGCCAATTCACCACGATACCCCCAAGGTATAGTCGATTATTCTCAGTAATCCCAAAAACCTTAGGGAGGATTATCCTGAAATGCCACACAGAAACTATTTATCGGACGAAGCTAAAATGGCCGTAGCAGAATATAAATTCTGGCATGAGGAATTAAAAATTTTTCCAATATGCATGGAATTTTCCATTATTACCGGACAATAACTTAACAAACCACAAAACACAATATATGAACAAACTAATTCTATATTGGCCCCGTATTTGGCAAAACTATAATAACGTCCGAGGCACAAAAAAATATTTCTGGTCAGGTGCTAGAAAAAGATACGAACACACACACGCCGCTCTTTAGGGTAAGTGGTAATTGGTGAAGGGCACCCAAGAACCGGGACGACCACAGATTTTGATGGAAATTATACCCTCGCGAATCTCAGCATGATGCCATTATTGAATTCTCTTATAATTGGGTATACTAACCCTAGAATACCCTTGAAAATCAAACGACTATAAATGTCTTCCTTGAATTAATGGGCCGAACAGATGGACGAGGTAGTGGGTTTTACGGCCCTGAACATCAAGGGATAAAGATCACTTGGGTATTCCATCTCGCAGGTATCGTCTGAGGAAGTCAAACGTGCCCGTGAAAATAACGTTTGAATTTCCCCTCTCAGAAAAATCTCCGGTTTACAGATTACTCAATCCAATACTGGAGTTGGAATGGCTCTAGTAAGATACTGTTAAGGGGTAAATCACTACGATTAACGGAAACAAATAGACCTTAAGTTGTTGTGGATGGTATTTCCAATTAGCAACGGTTTTCGGGTGGCGCGGTGGAGGCGGCAGGTATCGACCCGGGAGATGTTATTCGGAATAATCAATCCTGGATGACGTAGAAACCAATAAGTGTACTAAAAAGGGGCAGGTGCCTGCCGCAGCCCTATGGCCGCGTGGGGCATGAACGGAGTTATTTTTTGATTACTAAGCCAAGTCGGGAACTAAAAAGGATGGTGTTGGTATTTTCATTAAATTCGTCCTTCTCATTTTCGGATGTTGCCTTAACCTAACCTCCAGATTTTCAAAACGATACGGTCCGGAAGCATTTAGCGATTTTGCGCCGATAAATGCCGATCGGACGACCCGTTCTAGATTATCCCTTTTCAATGGAAGCTGGGGCCCAAAGTGGAAGGACAAGCCCTATACCAACTGGTGGGACGGCAAGACACCTACTCTCCCAACCCAAAATAGGAATCCATATAAGGATTTTAATAATCAAAACCGGATTTACAATGTCCGAACACCCTTGCTTTTGAAGGGCAGAAGTGATAAAGGCTCCTTTTAGATTGTCAATAACCGATGAGGATGGACAAGGCAATCGTCAGTAACAAATACATTGACCAAACAGACAATGAGTTAAGAGGTTCTTCTAAATTGACCGATAGTTTAGCGTTGTGGAAAAATGACCTACATCACTTCCAAGTAAAAAAATAGGCCGCACTGGCGGAAGGTAGTGGTAATACGGCCTTACAACTTTTCCTTAATGCCACGGGATATCCGTCTGGCAGAATTCAGAACAATACAGTTGACGCAAAAACGGAGAAGAAAATCAATGGAATCTGGACAATACATTCAACAACCCCTTCTGGGCACTTGAAAAATGCTGGAAATGTTTGATGAAAAAAGATCATTTCAAGCTTTAATCTCCGCAAATTGGGAGATTGATGACAAATTCAATATCTACGGCAAAATCGGGTATGGATTTATATTATAAACGATTTTACAAGTTAATGGGGGCAACTGGGGCACAGGCAGTTCAAAAGGAATTAGGTTCAATACAATCATGATGACAGTAAAAGCCAATATCTGGAACTCGTACATCTTAGGAACTTATTTCGACCAACATTTCGGATTTCAATGTAACCCTAAGTTTGGTGGCCAACTATCGCAATGAATACAGTAAGCTATAAAAAATTATTTCGGGTAAATGACGCCAAGGTTCCAATTTTTAATAGAAATCAGCAATTTATAGAAAATTCATTTTTCCTCTGAAAGGAATATTCAAAAAAGCTATTATTCTACTATGGCTAAGGTCAAATTTAGCTACCGGAGGCCTTTTTTTATATTTCGATGCTAAACCTTAAAAAATGATAATTCTTCAGGCATTACCGCAGCGAATAATTCATTTGTACCATTCCGAGACACATGAGTTTTTGTTATTTCAGAAATTGGTTTGGGCATCAATTCCAACATATTAAGTGCAGGGTAAACTAAGGGGCTCCTTTGCCCAAAAGTGGGGAAGACAACCAGCCCGTATAGAACGCAGGCCAGTTTACAAACGTTGACCAAACGGTTAACCTTACCCTAAATAACCGTAGCTTCGATTTCAGGAAGTCTCCTCTTTTGAATTTAAGACCGGAAACATCCGAATCATGGGGAATTGGGGCCAGAATCTAGGCTTTTTAAAGAATCGGATCCAATTGGATGTCCCTATTACAACGAAACAAACAACCAAATTATGGCAAGTTTTCCAATTTCAGGAGCTACGGCGTATTCGTCAAAAGTTGATCAATGCCGGAGAATTGAAAATTAAGGGTTTGAAGCCCAATTGAATCTGATTCCTTTTGAATCTGAGATAATTTTTTCATGGGACCCTGGGATTTACTTTAACCAAAAGTAACTCTAAGGTAGTTACATTTAAATGAAAGGGCTGGAAAGCATTTCACTAGATCCTCTCCTGGAAAACCGCTTCCGTTTGAAGCAAGAACCAAGGCCAAGAATTCGGGAACCAATATATGGCAATGATTTTTTGAAGGAAATTTCGGAAGAAAAATAATCGGCAATGATGGCCTTCCGCAAAAGAGAGATCGTGTAGCCTTGGGAAATATAATCCAAGATTGGATGGTGGTTTTTACAATAAGTACGCTTAAAAGAAACTTTACTTTAAGTTCGCTTATCAGCGCCCAAGTTTGGCGGGGAGTATTATTCGTACGGTCGAGGGTATCGTCTGTTTTTTTCCGGAACTGAATGTCCGTAGTAGTAGGTAGGAAAACGGAATTAATTGAGGAGGGCATCAATGATTTACTGGTTTTGAAAATGACAATTCAACCAGCGGCTCTACTAAAACAGTTTTTACAGATAATATTTTCAAATGAAGTTCCACAGACAATCTTCTCGATGCTACCAACGTTAAACTTAGAGAGGTGGCATTGACCTTTTGATTTTTCCTAACCATGTTGCGAGAACACGTTTATCTCAATCGGCAAGTCTAATCGGCTGTTGGCAGAAAACTTACTCTTACATATATAATGCCTCCGGTGATTAAGATCCCGAGGCAACCTTAGTAAGTGGCCCGCCAGTTAAACTGCCTTTGAACACTCTCTCTGCCTTCAACAGGAAGTTATGGAGTTAACCTAAAAATTCACTTTTAAATACAGATGACTATGCCAAACGATACATAATACAAATAAGAAAAACAATAGTTGCGCAGTAACAGGAATGTTTGTTTCTTTCATGTGAGGCGCCCATTTGGAGGACCTTTCAGAAATCCGAATGCCGTAACTTCGATAGATGATTCTGCTTATTTACCACCAGGCGGTAAGAAGCTTATTTTCAAGGAACTACGGATGAATGGCTCTGCCCATTTTTTTGCCGGTAAATGTACGCCCATTAACTACGTGGCAGGAAGTACTTGGGGCCCCAGATCAATATGGGGCGGTCATGATGGGGATTCAATAGTATTTTAAATGATGGTTATAGCGGAGCATCCGCATATTGAGGAAGTTTTGGAACTCAACTTCTTCTGTTTGGCACCCAAACATGTTACAGACCAATGCCCTTGCAATATCAATTGCTGTGTTAGCTTATCCAAGGTTACCGATGCTTTTTGGTGATGTACCCTACACTGAGGGCGGAAAAGGCAAATCAAACAAGATATTTTGTTTGCCAAATATGATAACTCAGAGGACATTTATAAAGATATGATCATTAGGTTTGACAAACATGTATTGCGATTTTAAAAGACTGGCAGATCTGTAATGGCAAATATCCCAATTCCGACCCGATCTACACCACAACGATTGAGCAAATGGTGCGATTTGCGAATAGCGTTCGACTTCGTCTAGCAATGCGCATGCGTTATGCAGACCCGGGTGGCGTCACAACTACAGTGGCACAATGTTATCTGAAACCCTTAATGGGAAACCCCCTGGGCATGATGCCCTTTATGATTTGAAACCGAAGGTACTGAAATGGCATGGTTTTATAGAAGAACAGGATTTCCCGTCCCTAAAGATGTCCAAATTGTGATCGAATCATTACAGGGTACCATGATCCAGCTGGCGGTGTTTGTTAAGATGGATGGCAACGGGACAGTATTTTCCGGTATTACAAACGGTTGACCGATCAGGCTTTGGGAAATTTCCCAAATTTTGCCCAACTTATCCAATAAGGGTCCTGCTTTATATCTTCCCAGAAGTAAATATATATGATGACCGCTGCTGAAACTTGTTGTTTACGGGCAGAGGCCGGCTTGGCCTATACAATGACCCAGCAACGGGCCAAAATCATTAATATAGAACTGGTATTGAAGCTTCCTTAAGCAAATGGAAAGTGGATGCTGCGGAAGATAATAGTTTCCAATGGCCTCACTACAGCTACTTTGGCAGGTTGGTGAAACGATTGAAGGCAAATTTGGCGTGCAAATGTGGTTGTCAGTACCCCAATTTCTTGAGGATGGTCGCATATACGCCGTCAGGCTTAACCTATAATACCTGTTTCGAACTAGTGAGGGAATTTATCGAAAGGTGCAACAAACGGTATCATGGCCAACTAAGGTTTAATTCTCTTCATTTGAACAAGGTTCAAACAGCTCCAACGTCCAAGAAAGCCCATTGGCAAGACAGGGTGCAAATAAATAGACACCCCTGTTATGGTGGGATAAAAAATAAGCGTTAAAAAAAACAACTACATGAAACCGCACAGACTAAAATAATCCTTAAACACAAAGAGGCAATAATTATTTTAATCAATCACGGTTACATTTTATGACCAGCAATGTAAAACCATAAATATAAACAGACCTGAAAAATATTAAAGATATTAAGTACACTACTACTAGCCATAATATTGGATTAACTGTAGCCGACGATAATGAACCACAACTACCCCTCTCCGATTTTCAATTCCTAGTCGAAGGCTCTGTGGTAACTTTTAATGGAACGGTTGAAAATACCACTTCTATTAGTTGGGGATTTTGGCGACGGTTTTCTACTAGCTCCTCTGAAGAAAAGATCCTGTAATATGCCTTTGCCGCCCGGAACATAAAACGTTGTTAATGACAGTAAATTGGCTCAAACGGCACGTACTCGAACTAAAAAAATCACACTTCTTCCCACACATTGTATTCTATTGACAGGTTGAGGCCAGCAGACCGCAGGGTAAAACATGGCGGTTAAAAAAAGCATATAGCGCAGTAAGGAGGTGCCGAATGACGAAAATAAACTAGGCCTTTTGATCGCATCCTTTTGACAAATTTTACTGGAGCCCGTAGGATTGGGCGCTTCCTATGACGATGCTTAACCTTTGTTTTATGACGGAAACTATAAAGTGGATAATATTGATGCCAAGCCTTATGGGCATTTATACAAGCCATGCATTTCACGGAGGCAATATTACTAGCCGTTTTCGGCAGAATCTTGGCGTAACGTGCCCTTGCTCATGCATTCTTATGCGCCTATAACCGGATGCCACCTGGGAGCTTAAACGAAGAAGATTTTACCAATTAACACCCTTTTTCCCAGGTAGGACCTGTAAGTGTAAATTTTAGCAGGAAAGCAACGTCTTATTTTAGGAGAATATTTGGTTTCAAAGAAACCAGTAACATCAAGTATCTAAAGGAATTACCGAACTACGATGAACGTCGCTTGGGAATACATACGGAACAAGAATTATTACGATACGGCCATACTTGTTCTTTCATTTAACTTTGGAATCTTTTATAATTCTGAAAATTGCACTAATTGGGAATTCATATTCATATGTTGTGATCTATAATAATTGATGATATCCCAAATGAATACTTTTGGGGATGTTTTTTTATATTAATTTAATGCCATGGACATATTAACAAAAAACAGCGTGATTTCTTTTGCAACACAAAAGACCAAAGGAATGTTTCATTTCGAAAAAAAGTATAAAGCGATTGCAAAAAGAAATAAATTGCACGTTGAGGATGCCTTATTGCCCCAAGCTATTTACAACGATTCAAAGCTAAGTCGACGACCTTGGCGCAGAGACCGCAATTCGTATTGGCGGGAACTAAAAATTGGTCTTGCGAAATATAGACTTTTGGGCAAAGGCCTGAAAGAAAATCTGCCTACCCCTAATGAAAATTGGCCTTCCTTCTGATGGATCTATAAGGAGCCAATATGGTGCCGTATTGGTTATTGCGCCATGGAACTATCCATTTCAATTGGCTTTTGCCCCTAAGATCGCCGCTAATTGTGCCGCCGGGGAAACACGGTTGTGGTTAAACCTTCAGAAAGTTACACCTTTATACTTAGCAATCAATCTCAGAAATTATTAATGCAGTTTTCGAACCGGCACATGTTTACTGTCATGGAGGAAGGGTTTGAAGTATCCCAAGAAACTTTTGGCCCGAAAAATGGGACTACATTTTCTTAACAGGAAGTACCCGGGTGGGGCAAATTGGTTTATGAATCCGCAGCAAAAACCACCTTAAAACACCCGTTTACTTGGAATTGGAGGAAAAAAAATCCAACCATTGTGGATGAAACAAGCATCCATCAACTTGCAGCAAAACGATTGTTTGGGGCAAAGTTCTTAAATGCAGGCCAAACCTGTATTGCTACCGATTAATAATACTTGTACACAAAGAAGTGAAGACAAACTTGTGGCCGCACTAAAAAGAAATTACCAAGTGTTATGGAATAACATTGAAGCATCAACCCTGAATTTTTTCACGAACGGTAGCAAAAACCATTATGAAGGTCCTAAAGGCAATGGCTAGTGGGTGAGAAATTCTATTTGGCGGAGATAGCAATGATGATGATAATTATCTAGCCGCCAACCCTGGTCAATGAGCCTAAATTTGGACAGTAAACTGAATGCAAGGCGAAATTTTTGGGCCTATACTCCCTATTAATTGACTTACGAAACGAGCCGATATCGACGTCCATATTATGAATTTATGGCCAAAAACTTGGCAACCTAACTATTCTTCTAACAAAAAAATCTTTCCGAAAAAATAATCAATAGGTATATGTTTTTTGGCGGGGCGCCATCAATTGACAACCGAATCAATCACGAATAAAAAACTCCCTTTTGGCGGAGTTGGTGCAAGCGGGATCGGTGCCTATCATGGCAAAACATCTTTTCGACATTTTTTCACATCAAAAAGCCATTGTTAAAAAAGCAAAATTGGTTCGAGAGATCACCTCTTTCGATACCGCACCATATAATCTACCTATGCGATTGTAAGAAAATAAAGTATCTGGTTTTAATCCTTGAGAATGGTAGTAAATTGAGCCAAGATCCTTGTTTACTTCAAATAACACAAGGCGTCCCACTAATTTAAACCTCAGCCCATTGCTTCAATTATGAATTTAAAACCGGTTCTGTCCCATCCCCTCAAATTTTTAAGGATAGGACTATCAAGAAAAGGTAGGATTCACATTTTTAACAAATTTTTATTTTAAAACTACCTTTTCATTGGATATAACCATTGTGCTATTTTTTCCAGATTAAACAAACACTAACTCTTTTTTTAAATAACCGATTTTTAATTCTAGCTTCTTTTACGACCAACCCTGCTTCTTAAATGCTGCTCATTAACTTTTTTCGTAAAGTATTCATTGGGTTAAAAAAGCATTATTTTTATTAACCGTAGAACCTTGAACTTTATTGCTTCCTTTTATCTTATATTTTTAAACAATCTGTTAACGATTATTGTTAATACCTTTAGAGTTTATTTAATGGATAAAAATCATGATAACCCACAAGCTTTTCCTTTGACCCATTTGGTTTTGGTTTAAATGCTCTTTATTTTCCAAACACGCCTATTCCATATTATTTGAACTTTTTAAGTACTACTGGTCCTTTAGAGAAAAGAAAAGGCAATAAGTTCCATTGCCCATTAAAATTCCTCCAGCCTCAACCGCACTGCGGAAATAGAACTGAGTTTAATAAAATAGTTGCCCTCGCATCTCTTAAAACAATGGCAAATATATCCTTACAATGAGAATCCAATTAACAATCCAAAAAATTTCATGTTAAATTACCCACACTTCTATTTATCGCAGGCTAATATGGTCCATAGCTCTGGAACATGTTTGTAAAATCGATAAAGCAGCAACCGCTCTGTTTATTGGGGTGGGTACTATTGGTTTATTGTTGCCCATACCACGGGAACTTGGATTTTCAGAAACCTTGTTGAAACTTTCAAAGAACATTTTGAGGAAATTGCTGAAATTCTGTTCTTTCTTCTAGGAGCCATGACCATTGGTTGAACCTTATTGACATCCCTAACGGTTTTTGAAATTTTCTTAGATTAATTAGAACCAGAAATATGTTGGTTCTTCTTTGGGTACTTTGTTTTATTGACCTTTTTTCTTTCAGCGTTTTGGAATAACCTAAACCACCACGATTGTAAATGATGGCTATTTTAAGAAAATTTTTAAAGGACAAGTCGGACTCTTTGGTATTTTGGGCCGGATTTATAGTTATTGCCCCAATGCGGTGGGGCCATGGTCGCCATAGGGGATGGGGTCACTACCAATTATGCTTTGGAATGGGGCTATGTTTTTTACAAACACCATTATTCGTCGAGGTATTTTTACCTAGTTTAGTCCTGTTTGTTAGTTCCTTTTTTTAGCTATTGCAATCTTATAATTTTAAAGGGAAAACTACTGAAGCCCTGTGCCAATTACCAACCACTGCCACACAAATAAGTTCAAGGAAAGTATTTATTTTTGCTTTTGGGGGAGGTCTACTTTTCCATGGTACCGTTATTCAAAGCTATTACCCATTTTGCCACCTCTCGGTTAATGGCTTTTTAAGTTTGTGTCTTTTTATGTTAATAACAGAAATACTCACAAAAATAAGCCCATTGAACTAAAAGCATCATTTATCCGTGGCCGCTAGTTCAGAAAATTGACACCCCTAGTATCCTTTCTTTTTGGAATCCTTTTGGCCGTAGCAGCTATTGAAACCAATGGTTCCTTAGCCTAATGGGAAGTGCCTTGGAAACCAATTTTAAAGGATTTTCATATACCAATACTTATGGGACTGCCTGTCTTCATTGAAATAGATTACCGTACCTTGGTGGCAAAGGGGCAATGGGAATGTATTCCTTAGATACGTTTCCCCCAAAATCATGACATTTTGGACTTTTTTGGCTTATTGTGCAGGAAACAGGAGGAAGCGTACTTATTAAAGGTCTGCCTGCTTGGAGTTGCCCGCAATGGGTATTTTGAAGATCGATTTTATTGGGTATTTTACGACATATAGCCTGGTTGGCCTTTATTGGCTATTTTTGCAGGTATTTTAGTCCTTTAATTTTATTAAATTGAGAATCTATAATTGGGAATGCCCTGACAGGCTTACTAAATTGATTTGACAGAAAATCGGAAAAAATAAGCGCATAAACATTCCTATACACAACATGATATCGGCAGTTACAATTGGGAAACATCTACCCTATTTAATCTCGACTTATTCCCGAAAATCCATTTTAATTCGCAGAAACAAAAAAGGTGAAGATATGCCTTTGTCCAAAAAAAATTAAACCCTGCCCATAAAGCAGGGATTTTTAAAATAATTTATAGATTTTCCCTACCAGGCTAGCCTGCCAAATCCATCATTTTTATAACCAATTTTTCAATTTACGCAACGTACAGTTAAACGTCCTTGCTTTTTTCTATATTCTTCCAAAGCATATACATCTGCCTTCTTTCCGTATCCCTTCTAATTTTTATACCTCGTCCAGATTTTTGATTCTTATTCGAACTTCAATATAATATCCCGTCTTTAGTTCCGTTGGTTTTGTCCGCCGGGCCTTCCCATATTTAATAACTATTTTTTTTAACTGTTCAACTTTATTTTATTCTTGTGCTAAAATACATTAGTCCGTATAAACGTATGAAAAAACTTAACACAATATCTCGAATAATTGGCTTATTAATGTAAATAATCCTAAAAAACAATGTATTTTTAACAGCAATCTTGGGAGATCACAGCCATTACAATACAAAGTGGAAATTTTCGGCGATCTAACAATTAAACTTTTTGGTCAATTCTAATTGTTAGCATGAATTTAAAACTACTATAAGCCCTATAAAGAAGTTGCTAATTGCCTCTAAAATATTTTGAAAAGAAAAAAGCCAGATGAAAGAATAATTCTTTCATCTGGCTTAAACCAAGAGCAAATTTAATGCCTATATATTACTCCATTGGATGTTCTTTTTATAATTCCTCTCTTGGAGAGTAAAGCCTTTTTATCCTTGATTTTCTCACGGACTTCCTTGACTTTATCTGCTGAGATTACAAGAAGCCTTATTTTCCAAAGTAATTCTCTTACATATGTTAATACGGCTGCAGTTTATCTGCGCTAAGTAATTTCCAAACGGAGTCATAGGAACCCTGTCACGGGATACTCTTACCAATCACCACTAAGGCCCCATTAAACCGTTGGTGGTTAAAACTTTTAATAAGTCCTATCTACATTAACCGGTTACCCAATTAGAACCCTGCCTAGTGCGGAAAACCAGAAGCTTCCAGACCTTGACCATCGGGTTGGTGGCATGTGGCGCACAGTAACCATCCCTTCATATATATTTTTCTCTACCTGCAACCAAAAAGCTCCAAGTCCTTTTCCTTTTTAAATCTTCTTAATATACCGCTTTGGGTTCTTCGCCAGCTTTGTGACGCATTTAAATGTGCTTACGGGCCGACTCGTATGGTTTTTCATCCATTTATCCAAACCTTTTTTCCTGCCTCGGTAATAATGGAAATTCCAACATCCCTAGCCACACCAAGAGGCCGCAACAAGGCTTCCAATCTTACCGCGTGGTTGTCATCTTTGCGGCTTGCATAAGCAGATCGGCCTGGTCAGGTATTTGAATGTCCAGCATGGAAAGTACCGACAACTGCCAGCCGCACGAAGCTTTTTAAATCTTTTGCATTGAGACTTGTTTAAGTAATTGTCCGTCACTTTATCCAAGCCCCCATGTAACCACAAAGCTTCAAAAGATTGGTGTTCGGTAACCTAGGCTCACTTTTATCCAAGCCGGCTACCTCAGGTTTTTAGTTTGACAAAACTTCAGAAGGCATCCCTAGCTCGTAGTTCTCGTTTTGGTTCTGTTTTGGTTCGGGTTTCCGGAAGTTTTAGTTAATCCAATAATTCATCGCTATACTGGCATCACAATCTTGGCTGTTCACAAAGGTTTGATGGATAGGTAATACGGTACACCCTACATGAACGTGATCTCTTAGAGGGTCACGGCATTGTGCTGCATATGTCCAATAAGCCACAATTTTTTTTTTTTTTTTTTTTATTGTGCCAATCTAGACATACAAAGAAACCATCACGGGGCAAATTCCATATCTACAGGTCGAAAAATTTTTGGTCGTTGCAAGAAATCAAATCTTCCTGATGTTTACTAACAAATAACCCGCAGTTTTTAGGGTCATCTACCATGGAATGTTCCTTTATACCCAAGAAGCCAATATAATTGGCAATTAGCATAATTGCCTTTGCCCCGCATCAGGAAAATGCCTACTCGACACAAATTCCAACCAGAAGTTGGCCTAAAACTAAATGTTTCTTTTTCGGATAAGGGTTCTCAGGTAGTGGTGAAACTAACACCATAAGCGTGGGACGATTGTTTTCCAGGCATCCATCCAGTAGCAGACGGTCCTGAAGGTTATTGTTTCAAAAAATGGTGTCCCAATCATCGAATGCAAATTCCCCAAGGATTTGGAATAGGCTAATTGTGCCCGTGCGTTCCAAATGATGTCTTTTTGTGGGCTAATACCTATAGAACGCCACAATTTTCCCCTTACAGTACCATACGCGGTTTCCACAATTAATATGAGAAACAACCCCTTCTCCATATACGATCGCTCCCGAGGATCAGCAAGTAAAAGCACTGATAGCATGATGTGTATGATGATCATCGAATCCCTTAAAATAATCTCCTTTGCATCGGCCTTATCATCGCATCTGTACCTTAACAATACCAAATTGGTACCTTGGGAAACATCATACGCCTTCAGGTGCATATTCAAATCCAATGGTTAAGGATGAAGTCCGTCCGCAAAGACAGTTTTGCTTATCCGCCTACGCCATCATTGTTCGTGTCCCTCCAGTTTAACAACTTTAATCATTGGGTTTGCTATCGCCTGGTTTGTAATGGGATAACTGGGCATTACCCCTAACCCCAAAGCCTACTTTGTTATCAAAGGAAATTTGTACAGGATTGGCTAGGTCAGGGAACTCTACTTTCAGAGGCAAAAGTTTATTTTATAACCAGGTGCCTGTCGTAATTTTACTAATGCATCTTTCCTATATACATACTCTGGCGTTCCATTTTTTTGTCACTGGGCTTTAAATAATTCGTTTCTACGTCAGGTAATTTTTTTTGGTTTGTGCGATCCTTTTGGCCAAGTCCATTTTTTACCCTGTAGGCTTCCCAAATGCAGTATCGGCGAATTGCGGTCATCTGAACGAATTTTCTCGATCTCGGAAAAGGTAAATTGGTCCGCCCATAGGGAAATCGTATCTTTCCATTACATGAACAGTATTTGGAATTTAAAATCG
>Ga0163217_1066396_pt1 | contig 15657 bp, 9 predicted proteins | sample SynspAceP_FD_185933 | JGI IMG/M metagenome (GOLD analysis project Ga0163217, IMG submission 185933) | Saline lake microbial communities from Ace Lake in Antarctica - Synechococcus sp. Ace-P (PacBio error correction) | ecosystem: Environmental > Aquatic > Non-marine Saline and Alkaline > Saline ...
GTGCGCTATGGGGGAATACGAAAAAGGGAAAAAAGGAAGGGGGGGGAGGATTTCCAACCATTCATTTCCCGATTTATTTTTATGGTTTTTTAAAAAAGAAAAAATAATGGCCGCCTTTTGCCCGCTATACTCCCCTTTGCAACTATCAAGGAAAAGAAAATTTATGGCGCACATGAATTGGGGATGGTCATTGAACAACCAACGCAAACTCCAAACTTTGCCCGGTTCACGAACCGTTTGGAACTCTTTATTATTCAAGTTTTGGGTGGCACACAAAACCGTTTATTGGATTAATGTGTTTTTTAAAGTCCCGCGGGAGCCCATTGCGCCTTGGTCCCGCCAATTTAACTTCAAAATGCCGCACTTCGCATCCCGTTGTCCGTGTTGAGCTTGCGAACGCATACGGGATAAAACCATCAAGCATCCTTGAATTTTATTCTTTCAGGGATCGTAGAATCGCCCTGTAGTGAATCCTCAAGGAAAGTTTTTGTCCATCATGCAAACCTGAATACAACCGCTAAAATGGCCCAGGGATTTTCTGGTCAAGTCAGGTTTGATCGGATCGGTAAGCATTAGCTGGAAAGGATATATTGCCCCCCTCCAGCGCATCGGGCTCAGCACACTATATATGACTGCTGTAACCAAATAAGATAACGAGAATTGATCCAGAATTATTGATTGTGGAAATAAGGTCTATGTCTCGAAGTGCTTGGGACATCGATGATCGGTTTCAGCTTGATTTGGTGACAGTTCGTTTCGCCGAAGCGAATGCTGGAACACAAACATCAATATATTTGGTGGGGCGGATTGACTGCCCAGCGGCGCGTAATGCAAATCCGTCGGACAATGGAGACAGATTGGGGGGTCAGCTTGTAACCATTGTGAATTGATGGCAAGCAGGCTCTGATCAATTTAAAGCCTGGGCGGCTTGAAGGCTTGAAATGTCGGCAAACATATTGCCAGTGTTTGATTTCCTGATATAGAAATGCCGGAGAATGGATGGCTTATAAACCCTGACAACGGCTATCCTGTACAGATCCGCAATCTCAAAGAGATAACGTAATTCTGTTACATACGTCTATGAAGTGGAACCTTTAACAATGCCACTGGTCGAAAAAGTCGGCCCGCTGATTAAATTTATTGCCAAGTTTGCCTCCAATGAAGTCTGGCAATTACTGTTCAGTGAGTTTACTGGTTGAATGGCGAGATAAAGGCAGGAATAAGTTATTTTTCAAACGCCGGGAAAGGGCGGAATAATTCCAGCCCTTCGGGTTTGTGGCTCTGAAATATCAGCAGAGCCTGACCATGCTGCAGATTATGGACCCAAAAACCGCTTGGCATCGGAATAACTGTTCTTCAACGTTACCCATATCTGCCTGGCAACGCAAAATCCAGGTTATTGCCAACCAAAACCAGACCTAAACGATAAAACCCAGGTTCAACTTTTGGCCATTAATTTCTTGCCCACTCTGCTGTATCTGCTCAGAGGTTTTCAGCAACATCGAGGCTGGCAATCGCTTCAGGTACATCAGCCGACATCCAGCATCCGCGCATATTCGGCTTTCGAAGTAGAAAAGTACAATAACCGTCATTGAAGGATGTGTGAGCAATCACTTTTAAAATCCATCAATAGTTTAGGAATTCTGCGCTAACGACTCCAGCATCCCAAACGGGAAAGTCCACCAACAGGTTGTTACATCTTCCAGAACGCATCTGGAACAGTGACCCGGCGATGTCCGTAGCCCAGCTGCTTCATATTTAAACACCGTTTGTCAAGATCTTCGGGCGTAACCAATTTATCCTTTCTTTCCCATTGAACCAGTGTTTTGCAGTTCACCATTAGTTGAATAACATCCACACGGGCAATACGCTCCCGCGCGATATCAACGAATCTGCCCCACAAATCCAGTTGAGCATCATCGGCTTGATTGAAAAAGTACCTCGGCCAGATAACTACGTTCCTCGTTAATACGTTCGCAGTAGAACTGTTGCGGGCCGAAAGTCTCCGCCATTTAATCCCGTGCTTCCCCAAAACAAGACCCACAGCCACCTTTCCTGTTGCCTTTTGAATAATTTAATGACCAAAATGAATCTGCCACTTCGTCTGCACTTCCACAACTATATATGTATCTATGTCTCTCTATTGCATCGTTCAGCTCCAGATATTCGGTATCGGCCAAATCAACCAGCATTCTCCTGACCAAATCCATCATCAAGCTGGATAATTTGATAATCAAGTAATGAAACCATTGTTTATCATTTCGACTCAGGCTGAACTCAAATCTCTGTTCACTTTAAACGTAATGTTTTATCCTAAAAACCATCACTTAGCTTTCAAATAATTCAGGAACAACAGTGAAAAGTCATCACTGGTATCTTCTGCTTTATATATGTGATTAACATTCCACACCCATCACCGCAGTGAGAATGTGAGGATGAAAGCTATTAAAGTTTTTCAGCAATCTGTAGAACCTGTCTGTTCAGTTTGAATACAAGCGTCATTTAACGGCCATGCGAATTACCGATTGAAAACGACCTCGAGTACGCTTGCGCACTCGTACCATCCGGTAAGTCAGTGCCAGTATCGCCACAACAATCGTATATACCCGATTAATTGATGAACTTGGACCAACCGTTTCCAACTGAATCGATATCTTACGCAGGTACCTTTAACCGCCCCGCAAATTCTAATTCTGTACGATCGGCAAATTTTCCCTGAATTCGGCAATTTCTTTCTGTTGTTCGGGCGTCAATGATCTCCGGCACCTGAACCACTTTCGTTCCACACCTGCAATCCGAGCAATACGGCTGACGGTCTCTCGCAACTTGTTTTCCAGCTCGACGGCTCTTGGCCCGTAAAGTCCTTTCCGGCTCCACGCTGAATGCTTCGACACGGACAAACGGACGGGTAAACCTGTGCGGGAACGGACACTGATCAGTCCCTTCCGACCGGTCAACTCTTTCGATAGCGTATGCACAAAATCGATGTTATTGAAGTATTAAAGGCCAAATCCCACCATATAAAATCCGCATGATGACCCAGAAAACTATCATCCCAGCATATCCACATCAGCAATAGCATATACATCTATAGCCATTCTGTGCTTCATCGACATGGTCAGGCATTTTACTTTTGGTTCGCTCTCACCCTGAGCACCATCTGAAAAGCTGGAATCCGCCGGCCCTGAATACGGACCGCCAATGGATAACTGATCGTACCTTCTGAATATCTTGGGTCAGTAGGGCCACCGGATCATTTAACGGAATTGCACACACGTTTTATCCACCAGCGAGGGCCTCTCGCTTGAACTCAGCAATGGTGTTATTTCTGTGGTGGCAAATCAATCAAAGAATTTTATAAATGCCCTGCGTAGCAACAATTAATCTTTCGTAACTCGATGTTATGCCGTTGATCGGAACTCATGTTCTCCTGAGTCAATGCATTCCACAAAAACAATATCAATCGGCTGATTGTTACTTCTGAGCACCAAAATCAACTTGTTCTGGCCGTTTTACGATCCCGCCACCAACATCGGAAGGATCTCTCGTTTTCAACACCCCAGTTGCTTCAACAACTCAGGCCAATATTCGAGCTACGATTTGCGACATGGCCGCCATAGGGTTTTCGGCTTTCTCTGGTACATTCGATCTCGGCATACGGATCCACGAAAGTGATAATTTCCCACCACGCAACACATATTGATCAATGGCCATATAAGGTTTGCTTGTGGCAATTCCTTGGATGTACGAACCATTAACAACAGGTCAACTGATGATGGAATACGGCGTATGTCCTTCCGGCAAACTGAGACATTAAACATTCCGCAATTTACCCATTAAAAGCCCACGGTTTTGCCCCCCTCCAGTAAATCCAGCTGACGCTTTCCAAGGGGTCATAACCTTCTCCATCAATTGCAATGAACTCATTCACCGCAACATTTTTACGTTCACGTCTGACAACTGATAGATCAGTCTGGTCAGATCGTATTCCAAAACATCTTCCATTTCCCGGTGAAAGAAACGGAACGCTCTAAACCGTCCCAGAATATTGGTACCGGCCACACCAAAAAATAACGGATCGGTTTCGCCCTTCAATTGGAATGAATTGCAGACCGTATTGCTTAGCTCGCTGCTCAATGATCAGTAAAAGGTTTTGGATTAATAATTTTTGAACCTGGATCATGCCGTCTGAGCACGTGATATCCATCAACAGTTCCTGCAACACGCTGGGCATAGCTTTCAATGATGGCAAAGCCTGTTGCATACCTGTTCTGAATAATCAAAAACGCAGCGTAATAGGTTGTTGCAACGAGAGAGTAATATTTTAGCGTTACTTCCTGACAAGGTGTAAAGTTTTATCTTCAGTAGTCGACCTCGGGCCCGATTTGAAATTTACCATGACCACAATAATAAAAGCGATAAACAGAATGACGGCCAGAATCAAACCGGTTTTGATAATATTGTTTTATTCATCTTGCTGACTTTGTGCTCCTAATCGCTTTACGGCATTGACTATCAGGGCGTTGGCAAAATATCCAGAATAGCGATAATAGTCTGCTGCCGAATTACAACAATGTTCCACGTCAAGATCAATCACCCCGGCTTGGATATAGGCATCAAAGTGGGTCGAACAAACTAAATGAACGTGATGCGAGTCAACGAGAAGGCTGTGGAACCTCAGCTGCTGTAAGAAATCTCAGCACGAGACCGTACCCTCGCGAGTTACAAATATCAGACTGAAGTAATCAGGCTGAGAACAAAAGCGATAAACCCTGATTTTAGTGGAGGTGACACACAGGATCCGATGGCCAGAAAACCAACCCGCCATTCAGAAAGCTTGCCCACAAAGCCGTTAAAGATAAACGCCGTAATCAGGATTACCCAGATAAATTCACCGTAATCCATAGCGGAAAGTTTCAGATTTACTGCCCAGCCCGGTAAATGCGCTCAGCGGCAAAAGACTTGCCAAGTAACGGCCTTCGAAATACCGGAACACGGCAAAGTCATTAACAGTTCAATCGAGCCGCTTTTACGTTCCCTCCGCCCATATCGCATCGATATTGCTGGAATTAACAGAATGGTAAACCAGGGATGCAAAGAAAGAATGGGTAGAGTCAGCTTCGCCGCGAATCAAAGAAATTACCACGTAAAAGGTAGAAAAGCCCGCTAATTAATAAAAAGATAATAATAAAAACGTAACAGACCGGGCGTGCAGGAAATAACCGCCCAAATTCACGTTCATGATGAACCAGGATATTTCAGCATCATCTATCAATTTGAAACTCCTGTCCAGTACAGGCAAAGTGATGCTACGGAAAACTTCATCCGAGGCGTCCGCTTTTCAGCGTATAGCGACGCGATTTCCCATCCCTGTTCACGAATTTTTTCCGATAAGGCAATAGTGAGTGTGCATTGTCTTTGGAAAATACCCGGATAAGCCGTACCGTTGGGCAGCGTTTCGCTATCACAACAAAATCAGGTTCGAAACGTACTGCATTAATTTTAGTGTTATCGATAGCATTAACCGTTAATACCACTGCATGTTATAAACGTGATTTTGGCTCCAGTTCGGGCCGGTGTTCCATCAACACTATCTTGCCGCTGGCATCACCACCATACGGGGTAACAGCAGCATTCACTTCTCGAATATGTGTGGAGTATAATAAGCTTTTGGTCTTCAGCCAATTTCATTAATCAGTGTTCGAACTTCGTTTTCTGATTAGGATCCAGACCATCGGTCGGTTCATCCATAATCAGGGCACTGGCCGGATTATGGCAAAATATGCCTGAGCCCAGAACCGCCCGGCGTTTGAAGCCTTTGGATAAGGTTTTCGATTGTTGATAAACATCACATTAAGAATTCGGGCCCGTCAGCAGCAGAGGCCACCGCGCGTTTTTTATTCCGCGCCGGACAAGGCCTCGATATCAGCAATAAACTTAAGAGAAACCGTCCCTGCGTCCATGTCCGTATAGTGTCTGGCGCACTAGGGTAAATATCCCTAGGTTCGCTTCACTGACATAGGATCGGTAGACACACATAACCACAGACTAACCGCCTAACCCCGATGGGTGCCGAAAGCCTGTTATCATTTTCATCGTGGTGGACCTTTCACTGCGCCATTGGGACCAAGATCCAAGTACTTCTTCCTTTACTGACTGAGAATGTCACACATCCACACCCGAAATCCCGCCAAAAATGTTTGGGCCAGATCTTCCAATCTCAACTCTGGAGTGTCCATTTTTAAAGCGTCCCCCGCTTCAATCAAAAAGCATTTTTCAAACCGACCCCCAAATTAAAAAAATCGCCCCTCTCGCCCTACTCCAAGCTTAATAGCGTAAAGCTTCAGGAATTTCTCCCGCAACAATAACGGGAAAGCAATCCCGACAAGCATCCTGGCCCCGATGGGCTTATAAACCTGCCTCTACTTACAGCCGATATTACTCCTCCTACTCGCGCCTTATTGTGGCGTTTTTTTCCATTCACAACAGACAAGGCCAATGAAAAATAAACCTGCCTAGCATTTTTTTGCTGTCCAGAAAATACGCTAGGTGAAATCTGACAATTAATCTATCTGGATGTTTTATGCCTGCAAATTCTTTTATCAATCGCAGTCGTAAACTATGGTGGGAATGCCCATTGATTCAATCCGCGAATCCTGAAGCCGCCGGCAAAATATCTAGCTTAATGGTGGCAATCACCATCATTGTGTTTGCTCTATTGTCATCATATCTGGTGAGTTTTTCACCTCCGCGGCTTTTGAGCCAGACCACATCGCCTCTCGAAATGGCCTGCTGAAAAACAACATGAACCTGGTTACTGTTACACATCACAGCAACCCTGATTACGTGCGAAATCTTTACTCGATAAACCCGGCGGATATTTGACCGAATGATTTTGTTATGGCCACATCGGTATGGATGGACAATATGCCTAATTGGAAGTTCCGGCGAATTGGTGCAATTCGTCGACTATTCACGTGCGCTACGTAAACGTATAGCCGGTCACAATCACAAAATCGGCAGAAGAATAAAGACCCTGATCATTGCCGAGAGCCACAGTTTAATTTCAAACTCAGATTCCTGGCTGTTCCCTCCTACTGAAAGTGAATATCGTGATGGTATCAATGGCACTGGAAAGCTTCTTCGTCTGGCTGATGAACAACAGGCTGAGGCACAGTTTTATCCCGGCCAGATAATCCTTGCCGGCATGGCTGGGCCGTACTGAAAAAACGCTTGGGCAGTTGTCTCAAGTCCTTAAGTGCCAGTGTCGGCCAGGCGCGTATTAATACAGATAGCGGGTGACCCAATGCCGCATCAATCCAACGGTTATCAGAATAAAATCAACAAAAACACCCTGGCTTGAAAATTGATGATGTGTTCTACGAATCACGGCTCAATCTGGGCAATGATTCATCTGCCTCACAGCGGCAACATGATTTTCCCGACATCCCTGCAACAGACAAATGCCCTAATTCAGTTTGCGTCAAATATTCGAGAACTCGAAGCGACGCCAAGCCACCGTATGGAGCCCGATTAATTCTTAATGGCAAGTGCTTTGGCCTGTTTGCCAATCCATTCATTAGTAATGGCGTCTATGTTTCCCAGAGCCAATGCGGCCAATGATTGATCTGCGTCGATTGCTGGAACAGGGGTAAAATCAGATACATCAATAAATTCAAACAGGTTTCAGCAGCTAATGACTATAAACCTATCTGTCAAAATCCGGCTACACCTCAACGACAAGGTACGCGCCTGGGCCGGGCAAGCGGATCTGTTGAAAGCCAATCAAGCAGCATGGTTTTCTATCTCGCTGCCGGGCGCGCATGAATATGTCATATAAACGCGGCATGGGACTTGTCACATCATGCACGAAAAGCTTGGCCAAGCCGATTGTGCTGACCGTCCAAAGGCGGCAGCCATGGTGGCGGAGCGAAAGTTTACCGAACTTGGCAAACAAAGTGTTTATGCGCAATACCGGCAAGCACAACTTCAGGCTGAAAAAAGCTCCATTGAACATGAAAGCCTCAGCTTATCTCCACCATTAACTGATAATCTCTTTTCCTGAAACAGTTAATCTAAATTCGTTTACAGTCTTCGGTATATATGATGGAATACCATTGAATTTCCTTCGAGTATCGAGATTCAATATGACCCCGTTTATCTATCCTTTTTGTTATCGGCTTACTGCTGACCTCTCCGGTGCATGCCGAAAAAATAACATGAAATATCGACCACTACCAGCACCATAATACCGGCCTGTAAGCAGTATTAAACGAGGCGAACCGCCTTTAACTGAAATCACCGAGATCAACGTCGCGTTATCGCGGTCGGCAAGGTCAGGCTCTGAGCTGGGGGCAAAATGGTGTGTTGATATCGCTGGTCATGCCCCTAAAGCAGAGCTTGAAATATGTGGAACGGCTTTTATTGACCGCGCGTTATGTCCATGTACAACGACTTTGTGGTTGGTCGTCCAGCGAATGATCCCGCAGGAAATTGCTGCGAGCCAAAAACAATTCAGCGAAGCCATGCAAAACAATTGCCGAATCAGGCATCGCTTTTGGTGTCCCGTTGGTGATGATTCGCACCCATAAAAAAGAATTGCAGCTCTGGCAATCTGGCCGAAGTCAGCCCCTTCAGGCAGCTGGTATGTGCAGAGCGGGTCAAGGCATGGGGCAGTATTGAAATTGCCGATGAAAGTTGTCAGTTATGCACTGGACGAATAGAGGCACTCAAATCGCTTACCAGGCAAAATGTCAATTAAAAACTGCTGTTTAAGGTGGATGCTCGATGTTATCTAACCCATACCACCATCATGGCAGTGAACCCTGAAAAACACCTCATGTAACAAGCGGGGTTGGGCAAAACATACACTGACTTTATGACCGGTGAATCAGGTCAGCAGATTATTTGATAATTTTCAAAGTAAAATCAGCAGTTGTTTTCACAGCCAAGCGAGCACAGAATATGCGCCAAAAAAAAAGCGGCTGTTAGATCAACTAGCCGCTTATTTTTTACGAATGAACTGCCTCCAGTACTTGTCTTAGAATTGCCCTTGACTGGCGAACTGAATCACATCTGGTCCTGGGCCATCATAGTTCCGCCATCAACATCCAAACATGCACGTAATTAACCGAGAATACGTACATCGGCACCGGATACCAGTTCACACCCCAAGTCATGACATCGGCTTCACCGGCTTCAATAGCGCCATCATTCAAATCCAGTGAGCTGTAACGCATCGCCACTTCCCAATGCAACCGATCACCACCTTCCTCCCAAACGATGAATTCGGTTTAAATACACCAACCAAATGGCAACATTTTTATAAGGGCGTGATTCACCATAAAAGAAAATAACTGCTCTGGCAGATACCAGCCATCAAATCGCAATTGCTGATATTATCGTCGCTCTGTCGACTGATCCTCGAATATATCAGCCTGTTGCGGTTAAAAGGACCCATTTTTACCGGGGTGGCGAATTCCAGACGCAGTTTTTCAGCATAGTGCGGCATTATCCAGGATTGAAGTAATAAACAATCCGGCACACCCGAAATACACTGAATCGGCGGCTTGACTGAAATGCACCTCAGTTACTCGGCTGAAATCACGGTAATTTTAAACCCAGAACCAAAATGCAAGTAATTGTACCTGTTTCATTAATCGGTGAAAGGGTTCACGCGTGCCTCCAGCCCCAGCCTTTCATCCTCAGCACCACCGGTATTTCCAACAGTAATCTGCCAAAACAGTCCGGCAGCGACGGTCCAATACTGACTATTACGAGCGCCATCAAACCGACATGCCGCCCGGCATTAAACCGCTGTGGGTAAAGCCCGCTCCATAAACATGGTGTTGGTTAGCGCTAATCATATAGTCCAAGCTGAACGGATTCTTTTAAATTACCGACGCATGATTTGGTAGTTTTCCAACAAGCCGTTTTATTAGCTAATAAAAATGCATCAAGTGATGCTGTCATATCCAACTCATATTCCAGTTTTATAACCAATCACGATATAAAAAGTGCCTGAAAGATATAACCCGGCCGGCGAACATGTCCAGTGCCCCTCCCTATATTCCGGTGAGCCGCTATTAACTATGCAAGCATCGACCTGCCCCGGCCACCGACCTTTGTTGAACAACTGACCATCACGTTTTTAGCGATAAGCCACCATTTGTTGATATCTTCAACATCTGAAGGTTGGTTGCTTCCAGGCCAGCTTTTCAAATCAATCTCGGCTTTTCCTGCTCTTTGGGTGAATCTAATTATCAGCCAGTTTCGCGCAGTTGCGACCGTATTGTTTCGCTGGCGAGAGGTCACCACATGGCCATTTTTCATCAAGCATAATTAATCAGCGTTTTCCAGTTCGGATGCCTGGGTCGAAAAGCTCAGAGATAACCGATGGCTGCAGCCAGCAGGTGTTTTTGGGATAGCATGTGGACATATTCCTCAATATGAATACGCAAATATTCTGTAATATTATCTCACATTTGAGGCATCATCGTTAATGTAATTTTGATTGCGAAAAAACCGTTTCTTTTTACTTATGTGACGCAGTAACTTAATAAATAACTTATGAACTCTTAAAGTACGATTTCTAATTGGACTATATTAAGCTTGCAATCTATACTAAGATCCCGCTCTATTTGATGCGTTTATATGTCAATACTTATTTATCAATAGGCCAAATGTAATTGTCCGGTTTACATTCGTTAAATTCCCCGTTTTGAGGAAATTGTAATATGTGACTAAAAAGCCCACTGACGTGCGTACCAGAAAAAATACGTGGCTCTTGTCCAGAATAGGATCCACATTCAACATTCAGTCAACATTAATAATATATTGCTGAATAAAACGCAAGCATCCGGCACTAGGATACCAATGTAAACTCAATGTCGAGGCGTCCAAATTCGCCACCGATATTTCTCATCAGTTTAAATGCCCAATGAACTTATAGTCGGGCAACCAGCTCGCCAGCACCGATCCCAATCTCACCTAGTAATATTATTTGTCTGAGGCTCCAAAAGTCCCCCGTTTTCCATAATTAAGCGAGTCATTCCGTCAAAAAGAAAACCGCTCTGAATATGCCCCCCCGAAAATCCACATCCTGCCGATAGTTCGACTTACATCGTCCCACCATGTATTCAGCTTAGCGGACAGCGATTACGCACCACTGGCCCACTCCAGCTCCGCTTCGGGTGTAGTTTTGTGCTCCGGGAATAATGGCCGGTATCCGACAATATCGAAACCGCGCCACCCGTGGCTTCAGGTTGTTCCTAACAAATCGTAAGGGTCGCCTGATCATTCAATGTGTCGAATAAACGAGGCAGACCAAGATGCAAAACCTTTATTGTCCCATGATTGATGGGGCCAACGTTACTCGTGCACCGACACCCCACCCTTCTCATTTCTTTCGCGTTGTTCATTGGCATCATCCGCAAAAACCCCTGCCTGCTGCGCTCCAATGTTGCCGTTTTTGGTAAATCCGCCATATACACGATATAACGATCACCACCACGCCCCCAATAAGCTGCGTTTCAATCAACTGAGAATGGCCGAACTACTGCGATATGCAGTCCTAAAGGACATTTCCATCAAGCCCATTCTAAAACGAGCTTGGAGAAAAGGACCGGTATACCAAATGTAGGAATCTTTTAATTCGCCGCCATCGGTAAAATCGTAATCAAACTTAAATATCCAATCCCGATATAACGACCCGTCCAGGCAAGACGAGCACGACGAATATTCCGTCACCATCAGCAATTCGGGTGCCCATCATAATCTGCGGCATCATCATCAAGTCGCCCAACGCAGTCGGGTTTCAAAATTCGCCACGTAGTTCTGACACGTAGCCCACCTTGGTACAGTGACTCCGACTTCCGGCGATTGCGTCGCCAATTCAAGTTTTTCGCTGATTTGCTTTTTTCTTTTGCTGATTGCTGTGTGATTCTGTTCCAGCTCGGCCCTATCGACCATATTGCCCTCGCTGACCATGCATTTCTCATGCAAGCATATCGATCAATAAACGTAAATTTCCGAGGCTTTGACTGAGTGGCGGCAAGCAAGCGAGAGAAGTATGAGCAGTTTTAACAATTGAATGAGGCATAGTTAATACTCAGCATTAACGTTGAACTGCCCCGGGAAGTTAATATCACAACCCCAAACATAGGAAAATTCCTACATCCAGATTAAAAGCGTCGGCTGAATTCAAACTTAATTCGGGAAAAATAATTTGAACACGTTCGGAACTTTTTTCAGATAGAGCGGTGCTCTAATGACACGGATTTCCACCGGCTTTTTTCTAACGCAGACCACATCCGTCATCACCATGCCCGGCGATCCACGCTTTGGCACATATCGAAATAGTCAGCAGTGCAACCTGTACTGCCGTAAGTGCTTCCATTTCCACACCGGTTTGTCCCCGCAGTACAAGCAACTTCTGCCTGACAATGCAACTGCATTATGCGGCCATCAATTTCAAACTCGACCTGAGACTTTGGGTTAAACGCCAAGGGATGACACAGCGGAATCAAATCTGAGGTGCGTTTGGCTGCCATAATTTCCGGCAATGCGGGCAATTCCCCAGCAACGTCACCTTTTTTTATGATTGCCTTGTTCGAATCAAATTTTCAAAGTTTCCGGCAGGCAATGAATAATCCGGACCTGTGGCGGTGGCTTACGCTGCGTCACGGGCTTTATCACCGACATCGAACCAATATGCGCTTCACCAGCCTGATTAGAAATCTTAACTCTGCCATTTTGGGGTGTTATCCTTATGTTTTAAACAAGGAAACATCCAAGCCAGAATGTCTATTCAATGTCAAGATTTTTTGCCAAGTTCCTCGGGATAAGCTGGGACAGAGTGAGACCAGGGTAAACAAGCCTCAACTGTTGCTGAAGTTTGGCTTCTGACCAACCTCAGTCTGCCAGCCCTGCCGAATAAATCTGCTTGTCCGCCTGTCAACCTTGACTTATGCCAATATGCAAAGCCTGGTGAAACGAAGGGCGATGAAGTCGCCTTTTTTCCCACCAGTGATGGAGGTTTAAATCATGCAACGCATATTCTCGATGAAGAATTTCCAACCTTATCATGGCTCAGCGAAGTTTCTCAGCAATTGCCGGCTGGCAGAGATGGCGCAATCCGCCAGTTTTATCGAACCATGCGTGACTATAAACGATGAATGACACCGTAAGAACCATGACGCTGGAACATTAACCCCCGTCCATGACCAGCGAATCTTAATATAAGTTGGAAACCTTCAGGCCAAAACTGACTGGCCGTTAAATGATTGCCTGATCGTGCATCGCGTTGGTGAATGTGTTTCCCGGAGAGGCTATTGTATTAATCGCTTGCTGGTCAGTTCCCATCTCGCCGCGCCGCTCTGGATGCCTGCAATCTGGCTTGATTGAAGAACTGACATACAAAGCACCGTTCTGAAAAAAGAGCATAAACAAACAAGGTGCTCGTTGGGTGGAATCGGTAATACCGATGGTTTATAAACACCATAATATTCTTGGCTATACTCCTGATGAGACAAAAATTACAAGCGGATTTTAGGCAGTCCAATTTTTGAATATTCAAATCAACTTCCTCTGGCAGATTGAAAAATGACGGGATAAACAATCACTGTTGAACCCCCGTTATTCAATTGTTGACGGCACTGGAGACTCGTTTACTCCAGCAGAGCCGCACTGCATGCCAAGGTTTCCTAATCGGCAATGCCTGGGGTTTGGAATGGAGAGAATGGGAAAGTTATTTGGTTCGCCTCTGTTATCAAACATCGTGGCCATGTGGGTGCCAAATACCCGAAGCCGGGGAAGAACTTGCTGCAGGCACAACAATCAATTACAGGCCGTCATGCGCCTCAACTTGCCAAATCAAGCCTATCCGAAAGCTGGCCATCAGTTATCACGTAATTCAACAATCACAACGAACATTATCATCTGAAGATTTTGCCAGCCACGTCTGGCCGTCCAGTGCGTTACGCGGACACCTTGTAATCAATTAAAGGATATGCCGTTGAGTTAGCACTTTCACGGCCAGCGTAGAAAGTCTTCGAGCGTTAAAAGAAAATCAATGTGATTTAGCCGGTTTCCATGGTGCCTGAGGGAAGAGCTGGGCAACGCGTTTCATCACAATATTTGCAAACATATTTCACCGAAAATCATCGTCGTGATCTATCTGTCAGTGCGCTTTACGAGGGATTAAATGGTACCCAATAGGCAATCCACTCTCCATCCGTTCGCTGCAGACTGAGCAAGGACAGTATCGCTTTTATTAATCCGCCAGAGAAGATTCTGGAACACGATTATTGTTGGATCAGGTTGCCTCACTCTGCAACATATTGAATCCGAATGACATTACGGCTTATTCAACAGAAAGAATTCAACCCATATGGCGTTGCCGCGATGGTTTGCCAAGCGGGTGTAGCTGACTGCGCGTTTTGGTATCGGCTGCGGGTGGGCCCAAAAGTTCGGACTCGATTTTTGTTTCCTATTCAATGGGAGCACTACTGTCTTGCAGTCATGTCAGAGCAATTTGAACATGACATGTGCAAACATTGCTCGATTGCGTAAATGGCAACGCTTTTCAAGAATGCCTTAGCGATCTTGAGGGTTACGAGCTTGACCGCTGCCGGTCAGGAAGTGACGTTTGAGCAAGTTTTTGAGAACGGGTTTTTTTTCTGAAATAAAATCAATTTTCCCCTTTTAAAAATCATCTTTGCTTCTCGCCGCCCATCTCTAACACCGTTTTCTTAAGCAAAAAAACACTCTCAAAGCCACTCCTTCCTCCACCCGCCAAATATGTAATTAAATGTACATATTTTTAAGCCAATTTTTGCTGTGTTATGTCCTGAATAAAACAATAAAACCAATAATATATGAAACTAAATTCATATATATGATTGCGAGAGGCCCAAGAAATATAACACCGCGGGCATATGGCGGATGGAATCCGTCCGTGAAATCATACAGGGGCTGAAGCTTAGCCCGGTGCTTTATACCGGTTTTTACATGCTGGTGCAGCATTACAATCGGCAATATTCCAGATAGCGTTTGGTCCCCCGTTATAGGCCCGATGAAAATGTACTTTACCCGTGCCGAAGGCATGGGGTTATCAGCTTCCTACGCAATTTTCGTAATCATTCCCACGGACAGGCCATATTGTTGAAATCGCGGGCAGATAGCCTGTCAATGCCGGTTGGGCTGGTCGTCAACTCGTAAACACATGCTAAACAAACACTGAACATTGATTACCAGCAGACGACCGACTGCGCAGCATCACCTTAGAGCCGGTTTATGTCTGGGCAACTGTCGCTACCTGGCCCATCGATACGGATAAATGATGATACTCCCATGGCCGTGCAATCCCCGGAACGCTTTGATGAGTTGCATGGGAAAACTGCCGTCCAGCAACTTGCAGTGAGGCGGGTTTGAATGTCAACACGAATCTTTGTCCCCCTGTGATACCATACGGGCCTGTTTCATTAGGGGCTGATCAAATTGCCCTACATTGATCCAGGCAGAACGTTAGCCGTGGTAATGCGACATCAGCATCGTCAGAAATGGATCGCGAGGACTATTCTGGTTAGAGCCTTTAATTGAGGTCGAAACCGAAAATGAGACGCTTGGCTTCGGCCCGCTCACCACTAGGATGGCGCA
>Ga0163217_1002507_pt1 | contig 15653 bp, 6 predicted proteins | sample SynspAceP_FD_185933 | JGI IMG/M metagenome (GOLD analysis project Ga0163217, IMG submission 185933) | Saline lake microbial communities from Ace Lake in Antarctica - Synechococcus sp. Ace-P (PacBio error correction) | ecosystem: Environmental > Aquatic > Non-marine Saline and Alkaline > Saline ...
TGCATTTTTTAACCAAGTCAAAAGTGTAGGTATAGAAACATGGTGCAAAGCAAGCAGTCGCAGATAAAACTCCTCATTGCTAAATCGGTTATAAGAGCAAGGCTATTGTACGTTTTTGCGGAGTATAATTGATCGACAGCACTTCTCAAGAACATAGTTGTATTCAGACCAAATAGAAGACATACTCACGCATGGATCAATGACTGGGTATCTAAGGTTTTCGAAGTGCTCCTGATGCCGGATGAGCTTATTAAAGCAAGAAAGTGACACGGATGAGGAAGTTTGCAAGAAGCAAGTACAGCCCCAAGCCTAGCCACTGGTCGAAAGCGAATTGCGTCGAACACTGATCTGTGCGCATGTACATGCGTGAAATGGGTACAGTAGAACTATTGATCGTGAAGGCGAAATTGTCACGCCAAACGAATAGAAGAAGTATTAATCAGGTTTCAATGCTCAGTGCTGAATACCCTGAAGCGATAACTTATCTTACTCGACCAATGGGAATTATAATTTGTAAGCTATGAAGAAATGCGCCTCGAAGCGATATTATCATCGGTTGTCGTCGAACATAACGAGCAAGATAACTTGCCCTACCGCTACTCAATTGCTTCTGAAGCTTATCCTGAATAAGAATAGATGATGAAAGACGAATGAATGACGATGACGATGATGAGGACGAGGAAGAAGAAGATACCGGTCCTGTATCTGAACTGGCCGCGTGAGCACATATTTCCTGCTTGCGATTAATACGAAAAAAACTCGTGAGTAATTGCCAAAAAAGGCCGTTCCACGACATAAGACGCACGTGCGCAGAGGATTTGAACTCAAGGTGATAGAAATATAATTCAAGGAATTCCAGATTTAAACCGCCACAAGACGTTTGGGATCGGCATGGTTAAAAAACATGGCGGATAACTGAATGGACCGCGTCGGCGAGGTGCAAGAACGTATTGTGAATGAGAGTGTTAAAAAAGGTAATCGTGACCTGCCAAATGCCGAAAAAAAGATTTTATAAAAGCTTTTTCTGGCAATATGGGACACCGAACTTAAAATGGTGTGTTCTCAATAATTTCATAGATTCTGCATTACCCGCCGCAGAAAATGCGCGTTCATCAATAAGAAGAATTTAGAGCTTGCAGTACTCCAGTAAATGAACCAAGTTGAGATGACACTGTGGTTTGATAAGTCGCTCGAGTATAAAAGAACATTAACAGCGTTAATGTCTATTGGGTGGAATGCCGGCACGTCGTGCTAAAAGAAATGGTTGAAGCTAACTTACGATTTAGTTCTTATCATATGGAAAAAATACACTCACACTTCACCGATATGGTTTTCATGTTGTCTCTGGATTTAGTTCAGAAGGTAAACTTATCGGGTAATAATGATAAGCGGATTGATTAAAATTTGACATATCGTCGGTGGCTAAAGATTTCTTTCAACTTATGCTACATGGTGGATTCCGCCAAGCTATACCGGCGTTCCGATTGCTGATACCCAGCGCCGGCACTATGCGTTATTCTCGCAGTCGCACACACTCGAATCATGAACAATCAACAATCTTAAAGCCGCATCAGCCGTCAAATGTACAAGAAAATGGCCAGACGAACCGGACTCACCTGAAAATTGCTCCAGAAGCATGCATGCCTGCAGAAAGATTAAAATTCGTAAAGTGCTGAAAATCGCCAAAGAGCCATTTCTATGGAAACGGCCAATTGGTGATGATGAAGATTCCACACTTCATGCGGGACTTAATTGAAGATAGACCATCATTCAACGCTTGATCGCGACGGTGGTGGTGAGTTTCTTTTCTGAAAGATGCACTCTGACGCTCAAGAAGTGCTTTGCTGGTACTAACGCGCTCCGTGAAGCTAAAGTACTTAGAATGCGCTTTGGTAATCGACTGAATTACCCGCACATACTTTGGGAAGAAGTAGGTAAACAATTTGATGATAACACGTGAACGTATTTCGTGCAGATTGGGGCCAGGCCTTAAAACGCTAAACTAGTCCGCATGCGCTAGTGCGTATCGCAGAGCAGCTTAAAAGCTTCTTACGACCGAATAAGTATAAGTCAATAATAGATAAGCCTCGCAAATGCGGGGCTTTTTTTTTGGGCTTTAAAATTAAGCGCTTGATAAGGTGAAAATAAAAACTGACTACAGCATGACTATTAAATCAATGGGGTACTTTAGACGAACTCATTATTTGCCATGTTATCTTCATCGTGTGACTCGTGTGCCTCGTCTTTGTTTGCTTTACGCAAACAACAAAGCCCAAGATGATTACTTTTGGCAGGCAGAGCTTTGGGTTGGAAAACACTCAGCTTATCTTCATGGCAAGGCCATTAAACAATGTATCGGTTTAATAATGCTTTTATGACCGCGGGTATTGGATACGATGTTTATATATCTTGGCCATTGCTCGTCAAAATAACCGCTGCTATATCGCTTAAGCCATGGTGATTAATCGCGTGTTCTAAAATGCCAAATTAGGTCCACCTTATGGCCAACAAGCTGACAAAAACGATGGCTGTTCATGCCTACTTCTGACTTGTGACTTATCATTACGATAAGGCTGTTTGGCGCTCATACTCTATTGGGTCTAATTAGTGGGATATCTCATCTTATTGGGCTATCAATTAAAACGTCTGGCACTGTATAGCTCTGTGCAAGCGGTTTTGAGCAATATTTTAAACTTCCTGACCAAGCACGCTCACCATTTTTTTGCGCCACTAAATGGTCTTTTGGCAATCCAAGCAGACTTTGTGGGTAATTCCAGATCTCTTTTCAATTGTATATTACTTTTTATGCCAAAACACAAGTGAACATACGATAAGACCAACAACAGTACAGTCGTGCAATTTTATCACCATTAATAGTCAACTTGTATAGATTAGACTCCGCCGCTTTGTTTTTATCCTAAGGGTCAAATGCTATGTAATGCAGGCTCCGATTTTGGCACCTCTATTGTAATTGGCGTATATGCTAAAGTGTGAGACCTACAACACTTATTCCCTTGAGAAGATGGCAAACCTCGCTGCCTTGTGCCCTCTATCACTTGACAAGCGATTGTTTTTCAGGTCACGTCTGCCAGATTAGCACATGCTCAGATAAGGGCAGTGATTAAGCAATTTTGAAATCAGGCTCAGGCTATCAACAGACATAATTCTAGATCAGATTGATAGCTTTAAATCAATATGGCTCCGTCAGCAAATTAGAAGACAGCATAGATTGAGTGCGACCCGGTTACACGCCGAGCAGAAAAGTATTCAGTGTGCAATAGCAACGTAAACTGCCAAGCAGTGATGTTATTTTTTGGTGAAGCTGCTCAGCACATATGCATATTAACGAGCCTGATAATGGTTCTATATCAAGTCAACCTAATCCCTTTTTTAGGTGCCTGATATCAATAGCGCCAGCTGATATGGTTTTTACCCTCGTATTGTAGGAAAAGTGTTGGCCTTTTATCAAACAAGAATGCGAGGGCGCTTAAACACAACAAGACTTAGCGATTGTATTGGTAGACGCGGTTAATTTTCATGGTTTAATGTGGGTAAGATCGGATACCTAAACAGGCCTTGAGTATATATTGATTAACCGCACCTAAAAAATATCGGTCTAAAACATGTTGAGTTTTAATGGAACCGGTGGCTGCCGCCCTATGATAATGAAACGGCAACTTGGAGAGACCGGCTAGTGCTTTCCTCGATTTAGGTTGAGGTACAACGGATTGTTCCATGATAAAAATTGGCCCCAGTTAATGAAATTAATGGACCGTGAGGGCCACTGTACTATTGAGTCATACGGGTCACGTATTGGTGGTATTGATCTGGACAATAAACTTGCCTGATTGGCAGCAGGCAACTTCGGTATAAACGTGAATTTTACAATAAAGGCTTACCTGTGCCAATTCAATCTGTTGCTTACAAGCGGTACGACCACATTTGAATGATGTGAACGCAGGCAGCAAGATTTTTAATGCGCCGTCGAACGAAGCGCAAGAAATAGAACGCTACCTCCTAAGCATGATTAAGATCACGATTACAAAGATTAAAACGATTACGTGAAATGGAAAAATATGGAGGGAGTTAGCCCGCAGCGCAGAACAAGCCAAGATATTACTTGTCGACAGCCAGCAATTGGAATTAGACTTGACTACTTGAAACTGACTTAAGCATTGCTCATCTGCCGCCAACAACTCAGGCGATGTCATCAGCCGATGAAACTGCGAAACATTTGAAGCTTTAATGACTGTGCGATTAAACAAGCAGGTATTTCCTAGGCCGATTGTAATATAATTGTCACTCGGCGACGGCGCTAATCGCCAATAGTACAACAGTGAGAAATTCTGTTTTTCCTAATATATTCGACTATTGCATTGGAGATCACTTTGGCAGTGTCCACCTCAGGACCTCTTAGGTACACACTCAGGCTCCTAGCGTTTATTTGTGCGCTGTAACACTATTACTGTCACACCTACTCTTAAAACGGGGAGTAGAAAAAAATGTCCCTTAATGACAGCCTAGTAATATGCCCTACTAAATAGCTCACTGCCCCTTGAGCATTACTTGCTTAGAGAACTAATCTTGACTTAAAAAATATGAACATCTGCTTGCAAAAGAGGCAATAATTTTAATAATTTTTACATCAATCGCTTAAGTCGATAATATAATGTCTGAATAAAAACAATGAAAAAACATCATATACTAGTCCTTTAGCGATAGGGCTTGCTCAGTTGCAAGGTTTGTTCACATCCTCTCAAGTGGAACACCCGCAAAAGCCGACAGACATCTGTGGTCGCTCGCTAATTATGAGGCCACTGGCCTTATTGCCAATTCATTTTTGCCTTGAAATACGCACAGGCCCTCGATGGGTTAGAGGATTAGTTTTCTGAAGAACTAGTAAGGCTGTTATCTTGAGGCGAATCAAGGCAATAGATAAACCGGGCCTTACGGTTATAACAGGCGGTATGTTAAGTCCTTATGCCAGATGCCTTGAGCAAGCCAAAATGCCTTAGATGTTGATTGCGTGCCGACGGTGTAATAAATGGCACCTTACACGGTATTTCCTATCTTGCTTAAGGACAATATAGAAACCATGGATAATATTGCCACCACTGGCAGGGGCGCTAGCCCGCTTAAAAGACAACATCCCCATCGAGACAGTCCTCTGGTTTGCGGGCGCTACGTGGCCAAGGTGCAATTATTTTTAGGTAAATCAACTTGAGTCAATGGGCGAATTTTGTTCTGAGATTCCAATGAGTGGCTGGATCAGCCATTGGTGGCCAGTAAGAAACCCGCATTGATGGTTAAACTCGTAACCCTTTGTGGTTCAAGTTCGGTTCAGGAAGGCAGCGGCCTGCGGCATCATTTAGCAGCCGTACGGCGGGTGGGCACAGAAACAATGGTTCTATTACATGCCCGTCGGATGCGCAATCGGTATTAGTGGGTTATCAAGCCATAACCGTAAGGATATTCGTGACCGCATAAGCGTATATTATTCCAATCATCGGTCCTCACACAGGACACGGCTGGGTCCAATGAACAAAAACAGTCAAGGTGCCGCAAGATGATGAATGCCATGCGCTACTACTACGCCTGATACCCGACTACACGGGCAAGTAAAGACGCACTTAAAGGGTATTCGTATTGGCGTTCTAATTTTGCCACGGAAGCTTCCAAGTCAAATTAAGCCAGCATTTCGACGCCCGACTCGATTTGGAGGCGGCCTGGATGCCATTATTAGTCTAACATCCGATTGAGCGCCCCAAAGCGCGCCGAAGGTCTTTTAGGTAAGATGGGGCTTAGACATATCTAAAATATGAAGTTCAAAGAAGGCTTAAATGCGTTATCTGTGCTCAGACGCCCTCAGCAGAACATGTCAAAACTCGCAGCATTGCAATGAGCTAATGAGACTTCAATCAAACGCAGATCGCTGAATGTTCGAAAATTTGCTTTGTTTGATCAAAGTTATTAGTATCTTAAGGCAATGAGTCTACGCGGAAAGCTGTAGGCCTACCAGACAGGCGTATCAACAGTACAACAAGCAACGCGCCAAGATGGTATTGATAGACTGTTACCAAGAATACGTGGAACTGAATGTAAGTGTATTGATTGCGCCAACAAGGGTCCGTTGTACCCAGGTAGATCCCTATCAAATGGCGACATCTGGCCGCAAAGTATGGCCTGGTTTATGGCTCCTATGCGCACACGATAGCAGGTTACCCTCACGCGACCGGTAACCCATGGGTGAAATCCGTTGTATTCGGTCAACTATTGTCTTTTTCTCGGTACTAAAAACGCTGATGCTCACACTTATTCTGGTTAATGCCTAAGTACGCATATGAACAGCAATCCGACGCAGGAATATGAAAGACAGTCACAGTAATTTAACGTATGGCGGAAGACTATTCCGGCTAAATTGCCGAGGCAATGAAAAGCCAGAAAAACTTGGCAGTAACACTGCCCTTTATCTAATAAAGAACACGCTGAAAAGCGGTTTTTCTTTTTGGTTATAATAGGATGACAACCCCCGCAAAGTTCACACCTGATGAGCACTTACTAAGCCCATTTTCACTTAGTCTACTTAAACTATGGTTAGTGAGATCTAGTTAGCAACTCCACGTTAGCCTGAAGTCTGTTCATAACCCATTTTGCTTAAGGCTGTGATGGCCTGGGCGGAATTTCGCGCAACTTTCAGGATTGCTATTGTTTAATTAGCAGCAATGCCCATTCTCAGTCTGTTCCCGTTAAATCCAGAACAATCTTGAGTGAAATGGTCCGGAGTGAACTCCAACATCCGAGGCGGCAATAAAAAAAACCAACATCATTGTTATAATTTTAACTCAAACCCTGGCCAAATTGAGCATTTTAATTACTGCTCTTGGTGTTTCTACGATATAAACACTCTGGCGTGGTGGTCGGCGGGAAAATATTCAAGGTTTTTATCGACACATCCGCTCGAGGCAGGCTTATAGAGTATTGATGAACATCGTATAAGGCCTTAACACTGATATCGTTCCTAGATTTAAGTGCAAACACCGCCTTCATTAACCCGGTAAATGGTTGCGGAACCCATGTATATAAACTTCTCTCTTCAGTTGTTTCTTGCCATAGTAAAAATACGCAACTATTGGGCCTGCTCAGCGACAAGGCCTGTGCCCTTACCCATGGCACTGGTATATATCCACCTCACAGTTGAGTTAAATTTAACTATTGCGCTTTAAAGCAGCTCTATGGAAAAAACCGCTGGTGGATCGCCCTTTTTCACTCAAAACCCTGAAAAGGGGGATACTCCGCTATATAAAACCTTTTAATTCAGCGCTGTGCGCGATATGCAATATAACCACATGAGCCAGAGGGGCATGCCCCGCCAGTAAGATTTTGCTTTTCAAGCAAACCCCGGCGTCAAAAGGGCATAAAAGCTCCCGACATTACCAAAACATCACTCCCAAGCTTGGTATTTGTCTATTCGAACAATCATTTCAGTGATCATTTGCAAATCGAGCAAAAACTCGCTTCTCACCCGTTTTAAATTCGTTGGCATTATGGACCTGATATGTATTTTTTCATTACTAGGCCGATGCGTAAGCACAACAAATAATACAAGTACAACTGAATAACCTCCAGTTGTGTGTAAACTCCATGTACCTCCAAGTGATGTGTTGCTCGTCCCGTAGTAGATTGATGTCCGACACTTCCTCTCAGGGGCGACTCAGAAAGTTTTGCTCGTCAGACACATCGTAACAAAAGCATTAACCCCTGCCCTTCAGATACTGATACATAGGTTCACAGGACACAGCTCAAGCTCAAAATCAACATAACACGCCACTGGCTGCCTTGTACACATAGGCTTGAACTTGTTCTTAGCTCTCTCTCGGATGACTCACTCGCTCGTTATAATTGTCCACATCTTGCGCCCATACAAGAGAATATATATCCGTAAATTTAACGTGAGTAGAATCGTCCAAGTGAATAGAAAGTTTCACTGAGTTTATAGTCGAAGCATGGTGACCCATAATATCCATGAGACACAAATCAATGACGCAGAGGTTGTTTTTGTAGCTAAGAATAGCGTCGACTCTCTTCATGCCTATTTCGAAACGCCAATGCGCGATAGTTTGGTGAACGGAGCATACGGTAATACTGATTGATGATTAAACGAATAGCGTCTATGCTGCTCGCACCATTAGTGAATCACAATCGCAAATCATACGGGACTAAGCGGATAACATCACTAGAATGCTGCGGATGTTAACAGATGCTCGGAGGTCGTGACAGGGAGGTTCAAGAACTGGCCTTTGTAACACTCTCAGTAATGTTTGCAATATGGCGTACCAGTTAATCGCTGCTGCGTCTCTTCAGCACTGAATTTGTTAATAAGTTATGTGACAAACATTGGGCGAATCGACAGACGAGGAATTTTGATCTACAGTGCAACATTGATTTAGTGCTCACCAGCGTGCCGCGTCTGGGCTAGTGATGTTTGCTGCTCATCATAAGAAATACGTTGCACGGCAAGGATATATATATGATCTCGCAGGGTTAGAACGCGCTCGGTATAGAAATAGAGTCAAACTATTTTCCAGTCGGCCTATCAGGAGTATTGTGAATTATGACTTGCCCCACCGCGCACTGGAAAGGTAAGCATTTACGCCCACCCGAGGACCTCTTGTTCTGCTGAGAGGCAGCGATCATCTACGCTGGGTAGTAACGCTATGCTCAACTGCCATGTTGACTAAGAACTCATAGCTGCGTAGGGTTGGACACGGGGACAAGAAGTATAAGTAAGGTATAATACGCTTCAACGCAAGATGGGTTCTCGCTACTCATGTGGTTACTCAGTCGAATAAATAAAATTGCGGGAAACAGAGGCATGATGTTTCTTTCTGGGGATCACATTTGCGATGCGTACACGATGAGGACACCACTATGCTAAATTGATTAGTCGGATGATTTCTTCGCGCGAGCCCCGCTTACATACATCGCGAGAACGATCGGTCAGCTGTAATAATGCGCATATGAGATGAGGAATTGTTACTAATAGGGTATGACGTAGTTTTAGTGCCTATCTATCGCTCATTACAACGCCATCGAGACGGACGGTGTGAGTCGACTAGAAGAGCACTTGATCATCAGTCAATGATCTCAATAGCATCTTCCTCACATCCACAGAGTGTTTATATCGTAGAACACCTACTAGTAGCTGAGACTGCTTTTAATAGTAGACTATGCTATACACAATGCGTAGAGTACGTGCGATGTTGCGAAGATAGGTACTAAGTTTGAATAAAGTACTCATTTTGACATATAGTTGGCTCTTTATCGTCTATGCTGGCCATTTTTATGTAAATTGGCGACTCACTGCATTGTATGTTGTGGCTATTCCTCAAACTGCTGAAAGCGGCTAGTGTAATACGACTTGCAACATCGCAATCTTGCTGCAAGCATGCTGGACAGTAGCATTCGTTAAAGACCGTGATTGGCTCAGTTCGCTAGGCTATAATATGCAAACCATAAGGCAAAAATCGTACGCGCTGATACAGTAGGCGATGGATTCAGTGATGGTGCGGAGTATCAATTCTCGCTTGCAGGCGTTATCATCTCTAGCCCTGATAAAGCTTTTATGTCGATAGACTTGTTGGGCCTCTTAAATGCATACAACGTTGCACGTAAGCTCATATGTGTTGTTGACTGACTCTCACAAGTATCACGACCTTTACTGAGGGTTCAGGTCGGTTGCTCCTAGACGTAAGGCGCCATCTGCAATGCATACGGGGAGTGGACTTTAGAGAGAGTGTATGACATAGCATCGGTAGAGAGATCGTGAAACCTCTATTATGGCTGGGTAGGATTTAGCTCCCATAGAGCGTATTCTTTGATAGGCACTCCGAATGGACATACCAAAAGAATAATCAGGAACACAAGAAGAGACAGCCGTAGATTTCAGCGGATTAATCTTTCAGTCTCACGTATAAAGCAGAGAGACTATAGGAGTAGGATTAGCTGCAAGGTTATGCTAGTGTCTGTGTGCTTAGGCTGTCTATTGTGCGACTTACGCAGTCAGCCGAATCTAGGTTCTTTGCCAGCGATAACTCGGTTCTAATAACTAGTGGTTCTATTCTGCGTTGGGATTGGCTGTTCATATGCGTAGGGACGTATGCCAGCGTCGATGACAAAGTATGTGCATAGCGACGCTCACGAGCGTGTGGTTGTCTTATTGTACCGTTATCACAATATAGACAAAGTCTATGATGTCGATAAGTTGAAGTAGCGGATTTCACGTGCCAATGGGTATCCTTTGATGTCTGTTCTATGCTGGGATGTGGTTAAGCCTGCTGTTGTCAGCATTAGGAGCCATTTAAATCGTTATGGTATTTGGTCTATTACATATTCAGCGTGCAAAGCTTTAATGATTGAATCGACTGGACTATTGGACTACGCTGGATAGCTAGTCTCATTGTGGGGTACTAGACAGGCTTAAGAGCCATTGTAGTAATGCGACTCACTACGGTACTAATAGGCATTCATAATTTACTGGTGGTGAGGGCATCTTATGATTAAGTAGACTCAGAGATTGCGCTCAACTTACAATGCGCATAATTGGTCACTTGCAAGTTTGCTTGTTGTACTTAGCTTGCGAACATCGATGCGTGATCAGGTCATCGGCATGTAGTCTGTAAGTATCCTATTAAATGGTAAGCTGTCGATCGATATGTAGCTGTGTATGGTGAGACTTCACTCAGTTGAGCATAGTAGACGTGATACTGAAAGTATAGTGGACAATGTGGTAGTCAAAAGGCTATAGAGGCCAACTTTAGTCGTTAGAGATGCTACTTCTTCAAGCGTATGTTGATTGATGTGCTCTAAATTTAGCTATGGCAATGTGCGAGTATGTTAGTAACATAATGTTTCTGCTGAGGTGAAGGCAAAGATACGCAATTTCAGCGCTTCTTGTAAAAACTGCATATTTTATAAGTTCGGTCTATCGTTAGGGCACATCGAGGTACCTAACCTTCGGGCGCTTGGGCGTCATAGGCATGTGCTGTACATTAATGGCACATGGCTGAAGCTCTAACGACTTCCGAAATATCAGGAGACTGTTTTTGCGGCTGCCATGTCGATGGCATGAAAGTGTCCGTGCTTGTTGGAGGGACTCGCTAATTGACTTATCGCTGTCGTTAGTCAAGTGTGGTGCATATAAATTGAAAGGAGATGGCCGGTCGAGCTAAGAGGCGTGGCGGATTCGCGGCGCGGGTAAGTCGCTTCAATCTCACGTAACACGTAGTGAACTACGCATCATAGAATGAGGGGCGTCTCGAACTATCATCTGGAGGGATCTCTTTTTATGCACATGGCCTACGTACTATACCACCGACGAGTACTTAACTTCCAGTGTATAGGATGCATTATGACATCAAGATTCTAAAGCGTTGAGTAGCTAAGATCGTGTTCATAAGTGTTCGAGCGGGTTTAAATGGACTTCCATGTATGTCGATTGAATCTCGATTGTGAAGGCCATGCTGGGCAAGTAAGTTCATATTAAGTTATTCAGTTGCTGTTATCTGGCGAATTGTCATCCTTATTGATGATACTCGGTTTTTGGACTCTAATGTGGGGCCCTTGACAGTCGTGTTACCAGTGTGAGAGCGAGATGTGAAATGAGGCATATACGAAGAAACGCTCTCTTGCTAATGCGGGAGCTTACACCGAAATAGCTCATACCTGAAGTTGTGGCCGCAGCATGGAAACACCGTACCCATCGACCATAATTATACACGATCCATTGTTGGGATTAGCAGGATAGGGTTATCCTATGTGAGGTGATCGTCCAAGAGAATACAGGGCATGTCAGGTGTGGCGTAATGTCCGTACCGATTGTCCAGTCGCGCGTTCTTGCTGCCAAGTTCTAAGATGTGTTCTATCAATTCATTGCCTTGACTAACAAGTGTGCTCAGCATATGTAAGGCGTAGCTTTGTGCGCCGCATCCTGGTAAAACGCCGATTGTCTGGTCTACAATGCGCATGCTATCAACTTCCGCGAGGCCGTGCTCCCCCAGATTGTGGCACAAATTGGGTAACGTGAGCAGAACTAGGAATACGGTTTATACGTTTATGAGGCTGGTACGGGCAGCTAGTGTTGGCTAAGCGTGCAGTGGACACATGGGATAACAAGAGGGTAAAATTAATATATGGCGGATACTAACGTATGGTGCTGTGCGATAGTATGCTTGCTAGCTGCCACTAGCGCATGCTAGAGTAGCGCTAGACCACTTGCAATATTTTCAATGAATACTTGAGAGTGCTTAAAGGTGTCTCGACAATTAGGGTTCGGCACTTGTTAGAGTGGATCTGACTGCGTATAGCTATGGAGGGTTTTAATACGGCTATTATATAGTGCTACAACATTGCAAGCTACTATGGGCTAGAGTCAGCGGCGATTCCGGCTACGCATAGGACTGTTCTCGGATGGTGCTGATGCAGGTATGATCTTCTAGGAGGTGACGTAGGGCTTAGAGCTCTAGCCCAGACTAGCTAGTGACATGGCTGAGACATGACTTAGTCCAAGTAGCGTGTTACTAATATAGTTCGAGTGCACTTATACAGCAATGGACTAGGACAATACCGATGGTCACAGGAGCTATTTCTGTTAGATCGGATGAAACCTAAGCAGGACAAGGTCACGCACGTCTGCATCGAATCTGGGACTGGGTCTTTCCTTTGGTGAAAATCTTAAGAGTTTTGCTTGCTCAGACACGGCGTGCTATTCTGATTTATGTTTTGCATGACTCCGTCGATAGTTACTAGTTGCATTGTTTGACTAGTTACATACGCTTACGAGGCTCAACAATCAAGTTTAATATTCTTTATTATGTCAACTTGATTCGCACTAAGATCTAAATTTTTGCCAATGTAGGACTAGTTTTCTAGTGATACTATTCGAAAACTGATATCCACCATTATGCTAGAAGGCCGCGGAGTGAGCAATTTAAGCTAATATACGTCATCGCATTTTAAGCTAGGCCTTTCGAGGTTACGGTGGGGTTGCAGGACTGCGAGTTTGGCAGTAACGGCAGTGGCAGGTCCATCGTGACACGTTGTCTATGCTGTACTAGCATTGAGTGATCACGCTGTCGACGGCATTATGATTGGCAAGGTGTATGACTCACCTGGTATAAGAGTATACAGATGGGTCGGGTGCGGTGGGCTATGACGCGTAACTAATGTCGCAACTTTGCCAGTAGATCCTGTAACGGCGTACAGTGGCTGAGTATAATGCCCTTAGTGTATGGATGTGTGTCTTCATGAGCTAATTTATGTAAACTTACTATCTGAGATGAGTCGAACGTAGAATGGCTGCGGCATTGATTATCATTAACGGCTGTGCTTAGAATTATCTAGAGTCAGCCATACTAATGAACAAGTCTAGATCTCCATATGTGTTGTTAAAGTTTCGAGAGCATTATGCTTTCCGATATGAAGCAGTAGATCGGCGATGCATAGGAAAAATAGAGCAATCAGTTAGGTCATAATCGTATAGCTAACTGAGAGAGTTGTATAAGGCGAGCTTATGTTTTGTTGCTACTCGTCTTCTGCCGTTCTTTAGAGTAAGGGAGTACTAATGAGTTATGAGCTAACATATATATCACATCGCTGTAGGCACATGGTGACTATAGACCTGTGAGTCGATAGACGTACACTAGCATTAAAGTGCGTAAAATGCATTGCGCAATGACAAATACCAAATAGTGATGTGAGTGTGTAAAATGACTGGTAGATTGTTCAGACTTCATTATCTGTAGTACGCCTATTGAGCGATACGCCGTTTGCAGCTAGCCGGGTGATAGTCATTTAGAAATTAGTAGCAAAATTAGCGTGCTAGATAGCGCCCTAGCATGTCTCTTCGCTTAATTCGCTATCTGAGTCTATATAAATGGTCTTCGCATTACTCGCAGCCACAGCGCTAGTTAATCCAATTGACAGTAGGTAATTACGTGCTAGATTGGCATAGGAGCTGATGTTGTCACTGTCGCGGCTTGGCTACAGAGGATCAAATTGAGGTCGTTATAAGAGTCTAGGTATTACGAAGGTGTACGATACAATTAGTCTACATTGCGGAGGACGTGCGTGGGACTGTAATTCCTGCATCTACATTAATCTTTACTGTCATGACGAGTATGCTTATACTTGTGCGTGACATAGGCCGGCTAAACATGGCTATATGACAATCAGTTAAAATTTTCAAACTGTACCCACCACACTCAGAACACTTGAGTGAATATATATACCAGTGGCCATGGGTATAGGGCACAGGGCCCTTGTCGGCTGAGCCATGGCGCAATAGTTGTGGCTATTACTTATGGGCTTAAAGAACAGCTGCAACAGAGAGCAAGTTAATGATACGATGTGGTCGCACAATTTACCGGTAATGATTAGGGTTGGGTTTGCACCTCTAAATCTTAGGAAACGATATTCAGTGTAAAGCGCGCCTGTAGTACGAGTGTCATGGTTGACATCTGTATACTCGGCTATAGCCTTGCCCTCTGAAGGCGGTGTGATTCGTTAAAAACCTAGATGAGAATTTCCCGCGGAACGCAAACCCTCGCAGTTAGTATCTGTGAATTACGCTAGAAGTGGCATGTAAGTGCACCATGCTTAGGTAGCGTCTAAGTTTCCTGGCTAATGTCATTCGGAACGGCATAGGACATCTTTTGTATCTGAGATAGCGTGCATACACGATCATTTGGCAAGGTTACTTCAGGCTCATGAGTTTGGAGTTGAGTTAACCATGGATTCGTTCCATATCGTGCGCAAATCATGGATGTATGGGCGTTTATTTATAAGATTCCACGTCTACTTGTCACTCGATGTGGGACGGTTCATTATCGGCCATCAGGGACGAACAAGTTTCGCTATTAGTCTCAGCAAAGTCGATATAGTTCGACGCAAGAGACTACGGATAGGCGCGATCGGTATATATGACTCGAATGTAGTCACATTAGTGCTCGCATCAGGTCAATTAATTAAGGGCGATGCAACTCGTAGGGCGTCAGTAAATTTCTTAGCCCTTGAAGGATAGCTTAATTGGAGCGCTAGAAGATGTGCTAGCGAGAGTTCAATGCCGTTCCGCCCTATCCGTACCAGTACTTCCCCACAGTACGACTGAGAGCAAATACTGAGTTCTCGTATAAGATCATTAGCCAAACATAGTTCAGCAAATCGCATCAGTGTGCATAGTGTACATTGTGAAGTTAGGCCATAATAGTGATTTCTTCCAATCATAAGCGGACACAAAGTCAGACCGGTTCACGCTTGGGATCAATCATCGCTGATGACTGTAACGATTGTATAAAGCTACTGGATAGTCTAAGGTAAGATTAGTTCGCGTGGCTGTGTAATGTCAAGTATAAGCATGGGCAAATGCGAGCGCTGTATGAGCTTATCAACGTCACTGGTGCGTTATTCGTTCAAGTCTAATCATGACGAACCGAACTAGAGAAAGACTGTAAAAGCAGGATAACTACGCCTTGACATTTACAGGGGCCAATGGTCTGCTTACTTAGTCGCATTTGACGATTAGTATATAGGACAAGAGTGTTGTCTCGCACTGCTCATTGTTGATATAGGCATAAGCCACGATCTTTCGCACAAATGAA